>Ga0114974_10003764_pt1 | contig 11410 bp, 10 predicted proteins | sample S_130206_EF_Meta_FD_87318 | JGI IMG/M metagenome (GOLD analysis project Ga0114974, IMG submission 87318) | Freshwater microbial communities from Lake Simoncouche, Canada to study carbon cycling - S_130206_EF_MetaG | ecosystem: Environmental > Aquatic > Freshwater > Lake | place: Lake...
AGCTGGATATTATTGGCCTCTAGATATTGACGTCCAGTCTTTCCATCCATTGCAGCAACCAGGACCGGCTCGTAGCCAGCGTTATAAATTGCTGACTCCCGAGTCAATTCTGCAGTCGCTACTGATTTTGGATTATCACGGAGCGTTATTATGAACACTTTCATGGCGTATTTGGTTCGGTTTGATTGGGTGGCGTTATTCGGTGTTTCTTATTTTTGGGATCTAGGCGATGTCTTTAAGGGAGATGACTTTGCCAGCATAGGCGCGGTTTACGGTCCACCAGTCGCGCTTTAGCGCTTTGAGCCATTCTGCCGGGTCAAGTGCCGATAGGCCGATTCCGCACTCTCTTAAGGTGTCGCCAACATATTTATCCTCATACATTTCGCCGGCCACTTCGTCCGGGAAGCGCTTAGCTTCCAATACGAAGCTTTGTATGGCTTTTGTCGATAGGAAATACAGGCCACCATATGCCCAGCATCCCTTAAATCGCTTTGTATATGGCCGTCGGCCCAGTAATTTGTCCTGGCATTTTCCAAAATGCCATGTTCGTTCTTGCATGATTTTGTTGTTTCCAGCAAAACCAGCATAGTCTGCATCGGACTCGTTCAAAAGTTTCATGAGAGCAGCTAGCTCTTTCGTGTCATTTACCTCAATATCTTCATCAATTTTAAAGCAACTTGTGGGTGTTTGAAAATTTCTATACACATATTCCAGTGCTGCGCTTATTTTTAGTGGCAGAGACTCGTAGTTGTCTGGGGCGTTTACCATTAAAAGATCGGTGTCCAGAGCGCTAGCGTGCCGCAGTTCTGTTTTTTGTCCGATCACTATCAAAATTCGGAACTTTTCTCCGAGTGCTTCCTGGAGCATTAGCTTGGTTCGTAGCGCCTTATCGATTCTGGGCTGGCAACTAATAAGCAACACTAGTGGTGTAGCGGGCTCGCGTCGGTTACCGGCCGCTATCGCTGCTGTCATTTCCAGCAGATCTTCGTGATATGGAGCTAGTTCTAGCGCCTGTGTTATCGAATTCCACGCGGCGTCCACACGACCTGCTTCTAGCGCAGCTATAGCGGCATTTTTTAAAAGAGCCAGTCGCTGCATTCCGTTTATGGTGTGAGGTCTATTGGCCTTTGCATCCGAAAAAAGAACATTTTCGATGCTCTCGAACAGGGCATTCCCACGTAATCCTTTGCGAGCCGCTTGCGCCAGGTTCTCGGATGCCGTCTGGAAGTCCATCGGCACAGGTTTTTGTTGGGCTGCTTTGAGTGAGTTCACGTGATGTCCTCAGGCCTGATGGGTTCTTTTTGAAAAAATACTGATTGGCTTGGCGGTATTGGGCGTTGGCGCTAGAGCATTGGAGACGCCTAGACGCGTTCCAAGTGCCCGTTCATTGTTGAAGAAAGGGTTTTTGCAGCGCCCAGCGCGACCTGATACGGGTTGCTCAGCGTCTCCTGCGCTTCCGTCTGGAAATTGCTTCGGCGCATTTCGGTGTCGGTGCGTCCAGGGATGATGCAGTTGACGCGAATTCCGTCTGCAGCCCATTCCTCGCTCAGGCCTTGGGTCAGGTTCACGATGGCAGCCTTGGTCGCGCCATAGATCACATGGTCTGCGCGACCTCGGGTGTAGGACGAGGATGCGAAGTTGAGCAGCATCCCCTTGGTAGCCTTAAGTGGCTCGTGGCTCCATTTGGCGATCCACGCTGCGCCCATCATGTTGACAAGGATCTGGGCGCTGATGTCCTCGGACGTCTGGTCTATCAGGGGCCCTGTTTTGAGTAGGCCTGCAGAGTTGACGACCACGTCTAGGGAGCCAAGCGCCTGGACGGCCTCTGCGATAGCGGTGCGCACGTGTTCTTCGTTTGAAATGTCGCAGCCATTGCTTCGTGAGCGCGATATGACTCGCGCGCCGGCGCTGGTCATGATGTCTGACATTGCCTTGCCTATGCCGGCAGTGCCGCCAAAGATCAGAACGTTCTTGCCGCGTGCATCTATCCCGGGATGGTCTTTAGATGCAGACGAGTGCCGCATGCGGAACATTTCGTCGGCAAGAATCAGATCAAGCCCGTGGGTGATCTTTATGTTTTCTTCATCGCCTTGGACGATGCGGATTTTGCCCATGGGATTGCATTCAAGGTAAATGCCGCAATCGTCAGTGAACTGATGCAGGCGCTCCTCGCCGATCTGCTCGTAGCAATCCACTAGCGTCTTGAAGTGGAAGGCTTGGGGGGTTTGGCCGCGCAGAATATGCTTTCGCTTGGGAATGGACTGAATATATCCATCGCGCTCGACAATGATGGTGTCGTTAGTGGCAATGGCGACATCTACTGCTTCGTTGCTTTCTAGCGCGTCGATCACGTCTGTGATGATTTGAGCACCGATAAAAGGACGCGCAGCATCGTGGATCAACACCTGATGAGGGCAGTGCTGTGCCAGCGCTTTGAGCCCCTTTAAAGTAGAGCCCTGACGGCTCGTTCCGCCAGACACAATGATGTTGCGATCCATAGCGGGGATCATGGAGCGGACTGTGGCTAGCGCATCTATTGGTGCAACGATGGCAAACAGCGCATAGGGCAATTGCCGGCGCAATGCCTCATAGGTGTGAACCAAGACTGGCTTGCCGGCAAGGCGAATGAACTGCTTTGGCTGGTCGCCGCCCAGACGCGAGCTTGAGCCGCCAGCCAACAGCACTACTGCAGTAATTTCACGCATAGGCCACCTCTGGTAGGACTGATTTGGCAGGGGAGCGCAACAAAGTTTCAGTGGCTTCCCGTTGCTGGCACAGCAGCTCCACACGCCGTAGCAGCTGCGCGTCCATTGAGCCCGGCTTGTGGCGATGTTCGGCCAGAATTGCGATGACTTTGCGGAGTCGTGTGGACTTTCGCTCATCCAGTGCTTTGAGCAGATGGAGTCTCGCCGTGATCATGAATTCGAGCCCGCCCTTGTCCATGGTGGAGGGCGATTCCAGGTGCGAGATGTAGCTTGGATCCGGTACGCGCCAGGCACCGAAGTTTTCTTCCAGGTTCAAGTCGACGTTGTCAGGAACGTACAGGTCCACGCCCAGGAAGTTGACCTGCTTGAGTGCAAACGGGGTGAAGGCGAAGGTCTGGCGATGGCCGAACAGGAAATCCAAGCCAGTGACCAGTTTGTCGCCGGTGTTCTTATAGAGAAAAATGTCTATGGTGATCTTAGTGGCGACGTGGACAACCGCAATGTAGTAGGTGTCCTTACCCTTCAGATATTTTGCCGAGAGGTGGAACAAGTTGCTGCGCCACAGGCTGTCAAAGATCTCAAATTGTTCTGTCCAGCCCACCACGCCGACGTCGATGTCTTTGTCGTGGTCCAGCAGCTTGCCCTCGCGCCGGTAGCCTAGCAGCGTTCCCGAAACTAGAAAAACCTTGTGATCGCGCGCGCTTAGTGTTCGTGCTAAGTCCTGTAGAGCAAGCGAGGCACCCTCGACCGTGAAACCGTCCTGATCCGCAGATTTGGTGTCTGTTAGTGACACGTTCATATCGCCGACTTGCACGCCGCTATTGGACTGGAGGAAAGTTTCTGCCTGCATGTCTAGCTGTGCAATGGCAGCTTGCAGGTCACCCCTCTTGCACAGATTTCTAGCTATGGCTTGATGCAGCGTAAAAGGATCACTGCCTTTCGGATTCAGCCGCAGTAGTTCAAGCGCCTCATCATATCGCCGAGCTCGCTCTAAGGCGCGCGCGCCAAGAAATCCACTTAGCTGAGCGGTCTCGTCGATTGCCTCAATGCCCAACATTTGTCGGCGAATGCCCTGACCACAGAGCTCATAAAGACGCGCTAGCTGCGCATAGTCTATTGGCAGGGGTAGTACTACCGTGTCGTCCGCTTGGTCACGAAGCGCCAAGGCTTTTAGTGCCTGTACCCAAAATAGAGTGTCTTGCGGTGCGGATTTGGCCTCGAGCAGACGCACTGCACAGGTCCAGCTGTTGAAATCGACACATAGCTCTAGGCTGTCCTGCCATGTTTGGTCGGTGCCTTTTGCGCGCTGGAGCTTTTTTGGTGTGAGCTCTTCATCACTCATCAATGCTTCGACGGTCACTCGAAGCACGTTTCGTTCTGACAGTTTTTGCAGCGCGCCTTCAAGTTGCCGCAGCTTTATCGACTGATAGCAGTCCAGCCATAGCTGCGCGCGAGTAGCAGAAACGTTGTTGGCGGCAGCTAGTGTGCAGAGAAAGCTGCACATCTGAGCCTCGCGGCGCCTACGCGTAAAGCTAATAGTGTCTTGAGACAGGAGTTCTTTGAGGTCGCAGGCCTCCAGTATGTCCAGAATCAAGTGTTCACCGCCCTGGGCGAGTGCGTGTTTAAGGCGGCCTAGGGTTGTGTTCAATGAGTCGCTCAGTTCCATACCGGCTCCAGATCACGGTGGCTAAGGTTTGCCGCCCAGCTGTCTTAAAGCAAAATGTATGCCGTGCCGATTTTTTCTAGGCTGGTTAGGTGGTTGGCTAATTTGTGGGTAATGGATTGCCGATTCCAATTGCCGGCCGTTGGGCAATCCGGCAACTATTTGCCGGCAGATTTGCTGGCATCATTAGCGTGTTGGCGGGGCGTATCGGCCCCTCGAACGCGGAGAGCCTACGTCCATGTTTGCGTCGCGACCCTTTCACCTGTTTGCACTGACCAGCTTGCTGGTCGCTGCTGCCGCCTATTCAGCCGACCTTCTAGGCGATGCGGTCAAAGGCAAAGAGCTGTTCACGGCCAATGGCTGCACGGCCTGTCATAGCGTGACGGCGCCAGATGCTTCGAAGGTGGGGCCGTTGCTGGTGGGTGTAGTGGGGCGCAAAGCTGGCACCACCAAGAGTCTGCTTGGGCCTAGCGAAAATCTGGCCAAGTACGGTGTGGTTTGGAGCGCAGAGACGCTCAACGAATTCTTGGCCAATCCAGATGCCAAGGCACCCGGCACACCGATGGCCGGCATGATTGTCGACGCGCAACAGCGCGCCGACGTTATCGCTTATCTGTCTACGCTGAAGTAGCCCGCCGCGCTTAGCGGTTGGCCGTAAGCGTCACGCCGCCACCTGGGCCCTTGCCCGAGCCACTGCCCAACACGTCTCCAGTCGACACCAGCTTGACCCACAGCGCGCCGTTGCCCTTGTAGTACGACGTGGCGGTGGCACTGCGCAGTGCATCGAGGCTGCTTTGCTCTGTGCCTTCTGTGGCACCAGTGAAGCCCGGCAGCTCGAAGATGACCCAGGAGCCGCTATCGAGTTCCTTCACATTCAGCGCGATGGCTGGTCTGTCTGTAGTCACTTTGAACTCTGAACCGGCGCGTACATTGGTCTCACCGGTAAGGGTGTAGTCCTGGCCGTTGCGTGTCAGGGTGACAGGGGCCAGCGGCGCGGGTGGTGTGCCTGCTGCGCGAGGCGCCCCAGGGCCACCGCCGCCGCGGACAGCGCCAACCGTCATGCGACCGATATCGCCCTTGCACACAGAAGCGTTCCAAGTGGGCTTGAGCTCGCAGGCCTCGTCGGCGGCGATGCCGCCGTTGATCACGATGAACGAATTAGGCACACCACCAACAGAGCCATCTAGGTCATGGAAGACCGACGTGCGGTAGCTGCCGCTGCCAGCATCATCATTGCCCCACTTGCGCTCGATAGGCGGGAAGTACACCGGCTTGGCGTTGACGAACTTGGCACGCTGAATGGTGTTGTTGGTGCTCATGCCATAGCTGGTAAACAACAAGTACGACACCGCACCAGTCTTGCGGGTGGCGTTGTCCTTGAAGTTCACAAAGGTGACGTTGTCCAACTCATGACGGAAGTCATAGAACTCGTAACCACGGATCGGAAAGTCTGCCAACGTCGGCTGCGGCAGGCTGCGGCCATACGCCTTTTCTGCTGCGGTGGTCGGGTTGCCGACGTTTTCTGTTTCACCTACGAACAGCGAGTTGATGACCCGTGAGGTATAGGCAGACTGGGCGAAGTTGGCCGTGGCATGTGTATAGCCGATAGCGTTGTCGGCCATCTTGATGTTCTTAAACAGATCCATCTCACCACGAGCCCAGATGCCGCCGTTGCGATTCTTATAGCTGGTGAAGTCCTCGATGAGCGTCGCCACTTGCTGGCTGGTCGGATCAGCGGGGTTCGACAGGCCGATATGGCTGCTGGTGCGAAATTGTCCATCTGGCCGGGGGCCGCGATCGGACAGGAATCCATCAAAATTTGAATGCGCGACGTTGCCCTTGAATTCGCGCAGCGGGATGCGGCGCGGCCACGTGGCCTTGCTGGCCTCTGAGCCTTCGAACGCGCCGGTCGGATGCTCCGGTAAGCCATACCAGAAGCCGATGGAATCCGAACCTGCAGCCACGTTGTCGCGGTATACGTTGTTGGGATTGGTGATCCAGTAAGTGGACGCGGTGTTGTCCGAAGGGATCAGCACATCCTTAGAGGTCTGGCCTGTTGTCTTGAAGTTGGTACCGCCGTCCGGGCCGAACGGGGCGAGGTTGGTGGGGTCGCAGGGCTTGCTGGTATGGCACTTGGTCTGGATGCCCAGGTTGTGCACAAACTGATTGCCGTGCTCGATGCCATCTTCCATGAAGAAGCAGTGGCCGATGGTGTTGTAGGTGACGTTATTCTCAACGCGCAGGTCGTTGGTCCCGTGCACCGTCACGCAGCGGTTGTACGTATCGTGAATCGCCGCGTTGCGAATGTACTGACCGAGCGCATCACCGACCAAGTGCCAATGTATGGGATAGCGTGCCAGGGTCAGGTTTTGACCCATACGATTGAGCTCAACACCCTCGACAAACATCTTGCTGGTGGGCATGGCCATGATGTGGCCGCCGAAGAACGACTGAGCTGCATCATCCGATGCCTGAATCTTAATATTGCGCGTCAGCAGGCCCACTTCGCCGCGTTCATCCACCTCGAAGGTGATTTTGCCGAAGTGCATGTAGTCCAGTTTCTTGTCGAGCGTGAGCGTGTTGCCCTTGATAGCAGCAATATTGCGACGCTCCGCCTGACGCGGATCGAAATCGGTGGAGGCCAACACAATCTCGTCGCCCACGCGCCAGCCGGTGGCGTTGAGCACCGTAATGGACATGGCGCCAGCGTTGGCCGTGCCGGCCAGCTTGGTCCACGTGTTGGTGCGGTCGCCATGGATGTTCAGGGTGCCGCCCGACAGCAGGATGCCGCGGTCACCCATGCCACCCATCATGTTCTCGCCCTTCACGGTGTCGGTGAGGGTAATGGTGGCTTTGCGGGTATGGGGGATGGCTTCGGTGCCGATGGCCAGTTCGCCATGCACCATGATCCATTCGGTGGTCAGTTCCAGGTCGACGTTGCTGGCAAAGCTGAGCTTGCCATTGATGGTCACGCCGTTTAGCGGGGGAGGGCTCACATCCAGGACGACTTCCTTGCCGGTTGCAATTTCAACCTTGTCTCCGGCAACCGGGACTTTGTTGTTGGGCCAGCTGGCGGGGTCGGACCATTTGCTAACGGTTTGCGCGTTGGCTTGCTGGGCGCCCAATAGGGCAAAGACGCCGACCGCGAAAATCCGTGTAAGAAGCAGGCGCGAGCTATGTGTATTGCTCATTTTTGAACCCTCCGGAAAACTTAAAAAGCCACAAGCATTAGACGTTCGAGGATAGCCCGAGTTCCTCGCCAATAGCGATCATCCGGCTGCTTGGCCATCTGGCCGCTTAGCTGGCGATTCTGGCAGGCAGCGGGCGGGCATCGCCGTCAGTCTGGGGAAAGTAACCACAATTACGATTCGCACCGTTCAGCTTTCGTTTGGGAAAGCGGGTCTACAACTGTGTCCAAGGCAGATGCAACAGCTGGCGATATCCGCCAGCAGCAACTACCGCAACGAGGAATGACACATGAAGTCCATTGCACTGATGTCGGTGACCGCCACCCTGATCGTGGGCATGGCCGGTGCGGCCTTGGCTGCTGATCAGGTCAAGACCACACAGCCGGCGCCTGCTGCTGCTGCAGTGAGCAAAGCTGCCCCCGCGGCTGCTGCTCCGGTAGCCGCTGTGCCTGCTGCAGCTGTTGCTACAGAGCCAACCAGCACCAAGGCAGCTGCGCACAAGGTCAAGGCGCATCAGCATACCGACGCTAAGGCTGAGGCCACTGCAGTATCTGCTGTCGCGGCTCCGGCTCCTGCCGCCAAGTAAGGCTGACCTTGCGGCGCTGATCCGCCGCACCACCTACCAACAGGCCCCACGCGGGGCCTGTTGTCGTTTAGGCTCTACGCTTATGACCCCGGCAATGCACAACATTTTCGCTGCAGTGGAGCAATCCACCGCATCGGTCTGGATGCGCGAAGAGACCAGTCCCTATTTTGTGGCGCTGATCTTCCATGCGTGGGGCATGGCGCTGTTGGTCGGTGGCGGTCTGGTGGTGTGTCTGGCGGTGCTCGGGCTTGCGCGCAGTGCGTCCTTGCACCGCTTTGCCGGATTCTTCGTTGTTATGAAAGTGGGTGCGGCGTTTGCCGTGCTGTCGGGGTTTGGGTTGCTGCTGGGCTATCCGGCCAAGGCGCTGACTAACCCGGTGTTTGTGGTCAAGCTTGTCTGCCTGGTGATTGCAACGCTGTGCATGCGCTGGTTAGCGCGTCATGCCTTTGCCGCTGCGGAGCAGGGCGTGCCCCTGCCGCATGCTAGTCGGCGTGTTGCTGTGCTGGCGTTGCTGTTTTGGTGGGGTGTAGTCGCCGGAGGAAAGCTGCTGCTCTACACCAACTCTGTGCTGATGGTTAGTTGATGAACGCCGATCCCATTTTTAATCCATCGGCTATTGCACACTGGGCGCAGCAAGTGGGCATTGGTCGCTTCATGAGCTGGTATTGGGGTTGGCCCATTACCGAGATCGTGCACTTCACCGGCTTGTGCCTGCTGTTTGGTACGGTTGCGTTGTATGACCTGCGTCTGTTGGGCGTGGCTCGTGGTGTGGCATTAAGTTCGATGCAGCGACTGATACCGGTGGGTCTGGCTGGCTTTGGTTTGAGTATTTGCTCTGGCTTGATGTTCGTCGTGACCATGCCAGATCAGTATCTGTACAACCCCGCCTTCCAAACCAAGCTGTGTCTGATGGCCTTGGCCGGCATCAACGTCACGCTGTTTTATGCCACTACAGCGCCGTTGGCCAACGCTACTCCAGAGGATGCGCTGCCACCGCTGCGCGCCAGAGTGTTTGGCGCGGTATCGCTGCTGTGCTGGCTGGGCATCATTGCCTGCGGCCGTGTGATCACCCTGTACAGGCCATCCTGGCACTGGTGTGCCTGGTGCTGACGCGCCATGCCGTATGCTCAGACCACATCAAATAACCGGGTAGGCTCTGGCGGAGCCTACAACAGCGTGATGACTAAGTAGCAGCTGTCAGCACTGCAAAAGCGAACAATCAATTCGATGGAAAAGCTGTTCATCACTGCAGAATCGTTACTGCGCGACTCGCTGACGCTGGGTCGACAGGTGGTGGACAGCGGCTTTGCGCCTACGGTGCTGGTGGCTATTTGGCGTGGCGGGGCACCCATCGGCATCAGCGTGCAAGAGGTACTCGAATACAACGGCATCACCACCGATCACATTGCTATTCGAACCTCGTCGTATACGGGGATCGACCAGCAAGCGCCGGTCGTGCGTGTGCATGCCATCGACTATCTGGTGTCACGACTGACCAGCGCTGATCGGCTGCTACTGGTGGACGATGTGTTTGATTCAGGTCGCAGCATCGATGCGGTGATCTCCACGCTGCAGCAGCGCTGCAAACGCAACTACCCCGAACAGGTGCGCGTGGCTACGGCTTATTACAAGCCGGCGCGCAACGCCACCACGCGAGTGCCCGACTATTACGTGCGAGCGACCGAGCAGTGGCTGGTGTTCCCGCACGAGTTGCTGGGCCTGACGCGCGAAGAAATATTGGCTAATAAGCCGGTGGATGTGGCGTTTCTCGATCCCGCGTCCGGGCCTCAATGAGGCCCGATTTACCATCAGGTGTTTTGTAGCGCTCTGCGGCCGCGTTGAACCTGCATCGTGTGCGACTGAGCCACTGTCGGGTTGCGCTCTGTAATGGTCTGCATGAAGTGCCAACTGCCGGAGACTGTATCGGCCGAAAGCTGCAGGCTCATATAGCCGCGGCGATGAGTATCGCAATACTTAAGTGACGGGTTCGCCTGACGCGCTGCTGCCGCAAAAGCATCGGTGCGGTCTGGGCCGGATACACCCTCATAGCCAGGCGACGTAACCGAATGACCGGCAAACTCCACTGCTGCTGGTTTGCCATCCACTGCAAGGTCATAACCCCAGGCGTTGTGACTGTCCCCGGATAACACGACTAGGTTTGAATCGGTCTGCTGGGCGCTTTGCAGCAGGCGAGTACGTGCGGCCGGAAACCCGTCCCAGCGATCGAAGCCAAAGGGCAGTCCCTGCTGAGCAGCGGCTGCACCCAGTTGCAGATAGCCCCGTGTGCGCGCCGGCAGTGAAGCAGGTAACCAAGAGTCGTTGAGTTCGGGCATGCGCAGCTCACCGACCACTACTTGTTGGGCCAGAAGCTGCCATCGGCTGCCGCCGCGCACCGAAGCCTGCAGCTGATCATGCAGCCATTGCTCCTGCGTCTTGCCCATTAAGCTGCGATTGGGGTCCTGCCATACGTCGTCGCGAAAGCGACGCAAGGCCTGCGCCATGTCGCCATCCGCGTACGGTGGCAAGGGTAACTCTATCGGGCCGCTGCGACCGGTGATACGAGTCTCGACTTTGATAAGGCTTGCCAGTGTGCCGATCTGATACACGGCTTGGTTTGCATCCGACACCGGCATCCAGTCGTGATACGCACGCATCGCTGCTGCCTTGCGCAACTGCCAATCGCCTTCCGTCTCTGGCTGATGGTTCTCTGCGCCATCTACCCAAGCATCGTTGGTCAGTTCGTGGTCATCCCACTGCGCAACCATTGGATACAGCGAATGCAAACGCTGCAGATCTGGGTCGTTGCGATAGTTGGCATGACGCAGGCGGTAGTCAGCCAGCGTCACAATCTCGTGGGCCGGCTGGATGTCGCGCCCCGGGAGACTCTGTGATGCTTCCGGATAGGAACCAACACGGTACTCATACAGGTAGTCACCCAGATGCAGGATCAGATCCAGATCTTGCCTATCGCAGGCGTGTGCGTAGGCGTTGAAGTGGCCGAAGGGTAGGTTGGAGCAAGAGAACACTCCCACACCGAATCGCTTGGTGGGGCCGATTGGCAAGGTGCGTGTGCGGCCGATAGGACTGATGGCGCCATTGCTGTCGATAAAGCGATAGAAATACCAGCGGTCTGGCGCAAGGCCTGTGACGGTGACGCGCGCGGTATGGTCGCGTTCGGCTAGAGCAATTGCTGTGGTTCCTGCGACCAAACTGCGAAACGCAGCATCGCGGGCAACTTCGACGCGTAATAACGAGTCGCCATCGGACA
>Ga0114974_10003765_pt1 | contig 11410 bp, 12 predicted proteins | sample S_130206_EF_Meta_FD_87318 | JGI IMG/M metagenome (GOLD analysis project Ga0114974, IMG submission 87318) | Freshwater microbial communities from Lake Simoncouche, Canada to study carbon cycling - S_130206_EF_MetaG | ecosystem: Environmental > Aquatic > Freshwater > Lake | place: Lake...
AAACCGAACATTATTGTGTTCATCTGGATATTTAAGTAAATGTTCCAACTGGCTTTTTATAAAATGATACACCTCGCGCATGGTTCTTGTTTGAGAACCGCCCACATCACATACCATTTTGAAATTAAAATAATTTGTGAGTCCATCCGATTGAATGCACCCATCAAAATCTTCAGACCATTCAAACCCATCCAATGATTTCATCGGGCTTGGATTTGAACGCATTGTAAAATCTACTACATTTATACGGACATTTGATTTATGACAAATAGAGTTTGTTATTTTATTAACCATTCTCCGTTGATACATCTCGCACTCTGTATGCTTTCCGTTTTTATACCATTCTGTTGTATTTCTCCATTGTTTAGTTTGTAAATTAGAACTGATTATTTCCATATTTTGAATTGAATCCATTTTATAATATAGTTACAAATGGTTACAATCTCATTTCAATTTCATTTCAATTTAATTTTAATATTAAAGAGCAAATAAACTACTTAAATAGATAAGTATTGGTAGTATGCGCTCATATAGTGAAGTTGGTTATCACACCAGTCTTATAAGCTGGTATCTGCGGTTCAATCCCGCATTTGAGCATCAAAATAAATATAAATCGAATGAGTTATATTTATTCAAACGCAACTAAAATATTTTGAATAATATGATAATAATCGTCGATGGTGTCTTTGTCTTGTTTAGAAATATTTAAAAGATTGGATGCTTCGTATAATGAGTTTTTTATTGAGACAAGTTTGTCTTTGAAATGATTTGTTTGTTCACTGCTATTTGTTATCGCAAGCATGTGTTCAAAATATCTAAATTGCTGTTTAATTGTGTTTAACACGTTATTTAAGTCGGGGTTGTGGTTAATAGTCATTTGATGGTTGATTAATATATACAGATGTTATTAAATTATTTGTGATATATATTGTTTAAAAAGTTATACGGTTTGCGTGTGAATCTACGGTTATTCTTCTTTTTAAAGGTTTTAAAAGGTCTATTCTTTTTTGTTTTGTATATTTGATTTTGATGGAGTTTTTTGTTGTTGTTGTTGTTGTTGTTGTTGTTGTTGTTGTTGTTGTATTGTTGAAAATGGTTGGTATCCGTAGGTCGGTATCGTAAAAAGTATTGTTCATATTCTGGTGTATTCCTCGTCAGCTCTTTATATTTCGCCGACTTTTGTGCTCGCAATTCTTCAATTGTTAATGTTTTACCAATACATTCAAGACTAAAACGACGAAGTAATCCGCGTTGTTCTAAACGATTCTCCTGTTGTGCATTAAACAAGAAAGACGCCATACATAATAAACGGCTCACATTGTAATATGGCCGTTTAATGTATATAAATGCTAAATAAAACTGAGTATAGTGTCAATCGTCGCAATATTAATACTATATCCCTTATCTTTTATGACATTATAACTATGACATCCGACTGGTTCGTAAATAAAACATATCATATCTTTCCCGACTCGGACCTCGTAATGAACTGAAATTAATTCGCCGATAGGTTCATGTTTTATAACTTTAACGTTTTTAATGTTAATATCTTCTAATCTTTCTTTTACGATTTGAGCGACAACTTCAGGATTTTCAATAAAAACGTCAAAATCAGGTATTTCGTTATTCACTTTAGTTTGAAGCTCTGGCGGCATGAATCTTGAATATTGCGATAATGCGTATCCGCCAAAGAATACTACGTTTTGGTCTATCAATGTTTGTTTGACACTTTCGCCTATTTCACGCATTTGTTCGGGGTTTTCTATTGTTCTTTGAAAAACTCCTTCTTTACAATCAGGAGACTTCAATGGGTGAAATTTATTTAATAAAGATAATCTTTTTAACACTTTTTCCCAACGACTCACATCTCCATTTGGTCTGGATAATTCTAAATACATCGCCATTCGCAAATAATTTGGAGGTGCATATAGAATACCAGCAACATGGACCGCTTCTTTTGATAATGAAGTAAATAATTCTTTTGGAATTAATGTTATATCCGCGATTGGAATAAAATTGACATACACCTTATATGTCCCATGATGCATTCCACTTTTGCCTTCTATTTCTATAAATCCTTCTTTTGCGAATAAATCACATAATTCTTTTGTATCCACCAATGCATCTGATGTAAAAAAGTCATAATCTGGTATTTCCATATCTTTATCATAAAATTGCGATTGTTTTGGAAGTATATTATTAATCGCGGTGCCTCCATAACAAATTAATTTTTTATGTCGAATAAATCCTTCTACAACAGCAATCATCTTTTTAACATCGTCTGAATTTACTATATGTGTTCCATGTTTTTCTTCTACGTTGTCTACCGCCGCTCTTAATATAGTTAATTCGCATTCATCAAACGAAAGACCCTTGCATTTACTATCATTTAAAACTATTTTTTTCTTTGTTTTAGGCATGATATATATATTAATATAATATTTAATCTATAACCAGGTCTGTTTTCAAAATAAAAGCATTATCCGCAAAAACCGTATTATAATTTTTTAATAGCGGGTCTGTAAGTGTGTCTGATTGGTATTTCATGGCGACCATATTCGGTTGTAAATTAATAATTTTATTCAAATCAATATTATCTGGATTTGTTCCGTCCGATGGAATAACGATTGACATTGTTTTTAGTTTTTTAAGCTCCTTAATTTCTGGTTTAGATAAATTTTGAAGTTGAGAATATTTTTGTAGTCGAAACGTATCTGTTCCGCTTACCATATTATAAGACATTCCTGATGTTATATATGCCTTATTTTCTCCATTAACTATAATAATAATTTTACGCATTAATTCTGACAATTTAGTCGTTGGTAAAACATCTCCTACATATATTTGTGGAAGCACATCCGGTTGAATCATGACATTCAAGGCTGAAAACATTTTAATATTATTGCTTTTAATTCGTAAATGAATAAATAACGGGTCATCCGGATTAGGCGATATATCTCCTGTAAATGCTTCATCTGAAATAAGCGTTAATACCTCATTAAATGGTAGCGAATTATATGTTTCTTTAGTATGATATGAATTGGAGGTCGATGTCGCAACAACCGGAATGTTATCAATCGAGAATATTTCAAAATCAAGACACCTGACACCTTGTTTAAGTATAGCAGTCAATATACATGTTCCTACGTAATCGTTCGAATAATTACCTAAACTACAACAATTATATGCGGTTTTAATATAAAATTTGTTAAGCGAATTGTTTGTCTTTTGCGAACTAACCGCCATGGTATTTGTTTTATTTTGGAACTCATCATTAATACTTGCACATTTTCTGGAAGGTATCAATAGTTTATATACAAAGTATAAAACGGCGCCAATTGTCAAAACAGTCGCGAACGACGATATGATAAAGGTAGCCATATCTTTGTTTGAAAATAAATCCGTTATTCTTTTTTCAATATCAGACATTCTATATATTAGTATCCTAAAAAACAGTTAAATAATAAATAATAGTCATTAATAGTAATGCCGGGCGGATTAATGAATTTAGCATCCACAGGACAACAAAATATAATATTAAACGGGAATCCATCCAAAACGTTTTTTAAATCAACTTATGCACAACACACCAATTTTGGACTTCAAAAATTCAGAGTGGATTATGCGGGACTAAAGACATTGCGACTAACGGAAGAATCCACCTTTGTATTTAAAATTCCCAGATATGCCGACTTATTAATGGATACATATATATCATTTAATTTACCTCATATTTGGAGTCCTATCTACGAGGGTCTTGATAACGCGGGCGTTCAGGTAGAAGACCCGGTTCCATATAAATTTAAATGGATTGATAATATCGGAGCCAAAATGATTTCAAAAGTAAGCATAACGTGCGGCAATCAAACTTTGCACGAATTTTCAGGCGATTATTTGCTGGCGTCCGTTCAGCGTGATTATTCAACGGAAAAACGGGAATTGTTTAACCGGATGATTGGACACGTTGCGGATTTAACCGACCCTTCAAATGGTGAAGGGCGACATACAGGTATGTATCCGAGCGCGGAATATACTGACCATATATCCGGAGCAGAACCATCTATCCGAGGAAGAACACTTTATATCCCTTTAAATTCGTGGTTTTCATTTAAAAGTCAAATGGCGTTTCCTTTAACCTCATTGCAATACAATGAATTGCATATAATTATAACATTCCGCCCAATACGTGAATTGTTTAGCATTTTAGATGTGCAAGATACGGTCGGACTGAATCCATATATAGCTCCCAATATGAACAAAACATATATGCAATTTTACCGTTTTTTACAATCTCCACCAACCAATGTTATTAATGATACAGATGTCGCATGGACTGATAAAAGGGTTCTCTGGGATACTGATATTCATTTAAATTGCACCTATTGTTTTTTATCAAAAGACGAAGCAAAATTGTTTGCCCTGCAAGAACAAAAATATTTATTTAAACAAGTTGTTGAAACTAAACTATATAATTTGACGGGTGCTTCAAAAACGGATATTAAATCACTTGGAATGGTTTCTAATTATCTTTTTTATTTTCAACGTAGCGATGTCAAAGACCGGAATGAATGGTCGAATTATACCAACTGGCCGTATATTTTTTTACCACAAGATGTTTTCACTTCGGATACTCTATTGGAAACAACCGGTGTCCAAAATGCACAAAATGTTAAAAACATACTTGTTAGTATGGGTCTTTTATTAGACGGAACTTACCGAGAAAATGTTCAACCTGTTGGTGTTTATAATTTAATTGAAAAATGTATAAGAACCAGTGGAAATGCACCGGATGGATTATACTGTTATAATTTTTGTTTGAATTCAAACTCTCAAGAAATGCAACCGTCCGGCGCTATTAACATGAGCCGTTTTAATCAAGTCGAACTCGAATTTTTAACTATTTCTCCGCCGTTAAGTGCAATGATACAAACAACCGCCTTTTGTGATTCAACTGGTGCAATTGTTGGTATTAATAAACCTGTATGGCGAACATATAATTACAATTATGACTGCACTGTCTTTGAAGAACGATTTAATATGATTACCTTTATTGGTGGAAATTGCGGTTTGATGTTTGCGACTTAACTGTATTTAGTCGTTTTAGAAGACAAATAATATATTCAAATAATATAATAATGTCAACGACAACAAAAACACAACCATCAAATAGTAGGAGAGCAAATAAATCAACTCCGATTATTGAATTCGGAAAATCCTTATCATACAATTTTATTTGGGTATTATTTGGTATTATATTTTTCAGTATCCCCGCTTTATATACCTCCTTAATCGCGAATGCCGGCGGAATGACGGTTGATAAATTAACTGCAACCACTGTTGGTAAAGAAGATGAAATTGCTCACGTTGTTAAGGTGTTTGAAGGATGGTTTCCGCCAAAACTCGTTACCAAGCATGAAACACATATTCGTTTTGATACTTCATCACACGACTATGCGAATGAAAAGTTTAGAACATTATTTCCAACCTCGATACCGATTGGGTATTTTATGTATAGTGTGTTGAAAAGTATGATTGATGCAAATTATTCAACTTCTATGGGTTTGCACAAAATGTTCTATAAACTTCCAGAATCAGCAACCATGTTATTAGCCATTGGAGTCATGCCTTTATTTTATTTCGTGATGTTTTTTGTAAATATATTGTTAGCAGTTATATTTCATATTTATCATTTTAAAAAATATTTTATATCGTGTGTCAAAGACGAAACAGATGCATCTAAATGCTCGGAATCTGCCGATTATGGACCGGTTAGTTGGATTTCTTTGTTTGTATATGGAATGTTTGGATTTTTTCCATCGGTCATGTTTATTATACCCGCTCTCACTATTATTTATTGTCATATTACGCCTCTTCTTGTTAATTCTAAATTATCCAAAGGACCAAATACAAATTACGATTTTTTTCACTTTATTGGCGGGGTTTTAACATATAAACGACAACTTATTATGTGGATTATTTCACTTGTTTTATTAAAAGTAATCGCATCTACCTTTGGGATGGCTCAAGCGGGAGGATGTTTAGCCGCTATTTTATGCTTGGCTGGTCTGTCAAAAATATATAGCAAGTATATTCCAGAATGTGCGATTAAAAAATAATACTTAAATGGAGAATGTAATGTATAAGTAATATGAAGAAAAATAACAAAATTCCATTTGTGAGTATTTGCACACCCACTTTTAATCGTCGTCCATTTATCCCATTTATGATAAAGTGTTTTGAACACCAAACATACCCAAAAGATAAAATGGAATGGATTATTGTAGATGATGGATTTGACCCGGTTGGGGATTTAGTTGCACATTTACCATGTGTTCAATATTATAAATACGACAAAAAAATGACACTTGGAAAGAAACGGAATGTAATGAATTCAAAAGCGTCCGGTAGTATTATAGTGTATATGGATGATGATGATTATTACCCACCAGAGCGTGTTATGCACGCGGTAGAAACATTGCAGGCAAATCCAATAGCATTGTGTGCGGGAACAAGCGAAATGCATGTTTATTTTAAACACATTCAAAAAATGTATCAATTCGGACCATATGGTCCAAACCATTCGACCGCGGCGACATTTGCCTTTCGACGAGAATTATTGTTACAAACAAAATATGACGAATCTAATTGTTTAGCAGAAGAAAAAGTGTTTTTAAAAGATTATACTATTCCATTTGTTCAATTAGAACCGTGTAAATCAATTTTAGTCATTTCTCATGCACACAATTCATTCGATAAACGAACTTTGTTAAATGAACCCAACCAGTTTGTTAATGTATCTTTGAAAACTGTAAATGATTTTATTCGAGAACCAGAATTAATGAAGTTTTATATGCATGATGTAGATGCATTGTTGCAAGTATATGACCCTGGGTCGCCAATCCATAAACAAGACGTAAATGACCAAATTATTAAATTAAAAGAAGAACGGGAGAAAATGACACAAGATTACCAAAATTCGGCAATGTTTAAAATGGAACTGCAAATGCGAGAACAAATGCAAACACAATTACAACATTGTGTTAATCATTATGAACAAAAATTAGCAGAAAAAACAAGATTGGTAACAGAAACATTGAAACGTAATAAATTGTTAATGACCAGAATTGCAGAATTAGAATTAGAAAGATTAAACACAAATAAATAACAATAATACAATCAATATAAAAATATGACATTTATTAAAACAATAATGTCATACTATGAAGATAATTACACCCCAGAAGATGCGTGTCATCGTGAAACCCAAATTGCATCCAGAAAGGATACTTTGACAGCAATGCGAAAGGAAAATAATGAAAACTATCACACTGTTAAGTTGCGATATAATAACAAATGGAAGGGTCATTATTTGTCATCCATAAATATCTCATATTACAGAACATTAGTGCAAAGCGGGACGCGTATTATTCATGCAATCACGGGGGAACAGTTGCCCGGAGTTGTTGGTAGTTTAGATGAGAACCGATACTTTAAAGTGAAGGTTTCGTCGTTTGGACAGGAGAACAATGGTAATTTGTTCTATTTAAGCCCAGAAGAGTATGAAAACCATCAATTTTGTTGTGTAAGTCAGACAACACGAGATAAATGGCGCGCCAAACAATAAATCACGTCATTCTTGATATAAATAATCATAATTTATATCAATTCGGTAAAAAAAGGGGAATCCCATGTGCTCTTATGAGCTAATAATGGAATTTTACAAATGCTTAAGCGCAAACCCTTAATTTATTTTTTATTTTTTCTTAAAAGTTGGAGTCTTCCCACACATACTTCGTTTTGTTTGAATTAATATTTCGTCCCTAAGTTTCTTGTCTTGTGCGGTCGAACCGGGAATAAATCCTAAAGTGCTTGGAACTTGAGACCCTCCGAAATAGAATGGAACTTGTTGGCTTTGCATAGCGGGATGGTCGGGTTGAAGTAAATTTGGACCCCGAAAATGTTTATTTCTGTCAATCATAGTATCATAATATTGACACCGATTATTCACATTTGATAGTGCTTCACCGAATGACATGTTATTATTTGCAGCAAATTGACTTGTTTTGTCGACCCATTTATTTTCGGTTTTTGGATCCGATGTTTTTGTTGTTGTAATAACTGTCTTTGAGGTTGTAACCGTCTTAGTAGTTATTACAGACTTAATAGGTTTATTCTTATTTTGAGACATTTTATGATAACGTGATAACAATATAATAGTTGGTAAAAATGCAAATAAAAATTATTAAAATTAATATTTCATTTTTTAAATTTAATTAACGACATTTTGTTATACTAAAAATGCATTTTGAGACCCCATAACTCTACACCCCGTCAAAATCTTTATAATTCGTCATCCGACGTTTCAATATCCACTACAACCATATCGGTTATGTTAATATTCGTGTATTTTTCAATATATCTATATATTCGATTAATATCTAATTTTGTGATTTCGGACGGTTCAAGTATCGCAATTATTTCTGTATCTGAATGATTCTTTTTTAAATGTAAGAAAAACCCAAATATGTCTTTTTTATCCATTCCAAGTTGCAATGCTAAATTTTGGATGAAAATCGTGTTATTATATTCTGTAGAATACTTTGTTAATACCTTGGTAAATCTAACTTCGGTCGGATTATATTTTTTATGTTTTACAAAGGTATCGTGATATTTTTTATTTGTTGCAAATGTTTTAATCAATGAACTCATTTCATTGAATATCCATATTTGGTTTTGAAACGTAACTCGGTCAATATAATCCGCAAAACATATGCTATTTAGCGATTCAATGTAAAACGGGATGGACTCTGATTTTTTCATTTTCCCCAATACATCAATTATATTTTCATGCCATAATAATCCAATAATTGTTCGGTCCGTTTCACTCATAACTGTTAAATGGTCCGACATTGAATACGGGGTGTTAATCATTTTTTGAACAATTTGTCTTGTATCGTCATTATAGGATTTCATTTGAAAAATATTTTGTATAATGTTTGTATTCAATGTTTCTTCATTATTTCTGTAGATTTGATACAATGTATTTATTTTTCTTAAATCACCTTGGATAAATTGAATGATATTTATTTTTAACGCATCGGATATATTCGGCAATAATTGATTAATAATATTGGAAACCTGAATATTTGACGGTTTTTTCAATTCAACCACATTGCATACCTTAATCAATTCTTTAATCTTTTTATCCACATGGTAATTACCAATACATACAATAGGATTTAATGAAATATCTTCCAAACGTTGTTTTTTAGTTTTTTTAGGACGGATTACTTTGATTAGTGCATTAATCCCCCCTTTATCTCCACTGTTCATTCCATCAATTTCATCCATTATAATCACAATTTTTTGCGGTTTTTGATTAAATAAACTCATAATATTGGTGTCTGACATATTATGTTTTGTGATTGTGTCTATAATGGATTTATTACGAATATCACCGGCATCATACTTAATAATATCATAATTTAACTCTTTTAAAATATTTGTTATAAATGTGGTTTTCCCTGTTCCAGGGTCGCCATAAATGTATATTCCTTTTTTTGTTAGCAAGTTTGTTTTATTTTCCTCATACGAACGGAGAATTGTTTTTATTTTTAAAACATCCTCTTGTCGGTCCAATAATATATTTAAATCTAATTTTTCCATTTGTTAATAATTATTATTCTATATTTAGATGGTTTCGATTACCTTTAGTTTTTTTCCGTATTCGTTCTATAAAAGCGGTTAACACGCTTTTTCTTATTATATCGTGTTATACCAACACTTAATAATGTAGCTAATACAACTAAAATATATGCAAAAAAGAAACCAAGATTAAACCAACTTATTACGTCGGGCAAAAATAACAATGGACGCCACCATCCGTAAATACAACCGGTTATATAAAGCCCAAAAATAGATGGTATCAAAATAGAACTTAATACAATTAATACTGTTTTTTCTGCTTCAACTATGTTTTCTAATCTGTCAACCTTTCTAAATACCCCTTTTTTTCCAGTCGGGTTAGAATTAAAACATTTTAATGTAAAAGGAGTTTTCGGTCCAGATGTCAGACCATCCCAAACAAATCCATATTTATTCGCCCATGCTTTTTTATTATTCCCAAACTCTGATGTTGGAATTGTTAAGGTTTGATTGGTTTGATTGATATAGTCGTTTTCATCACGACATGTCGGTCCAAATAATGTCGTGTCGGTGCCGAGACCTGTATAATATTGTAGATTACCAATATTTTGACCACTTAAATCCACCGGTGCATAGTTCATAGTGCATACTTGCCCTTGATAACTTGGGTCCCAACTCAAGTCCCAATAATCTGGACACGGGGCAATACCAGGAGTCCAGTCTTGTTTGTCGCTTAATGTGTTATATACAACCATAATTATTTTAAGCAATAATACGGCACCCAATATTAATATAACAATCCATTGCAATGATAATTCAATGTTAAACATTATACTAAATAAACAGATAATATAATGGTTTTAATTTAATCCATCCCAGGTGATTCCGTATGTTTGCGCCAACTCTTGGTTTTCTTTAAATGAACCTGGTGTGTATGATAAATTATGATAACTGTTATAATAATTATTAGTAGATGGTATATTATATGAAGCATCCGCAAGCAACCAGACTTTAGCGGAGTCGCGTCCATTCGTCGTGTTTCCAAATGTCCAATTATTTGACACATCATTCCATGTGGCGCTTGAACCAAAACAAGTAGGATTTGCAATGTTTGCCGAAATATCAGTCCAATGAATTGCCGCACAACTCATATCTGTTAAATAATGACCCGCGTTAGCATCCGTATATGGCGGGAAACTCAACTTACTTACGCAATTAGCCCCGCTAATATCCCATTTATCAGGGCACTTGGCGATTGTTCCTATTTTATTTGTCGAAACCGCACTATTCATCATATACCCAATAACAGTTAATGTAATAATCAACAAAATAATCGCGATAATAATAACTATTTTTTGAAAAGACATGGAAGAAGACACACCTGAAAGATTTATAGCCTCCATTAATATATATAATAGCAAATACATTATTTTGCTTAATTAATCACAAAATAACAATAATTAGTTTGTTAGACCGTCCCAAGTAATTCCATACGCTTTGGCCCAATTAACATTAGTGTCTAACGACGAGTCTAAACTGTGGATTAATGGACTTGTAATTTTATAAGTGTGTGCTGGAGTATCCGTTGTAGTAATAGTTCCGGTTCCATGTGATGCTAACAAATAGCAATTACTGGCGTCCAATCCATTGGTCGTATTTCCTTGTGTCCATCCAGTCATGCAAATATTCGAACCAGTAGTTGTCCAACCAGGTATATGACCACATAAGTTAGACGAACCCGATGCACCTGTTGCATTGCACGACA
>Ga0114974_10003766_pt1 | contig 11409 bp, 6 predicted proteins | sample S_130206_EF_Meta_FD_87318 | JGI IMG/M metagenome (GOLD analysis project Ga0114974, IMG submission 87318) | Freshwater microbial communities from Lake Simoncouche, Canada to study carbon cycling - S_130206_EF_MetaG | ecosystem: Environmental > Aquatic > Freshwater > Lake | place: Lake...
GTGTCGTTGATGTAGGAAAACTTGATAGTTGCGTTGTAAGACATTGCGAAGGTGTTTTGTATGAGTGTATTATAGCATAAAAAAGACCCCTGTAAAGGGGTCAGTGTGCCAGTTTAGAAACTGGTTTGTTATTGTACTTTAACTAATTCATTATTATCTTCGATATCAAGAGCTTGTGGAATAAATCCTTCTATCGAAAGAAGTTCAAAAGTAGGATCCGTATTATACTTCTCAGCAGCAGAACGGAACATTTTGTTCATTTTTGCAATTTGCTTCGCAAGTTTTTTGCGTTCATCAGATGCTTTTTCCGCAGTAACATTCTGCAAAAATCCAACTGGAACAGGAACCTTACCTTCTGCAACTGCTTCAAGAGCCTCAAAAAATGCCCGTTTATGATAGGTGTTGTTTCCGTTGTTGATTGCAATTACTGCCGCATTTTCGGGAAGTTTCTCTTTCAATATCTTCTTTACAGCAGTTTCTGCCGATTCCTTGGTGAAGGAAACCATGCTAGAAGAAGCCATAATGTTGTTTACGACCTTGTTGCAACGATTTTCCACTAACTTTTGAGTGAAAGAATGTGGAATGGAGTTCCACCAATTCATACATTCTTGAACTGTAGGAGAATTTTCTTGACGCACAATCCAATTCCGAAGACGAACTTCAAAATCATCTTCAGTAGCAGGCTTTGAAGGAGAATGATTGTTGCATCCCAATCCAAGTTCATCCTTAAGATCTTCTATAAGAAATCCATCTCGTAGTTTTACGACAAGATAAACCCACTTCTCTTGCTCCAGAACTTTAAGAGCACCACCACGGGTAAAACCATCAATAGAAGTTCCATCGGAAAGAATTACAGGCGGAATGACATCAACCTGAATACCCTTCACTTCAATACTGTTTTTGATCTTTTCCCGGTTCACATAATCGGTTCCGGTTGATCGGGCAACGTTGATTTCCTGTCCCTTATCATTAGTATAAATGATGGAAGAACAATCTCGTATTTCAAGTCCAACTACATTTGCAGTTCGGAACTTGGGAAGTTCAAGATCTTTAAACCAGTTCAAATTGGGTATGCCACATGGCACACTCATCTTTTCAAATTTCATTTTAAATTATGCAATGTTACAATATTGAAAGTGCTTCTGCAAAAGCATCTGCCTTCCAACTCTCTAATAATAACATAAAAAAAGACCCCTGTAAAGGGGTCAGTGTGCCAGTTATTCAGGTGTCTGTTTAGTCAGTTCTCTTATCATCTTCTCATACTTTCTGGCATACCACCATTTACCAATGGGATTTCTTATCCAGAATGGATGAAACTGAATCATCCATAGTGATCTTTCAAAGTTTACCCGAATAATCTTGAAGATAAGAAGTATGTATTCTGCAACATTCTTATCCACGAGCATCATATAAAAGATAATCGCAAATGGTATGAACCAGAAATAATATTCAGACATATCAGTTTGTAAAAAAGGATGCTACAGTGGGAGAACCAGGTTTTGGTTTTGCAAATTTCTTCACCTTTTTAGGTTTCATTTGATTATGAATAAAAGATTTTGCACTATTCAAATTATTAGACACATGAACCTGATTTCCATTATGTATAATCATAAATTGATTACCATAAGGAATCGCAGCCCACATTTCATCCTTAGTCACATAACCTGCAGGATCAGAAGGTACAGGATTCAATAAACCATAATTCGGAATGCTCATCGAAATGTTGCAGTCACATTGATGATCTGTGCATTCGGATACTGAGACTTTGCGACTCGCCTTGCATCCTGATAATCACGAGCATAGCATTCCACATAGAACACATTGCCTTGAACGTAGCACTGAACAAGATGTTTCATGATGTTTACTTTTTGATGGTGGAGATTGCAGGTTCGCCTTGAACAAAGATGGTGTTCACGACTGCCTGCAGTTTTTTGGCGGTTGTAATGCCAGTATTACTATAGACGGGAACATGGACGAATCCATATGCCTTGTGATAGTTCTTCAACTGTCCAGGAATCAGAGACCCTTCTGAGAGACGCCTAGCATCCTCTGTATGGAGTCGGATCACACGACCGATGGTCTGTGCCATCGCAATGTAATCCATGTTCCTCATGAGCACACAGGAGGTCAATCCAGGACAGTTGATACCTTCACTCAGAATAGAGTAGTGAAGAAGAATGAATTTCTTCTCAGAATCCTTACCCCACTTTGTCAGAGTGTCAAAGAACACTTCACGACCAACTTTCTGATTATTGATGAATGCACCATACTTTGCGGTGATCCACAACACATCATAACCATGAGACTGTACTTCTGTCATGAATTCAGTCTCTGCAAGCATTCGCATGAGAACCTTAGTGTTTGGTGCAGCCACCAACACCTTCTCCATGTTATCTTCATTGAGAATCGTATCAAGAAGAGTCATGCAATCACGCTCTGCCGCAAACTCTTTGTCACGATGAATATTCATAGAATGTACTTGAACTTGAGGAGGAAGAATGTATCCACCATTGACCAGTTCAGGTGCAGAAACCTGACAAATCACTTGACCATAAACTGATCCATCATTCATTCCAGGTTTGGATGTTACCGATGAATGCTTTGGAGTTGCAGTAAAGAAATAGCAACGCTGAGAATGATTACTGAAATGCTTGGTTGATTCAAAGAAATGACGTTGAACTGAGTTGTGTGCCTCATCAAAATAGATGGTGTTCACATCAATACCAGATCGTTGAATCTGAATCAGTGAATGATAAGTCGTAAAGATCAGTTTATGACCATTCACATGATAATTCCATGCGAAGATCTTACTGGGATTGGTAGTACTATAATGATGTGTCTCACCGCTGTGTACGTGCATCACAGAAGCATTGGTAATGTGCTCCAAGAACTCTGCAGACAATTGCTCCGCAAGCATGATTCTTGGCGCTACCACCACAATCGTCTGAGGAATGCTATTGGAAAACTCTCTGATAGCATCGAAAATCATGGTTGGAGTCTTACCTCCACCGGTGGTCATCAGCACTTGACCCTTGCTGTGATGCTCCATAGCACTGTGAGCACGTTCTTGGTGAGGACGAAGAATCATCGGTTTCGTTGTGTACCGAGTCATTATAGCATTAAAAAACCCCCTGTGACGGGGGTGGAGTGGACGGTTCTTAAAGTGTCTTAAAGCCTCATCTTCAAACCAGACAAAGGTACTCTAGCAGTATTATTGAATTATGTCAAGTCTTATGCTATAGTAGCAATACCTACCCATGCAGATCCTTTAAAGAGTTCTAATCTTGAACTTGTTGAATTATAAATTAATGCTCCAGTAACAACATTACCATTTATTGCATCCCTTTCGGAAGTTGTTAAAATTGGTGGATAGAATGGAGATCTCAATGATGCTGTGAGATTCGCATTTCTCATATCAAGAGCACCAACAACTACGGCAGTATTAAATCCAATTCGGGATAAATTATTATAAATCGATACTCCATTTGAAATGGTAATATTTTTATTATAAATGTCAATTCCCAAATTAACGATATTGGTTGTTCCTAATCCAACGGATCCGCTAGAAATAATATCAGAAAGAACAGTTAATCCTACAGTTGGTGTTACTGATGTAGTATTAATTCCAATCTGGCCAAAGAGTGCCGTTCTATTTCTGGCATCAAGACTAACCATTGGTTTGTCAGTACCAATACCAATCGAAGAGACTCCAGTAACATTCAATTGACTCAGTGTTGTAATTCCACTAACATTGTTGAGATTTGTATTTTGGAAAATATTTGAGGATGATCCTCCTAAAGTGATACGATTACTTCCGGTTCCTGCAGTAATTGTGCCGTTTGATACAAAATTTCCACCAGCATAAAGATCTGAACTTATTGTGGCAATACCAACTACATGAAATGCATTAACTGGATTTGTGATTCCGATTCCCAACTTTCCACCATAAGTTAGAGTCATCAATATTCCATTATTTTGCCCGTATAACCAATTAAAATTCCCAGTACTTATTCCTGGATTACCAGAATGAATATAATAATTGATATCTCCAGTAGCCAAATTGCTAATGTCTAGAGTATCTTTTTGACTTCCAAATCTAATCTGAGATGCACTTTGTCCAACTCCAATAGAATTTCCAATATTGAGTACTACTTCTCCACTTGATTTTGCAATATTAACTGAAGATGAGGTGATGATTCCAACTTCAATATTTGGAGTTCCCGTTAAAGATCTTGCGGTACTTGCAATACCTGTTACATTACCAACAATTCCACCAGAAAATGTTGAAAGACCTGTAGAATTTACATTACCACTTAAGTTTCCGGTTACATTCCCAGAAATACCACCAGAAAATGTTGAAAGTCCTGTAGAATTTACATTACCAGTTACATTACCTGCAATACCACCAGAAAATGTTGAGAGTCCAATAGAATACACATTACCAGATAAATTGCCAGAAAAACCATTGACAGAAGTTGTGACACCAGAAACATAAAGATATGTTAATGTTGCACTAGTAGTATTAATATTTTGAGATAATCTAGAATTACTTAATGTCCCATTACTAATATTTGATGCATTAATTCCTGTTATATCAGTTCCAAAACCACTAAAATTATATGCTGTTACAATTCCAGAAATACTAATATTCTGTGGTAATCTTTGATTATTTAATATTCCTGATGCAACATTAGTTGCATTTAATGATGTTAAAGATGCCCCACTACCAACAAATAAACTTGCAGTTACAATTCCGGTGGTGTTTACATTTCCAGTTACAGCATCGACAGTAAATCCATTTCCGGTAGAAGGATTTTGACCTACCTGTAGTGAATAATATGGAAGTGTAGTTCCTATACCAACCTTAGAAGTGGTGGAAATATTTCCAACATTAACATACCAACCATCAACGGCAATAGCATAAATGTCAGTAAGTCCTTTAGCACTTCCGTAAAATGTTGATGCCCCTACTGCACCAGTAGAAGGATAAAATGTAATTGCTGATCCAACCTTTAGATTATTATAAAAAGTAGAAACACCAGATACTGCTAAATTAGTTGTTGTTACTAATCCAGTGATCTTTGCTGTTCCATAAACATCCAAGAATTCGGTAGGAATTGATGTCCCAATTCCTACCAGACCATTAGCATTTACGATAAAATTGTCATTATCAACCTGAACTCCATTCCTAAAATTAAATGACTTGCTGATATTTGCCATCTTTTGAGTCTATTTTTAGTTATTTATCGTTCAGTTTTTGTTGAAGTTCATCAACTTTTCCTGATAGTTCTTTAACTGCCTCAATCAGAAGTGGAACAAGTTTTTCATACTTAACAGTAATATAATCATTGCTTACTGGCGCAGGAGCAACTACTTCTGGAAGAACTGATTGAACTTCTTGTGCGGAAACACCTGCATGTCTTAATGATATATCGAAACCAAGTTCTTTAGCAATTTCATTGAAGTTGTATGTGAAACCATTTAGAGTAAGAACTTTATCAAGTGCATTTTTAATAGGTTCAATATTAGTTTTAAGTCTAATATCAGAAATTAATGCTGTGATATCCCCAACAACACTTAAAGCGCCACCAATATATAAATCACCATTTGTTTTTAATTGACTATTTGTATCACAGAATAATGATGCTGATCCAGTATTTGCGGCATTTTGGAATAGCAAATCTCCACCATTATTAAGTTGGAGGGCAGTACCTCCACTACCACCATTAACTGTCAGAATTCCTGTTAAGGTTGTGTTTCCAGTAACACCTAGACTAGAACTTAATGTAGTGGCACCAGTAACATTTAGTGTACTGGATAATGTAGTGGCACCAGTAACATTTAGTGTACTGGATAATGTAGTGGCACCAGTAACACCTAGAGTACTTGAAAGTGTAGTAGCATTAGTAACATTTAATGCATTTGAAACAGTTAAATTGCCAGATGTTGAAGTATTAGTTGCCTGTAAATAGATATCATCATCAGCGTCATTTTCAATACCAATAAGCAATCTAGTATCTTCCCCAACCCCATTCACATAATATTTGATGAATGCCCTATCTCCAGAACCAGTACCAGGATCAGACATCCATTCAATACCATTATTGACAGCATTTCCTGGTGAAGGGATAATTCTACCAGTAAATGTTGATACCCCAGTAATATTGAGAGATCCACCAACATTAAGATTTTGAGAAATACCAACACCACCTTCAACAATCAGTGCTCCTGTTGCAGTAGTTGTTGATGGTAAATTTGAAGTAAGTTTAAGTTGCCCTCTAATATTAGTCGCATCTTTAATCTTAACTTCTTTATCAAAAGTAACAGGTCCATTAAATTGTGAAAGAACCGTATTAGAATTTCCACCTTCAACAACAAGTCGTTCTTTAATTGTGACTTCATCAAATACAACACTCAAACGATTTGGATCCTCTCCAGTAATAGTTGGTTTTGGAATATCATATGATACAATTTCTCCACTAGATGCAGATGTCTTAGTATTTCCGTTGAATAAATCGCCATTACTGTTTATACCATTATAAACAACAATACCACCAGATCTTTCTTGTGATTGGACAAGGAACTCTTCCCTCTCACTTAATGTCGTAACTTGAACTTGTGGTAATCCAGTTGAATAATTACCTGGACCATATCCAAGATATTCAAATGTATGTCCTGACACTCTAGTAATAGAAGGCCTTCTAAATTCGATAGCAATTGGTTTAATCTTTATAATTCTTGAACCATTCTCATGGTTGTTTTGTCTTGTTGCAAGAGAACCACGAATGACTGTGAGTTCATCATTAAAAGTGCCACCAAGAGTGCTACTTGCAATCCTCATAATCTCATCATTAATCTGAATATAAGATCCAATTGGAAATCTCTTTGTAGTCGCAGCAGCACCGACAGGACTTGAGACTCTAATTTGAGTAGTGCTTGCAAATGAAACAAGTGTTAAAGTTTCTTCATCAAATAATGGAACACCTCTTATTGCTAAGTTTTCCGCAGAAACATCTGAGGTTGCTTCATTTGCTGAAAGTCCATGCTTGAGAATATAACCACCAGTTGCAGATACTGATTTGTTTGTAATTGCAGTGAATGCATTGATTCCAACTCCTGCAGTTACAATATAATCACCAAGATTATTATTACTCGAATCAATAACTCGGAATCTATTTCCTGCTACTAATCCGTGAGGAGCAGAGCAGGTGAATGTGGTAGTACCAGTTGCAGAAGTATAAGGTGATGAAGAAACTTGAACTGAGGGTCCGACTATAAAGGCATACTGAGATGTGATAACAACTGAGTCTCCTGCAGTCTTAGCAATAGCAATTTGATTTGTTGCAGGAATAGAGGTGATTCTATGATAACTATCAGAAGTTGTACCTGCTCCGGTAAATTGAACAACATTACCGATTGCTGGAGTAATACCAGAAGTTACAACATTAAATCTGGCATTATTATTGCCAGTTCCCACTACAGAAGCATCGAAGAATAATTCTCCAGCAGAATATCCAGAACCAGAAGAAACAATATCTGCAGATGATATAACACCACCACCAGATATAACAACTCTTGCGGTTGCGCCTCGCCAGGTTCCAGTAGTTGGATTCGGATCATTATTTAATAGTTTAACGTTGTGATATGTTCCTGCATTACCTCCATTGTAATTAGTACTAGGTGTTGTATTATTCAAAGCACCACTATAAGTTACAATACCAGCAAGTCCATGATTTCTTGCAAATGTGATTATTTCATTTGAAGCACCAGAAACAGAAGACACAGTAAGACCAATGCCTAGAGTTTTGAGTAAAGTATCCGTTGCTTCTTTTGTAATACTTTTTTTGAGATCATTTGTTACAACTTCACCGATAAATGATCTCTTTGCAAATGATTTGGCAGAAGTTGGAGTATCATTAATGTTATCCCTATCTAATTGGGGATACAGGTCAACAAGATTTTGACTATATTTTAAGTTTGTAAACTCTGTTGGGACTGCCTTATCTGCTGTTAAAGCATAGATGTGATAAACACCATCCTGGACATCCTTAATATATTCAGAGATTACTTCATTTCTATAAATGTAAAGATTAGATTGAAGATCATTTCTTTCAAATCTTGGAAGTGAAGTTGTTCTATTAGCAGTATTATTTGTGAATGATCCTGCAGTTTTAGTTGTTACATATGTAAATGTCATATCATTTACAACAGATGCAACCACAAATGTTCCATTATATCCAGAATTTCCAACTCCAGTAGTATTGGTACTATCAGTTACATTTTTAATAATAACAGTATCATTAACTTGAAGATTATGTGGGAGTTCAGAAATAACAGTTACATTTGGTGAATTGTAACTGCAAGTTGAAATAAATCTTGGATTTCTTCTATACTCATAATCATTACGTGTGAGAGTAGACTTTGTAAAATCTATATCAATAGCACCAGTACTAGATTCTTGAATAATAAATCCATTCTCAGGATTTTTTGCATTTGCAGATTCTTTTGGAATTACAACTCTAATCTTATAAATTTTTTCATCTAAACTTCTGGTATCTGCAATTCTTTTAATATAAGAAGGTTCGGTTCTTACAGTTAATCCGGCAACACCCAATGTGGTTATGGCATAATAGATGGAAGTATTGTAACTACCCGCATTTGTTCTAATGTACCACTGAGTTCCATCATATTGTACTGGATGTCCGTCCTCCCCTGCATTCTTATCAGATACTCTACTTAGGATTTTAAGACTGGTTCCACCATAAACAGTAATTGCAGTACCAGTTTTTGCATTGGATTCTGAAGATGCAAGTTTAATTGTATTATTATCTCCATTATCAATCACATAATAAACGGTATTTTCTACGATATTTTCTGGTAAGTCACCATCATCACTCAGAATGATAACCTTTTCTTTAGTATCAAGTGTATTTGGTCCAATTGTAAAATTATTTGAATTATCTGGTGCAGATGCAGAGTATTGCTTAACACTACTTGTAGTACCATCCGACATTAAAATATTTGCCGAATATTCAGTTCCGTTTCCTACAAAATATAACTTATCACTTACTTGTGCTCCGATACGATATCCTTGCGTAAGAATTGGTGGGACATCATCTAAAGAATTATATCCATAAAGATATAGTCTCGAATTATTACCAGTACTTATTGTTTTTTGAACATCTAATGCAATCCAGTCAATTTTATCTTCTTGTCCTACAATTGCTCTTGGAGCAATGATAGAAGTAATGAATGCTTTATTATCCTTATCAAATGCTTCCTTCTTAAATCCACTAGCACTAATCGCAATTTGCCCAAAGTTTGAATTGGAGTTTGTAATACTGAAGTCGGCACCAGTCTGAGCATCAAAATGCTTGTTAAAACCAATCGCAAAGACTGATACAATTTGAATAAAGGAATCATTGGTTGCTTTAATATGACTTGATTCCCATCCGTTTCTATAGATTGCCAGTGGATCTAAGTGATAGACCGTACCAACATTTGTAGAGGAAGATTGTGAAGATAGAGTTGCTCCTGCAACTCTGCTAGTAGAGAGGCCCTTATAATCTCTAGAAGTAGGATTATATTTTACAAATGCACGGTCATCTTTTTGTAAAGATACACCAGTGAATTGTGCAACAACCATTGAACGGAAACCTGATGCTTTGCTACCATCGGCCCACATTCCATTCATACCATAAACAGAACGCAGAGAGATGTTAAAGATATAAGGTGATGCACCAGATACTGTATCAGTCTCAATCGTTACTGTTGCGCCAGATGCATTTCCTGGTGTTGGTAATTCTGCTCTATAACTTGGCAGTAAATATGTAAATATCGTTGGATCAGTGTCACTAATACTTTGAACTACTGTTGAGATATTATAATCTTCGGGTGAAACTCCCGCAATTTTAATTGGAGTTCCTGCTGTAAGTTTGTGAGGTACTAAAGTCTTAACAGTAACCTGATTACTCGCAGTTCCACCAGAACCTGCTTCAATAGTGGAAATTGTAATAGGATCCGCAGCAAATGCTCCTACAATTTCCCATTCAGATCTCTGTTTCTCAAATCCAAGAGAGTTGGCAGGATACTTCTGGTCAATATCTCTACCAGATGCAAGATTAAATGCATTGGAGAGTTTTGCATAATACATATCAAGGTCAGTAAGACCATAATTTCCCACATTATTCACACCATCTGCGTATTCAAAACAGGTGAGTTTGTGGTGAGAAAATTTTGGTACTGATTGATTATTAACAGAGAAATCTCTTGAGTCAGTATATACATTTCCTGCAATATCACCATCAAAGAAACAGAACTGCCAGAAGTAACATGCACCGGTAATTCTAAAGATTGCTGAATTAGCAACATTAGAATCTGTTGGGTTAGGTACATATTTTGGACGCAGTTTGGTCTTTCTTAAATCGAGACCAACAACTGAAGTACCTCTGGGTACAACAACACCACCATTTACACTATTAAACTTATAGAGAATATTATCTTCTTGCGTTAGATCAAAGTTAGAATCTAATGTAAGTGATAATACGTCTGAAACCACATATGTTGCTCCACCAGGTGCTACTGCGGTTGCAGTTACACCATTTTTATAAACTGCAAAACCAGGTCTATTATCAATTACGTGAGCACCAGGCATTAAGAGAATCGTAGTCTTCTCTACATCATCATTACTATTTCCTTTCTGATATGAGAATCGTGCTGCTTCTAACAGTGCTCTCTGCAGTGTCTTAAAAGGTTGTGCAAGTGAGTTACCTTGATTACTTATGCTATCTGTGGAATCAAGGTCACTTGGGGAAACATAAAGAATACGACCTTCTGTATTCTTAATAAAGTTGTCCAGCTTATTCAAAGGCATGGTATTATGACTTCTAAAATATTTCTATTCTTTATTTATGAAGTCAAATCTTATCAATCAAATTCCATAATATCTTCTGGTAGGTCTTGTGGATTCTCTAAATCCATCTCAAATAATAGTGGATGTGCTTCTTCGTCTATTAGATAGAAGGAGTTCTTAAATAAATCTTCTGGTTCAAATCTTCTTTGCTTGTCTGCCAATCTTTTTAAGTCTTGATCATATAAGTGCCCGTCTGGTAGTTCATCGAATGTGAATGGGATTTCTGATATAAAATACATTTTAACTATTTGGGAACCTTCATTATACCAGCAGTATGCTTGACTGATTTGATAAGACATTTGAGTGTTTCAATATCTTATATTTATTTTTTATTCTTACACCTACCGAAGAATCAATTGAAGGTAATGACAATTAATCCATTCTGATTACTTCCACCATATCCAGCAACATAATTTGAATCACCCGAATTTACGGCAGATCTTCCACCACTAGTCCCAGTTTGTCCATTATATGATACAGTATTAGTCCAAGAACCA
>Ga0114974_10003768_pt1 | contig 11406 bp, 8 predicted proteins | sample S_130206_EF_Meta_FD_87318 | JGI IMG/M metagenome (GOLD analysis project Ga0114974, IMG submission 87318) | Freshwater microbial communities from Lake Simoncouche, Canada to study carbon cycling - S_130206_EF_MetaG | ecosystem: Environmental > Aquatic > Freshwater > Lake | place: Lake...
ACCAAAGGACTGACCCGCAGAACCAACGAAGGTCAAATCAATTGTCTCTTCTGGCAAGCCTTCACCACCGTACTTGCGAGTGACTTCGGCACCCAACATCGTGCCGACTGTGCGGTTGACGTTACGAATAGTGAGTTGCGCGCGCACCGGCTCACCTTTGGTGATTGCTGGCTGGCACAACTCGATGAGTTCGTTATCTAGAGCGGCATCAAGACCGTGATCTTGAGCGATCATCGCCCGGCGAGGTGAGTCTGCGCCAACACGTGGCACAACTAAAATCGGCGACAGATCAAGACCTGATGCTTTCCAGTGCGTGACTGCACGCTCAGTGTCAAGCATTTCAACTTGTCCGACTGCTTCTTCAAGCGTACGGAATCCAAGTGCAGCCAAATGCTCGCGTACCTCTTCGGCGATGTATTCAAAGAAAGTTTCGACAAACTCAGGCTCCCCACTGAATCGCTCGCGCAAAATAGGATTCTGCGTTGCGATGCCAACTGGGCAGGTGTCTAAGTGACACACACGCATCATGACGCAGCCCATCACCACAAGTGGGGCTGTGGCAAAGCCGAACTCTTCCGCACCAAGAAGCGCCGCAACAATCACGTCACGACCAGTCTTCAACTGACCGTCGGCTTGAACAACAATGCGGTCGCGCAGACCGTTGACCATGAGGGTCTGCTGAGTTTCAGCTAGACCGAGTTCCCACGGAGTACCGGCGTGCTTGAGGCTGGTCAGAGGCGATGCACCAGTGCCACCATCAAACCCAGAGATCAACACCACGTCTGCGTGCGCTTTAGACACACCTGCAGCAACAGTGCCGACTCCAATTTCTGACACAAGTTTTACATGCACGCGCGCATTCTTATTGGCGTTCTTCAAATCGTGGATCAACTGAGCTAGATCCTCGATCGAATAAATATCGTGGTGCGGCGGCGGCGAAATCAACCCAACACCTGGAGTTGAGTGACGAGTTTTAGCCACCCACGGGTACACCTTGTTACCAGGGAGTTGACCGCCTTCACCAGGCTTTGCACCCTGCGCCATTTTGATCTGAATATCGTCAGCGTTTACGAGGTATTCGCTTGTGACACCGAACCGCCCTGATGCAACCTGCTTAATCGATGAACGCTTTGAGTCTCCGTTTGGCATTGGCACATAGCGCTCGGGATCTTCGCCGCCTTCACCCGTGTTGGACTTAGCACCAATGCGGTTCATCGCAATTGCAAGCGTCTCATGGGCTTCTGCTGAAATCGAGCCGTAGGACATCGCACCCGTTGAGAAACGCTTCACGATTGACTCTGCCGGTTCAACGTCATCAATCGAAATTGGCTCGCGAATATCCGACTTGAAGTTAAACAATCCACGGATCGTCATTAACCGCTCAGACTGCTCATCGACCGCATTCGTGTACTGCTTGAAAATGTCGTAACGCTTATTGCGCGTTGAATGTTGCAATCGGAAAACTGTTTCTGGGTTGAAAAGGTGAAGTTCACCTTCACGGCGCCACTGGTATTCACCGCCATCATTGAGAGTTCGGTGAGCCGGTGATATCCCTGAAATTGGGTACGCCACATCGTGACGATCAGAAACTTCCTTAGCAATCACGTCGATGCCAACTCCGCCTAGCTTTGAACTTGTGCCAGTGAAATATGCATTCACGAGCTCTTGGCTTAAGCCGACAGCTTCGAAAATCTGTGCACCGCGGTAGGACGCAACTGTTGACACACCCATCTTAGACATGACCTTCAAGATGCCTTTACCAAGGGCCTTAATCATGTTGCGTGTTGCATATTCAGGAGTGATATCGCCAAAGACTCCGCGTCGTGCCATGTCTTCAGCAGTTTCAAGCGCCAAGTATGGATTCACAGCTGCAGCACCGTAACCAACTAACAATGCGCAATGGTGAACTTCTCGCACATCACCGGCTTCAACAATAAGGGTCACCATCGTGCGTGCCTTTGTTCGCACTAAATGATGATGCACGGCCGATGTGAGCAACAGGGTCGGAATTGGTGCGCGGTCGGCATCGCTATCGCGGTCAGAAAGCACAATGAAACGCTTCCCGGCACGAATGCGCTCATCCACTTCATGGAAGATTTCTTTCAGACGCAATTCCAGCGCTTCTCCCCCACCGGCCACTTCATATAAGCCTTCAATTTTAGTAGCAGCAAAGCCTGGGTGTTCTCCGTCATCATTAATGTGCAAAATTTTGGCAAGCTCGTCGTTGTCAATCACGGGAAATGGCAACGTGACTTGCTCGCAATGCGAAGGGCCCGCTTGCAGCAGGTTGCCTTCAGAACCGATTGTTGAATACAAAGAAGTAACGATCTCTTCGCGAATTGCATCTAGAGGTGGGTTCGTTACTTGCGCAAAGAGCTGATGGAAGTAATCGAACAGCAACCGTGGACGCGCAGAAAGAACGGCGATTGGCGTATCCGTACCCATCGAACCAATCGCTTCTAACCCGCTACGAGCCATCGGATCGAGAAGAATCTTGAGCTCTTCATCGGTGTAACCAAAAGTTTGCTGACGTCGAGCAACCGAGCCTGAGGTGTGCACGATGTGTTCGCGCTCAGGTAGTTCTTCTAGGTGCACGAGTCCTTCGTCGAGCCATTCTTGATAAGGAGCGGCAGCAGCCAGTTCGGCCTTGATCTCGTCGTCTTCAATAATTCGACCTGCATCGGTATCGACTAAGAACATCAGACCTGGTTGTAAACGACCCTTGCGCACGATGGTTGCTGGATCTAGGTCAAGAACTCCCGCTTCGGAACCAAGCACCACGAGTCCGTCATTGGTGACCCAGTAACGGCCGGGACGCAATCCATTGCGATCCAAAACTGCGCCAATGATGCTGCCATCGGTGAAGCAAACGTTGGCAGGGCCATCCCATGGCTCCATAAAGGTGGAATGGAAAGCGTAAAAAGCGCGACGAGCTGGATCCATCGACGGATGGTTCTCCCAAGCTTCAGGGATCATCATCAAGATCGAGTGCGGCAGCGAACGTCCACCAAGGTGAATGAGTTCAAGAACTTCGTCAAATGAACCGGAGTCAGACCCGCCATTGGCACAAATAGGGAACAAGCGAGTCAGATCGCCCGGGATCACATCGCTCTTCAGCATCGCTTCGCGAGCGCGCATCCAGTTACGGTTGCCTTGCACCGTATTAATTTCACCGTTGTGTGAGATGTAGCGGTAAGGATGCGCAAGCGGCCAAGATGGGAACGTATTTGTTGAGAAGCGCGAGTGAACAAGCGCGACTGGCGACTTCATTCGCTCATCAGAAAGATCCGGGTAGAACGGCTGCAACTGACCAGTTGTGAGCATGCCCTTATAAACAATGGTTCGCGCTGACAGTGACGGGAAGTACACGTTCACATCACGCTCTGCGCGCTTACGTAACGCAAAAGCCAATCGATCAAGGGCGATGCCACTAATTTCTGGGTTAGTCGCAGCGATAAAGAGTTGCTCAAAACTTGGCATGACCGCGCGTGCAGTTGCACCAATCATTGAATGATCAATGGGTACCGCACGCCAGCCAAGCACTCGCAAGCCTTCGGTTAATGCGATCGCTTCGATGACTGCCTTGGATTCTTGCGCTTCTTTAGCATCTTGTGGCAGGTACGCCGTACCTGCTGCGTAGTGGCCGAATTCTGGAAGGTCGAAATCGACGACCGCGCGAAAGAAGTCGTCAGGAACGCGGAACAAAATTCCGGCACCATCGCCACTGTCTGGCTCAGCTCCGGTTGCACCACGATGTTCAAGATTGACCAGAGCAGTGAGCGCCTTTTGGACGATGTCATGGCTAGGAATACCGGTCAGGGTCGCGACAAAAGCAACACCACATGCGTCGTGCTCATTGGCTGGGTCATAAAGACCAGATGCCTGTGGAAGATCAGTACTGAACATGGTGCCAATCCATTCGTCGTAGCCGGGCAGACTCCCACTAAGAAGCCTGACTCATCGGGACGACGTTGGCCCAACCAGAGGAATCTTACCCTGAAGAATCCAGTGCTTCGCGCCCTGGCTTAGTGCGGGCAGATTGGATCAACCAGATCAGCCCTCCTACGCCCACCAGCAGGGCGGTCCAGACATTGAGGCGAAGGCCCAAAATATGATGGGCGGAGTCAATTCTTAGGGCTTCGATCCAGAACCTACCTACGCAATACAAGACGATGTAGAGGGCAAAAACGCGCCCATGGCCCAGGTTGTAGCGCTTATCTGCCCAGACCAAGATCAGCGCGACTCCCAGCATCCACAGAGCTTCGTAGAGGAACGTGGGGTGAAAGGACGTAAATTCCCCATAGCCCGCAGGTCGATGAGCAGCATCAATTTCAAGGCTCCAGGGCAGATTCGTGGGCGAGCCAAAGAGTTCCTGATTGAAGTAGTTACCGAGGCGACCTATCGCCTGAGCAACCGCAACTCCCGGCGCAATTGCATCTGCCACCGGCAATAGTGCGATCCCCTTGCGTTTGGCTCCGATCCAGGCACCCAGAGTTCCAAGTGCAATGGCACCCCAGATACCAAGACCGCCGTCCCAAATCTTGATGGCGCCGGAAAACCCGGATCCCCCTGGTCCAAAGTACAACTGGTGATCAGTAATCACGTGATAAAGCCGGCCACCAACAATGCCAAATGGCACCGCCCACACCGCAAGATCAGTGATCGTGCCCGGCACACCGCCTCGAGCAACGTATCTGCGATTACCTATCCAAACCGCGACAACAATGCCGATGATGATCGCGAACGCATAGGCGCGGATAGGTAACGGACCTAAATTCCATACCCCATGCTCAGGGCTTGGAATCGAGGCGATGACCAACGTTATTGACCAGCGGTAGCTGCAGCCACTGCCGCATCAAGCTTTGCCTTGTCAGCAAGCACTGCGTTATCTAACGGCTTTCCATTGAGTACTCCGTACGGAGTGCCTTTGGCGCCTGACGTGTAGAAAGCTTCAGTGCTGTTCGCTGACCAGGACAAATACTTTTGGGCATCGAAACAGGTTTTGAACTTGTCAAGGGCCGCACCTTCAATGCCTGCGTCACCCGCAAAACCCAATAACTTGTCATTCGTGAAACCTATGCCCTCTGTGGCGGGAGGGTTTGCATAGATGGCGTTGTGGTACTGCACAGTTTTGCCTGCATCAATTGCGCAGCCCCAGGCTGCAGTCGCCCGCGCAGAAGAGTCATTATTCAAATTCTTATCAAGAAATGTGGTTGGACGATAAATGAGCTGAACTTTGCCATTGGTTGCCAACGCCTCAATGCCAGCACCATTCGCCGTTTCAACAGCTTCACATGACGGGCACTGGAAATCTTCCCAAAGTTCAAGCACGGGAACTTTGGCGGTTCCGGTTCCAAATGGCACACCGAACGCATACTTAGAGTTTGCAGCAAACACCGAGGTAGGGATTGCTGCGTTTGGATCGGCTGTAGGAGTAACTACGGGCGTCTTGGAGGAGTTCTTGGCTACCACGGCGATCACGATGATTGCTGCGACAACCACAAGTACAACGGCTGCGCCAACGATGCGCATGACACGCTCGCGCTTCTTATCCCCGCCTACTGCTGCATTTCGGGCAGCGGCTGCACTTGATCGGCGATCATTTGCTGAATTACTCATCGCGTCGAACTCCTTGGTTGGTCTGTAGCGCCGCAGCTGGTCATGAGCACTGCGTACACCGTACGTGAAAGATCAGGTTGAGCGTCGCACCCCTGCGGCTAATTCTTGCGCGAGCTCACTCACCCCGGCAATAGCGGCCTCATCTGTTGGGGCATCAAGCACCCGTCGGACGAAGGCTGAGCCCACGATGACACCGTCGGCATAGGCTGCAATCTCTGCCGCCTGATCCCCCGTTGAGACACCTAGTCCGACGGCGATGGGCAGGCTCGTGTGCTCGCGGGTGCGAGAAACCAGATCATGGGCACCGCTGCTCACCGTCGTGCGAGCTCCGGTAACTCCCATCGTTGATGCCGCGTAGACAAACCCGGTAGTGACACCAACAATGGCAGCAATGCGAGCGGGTGTTGACGATGGAGCCACCATGAAAACACGATCAATATCGTGTTCGATCGTTGCTGCTGCCCAATCTGCTGCTTCCTCGGGAGTCAGATCTGGAGCGATCACACCGCTGCCTCCAGCAGCCTGCAAACCTGCGGCAAACTTCTTGACGCCGTAGCGTTCGATTGGATTCCAATAGCTCATGACAACCGCGATAGCTCCCGCATCAACAACTTGGCGCACGATGTCAAGCACCACATCAGTTGTGGTTCCGGCATCAAGGGCTTGATTGACCGCCTGCTGAATCACCGGACCATCCATCAATGGATCTGAATATGGCAATCCCACTTCAATGATGTCGACACCTGAGGCCACCATCGCATTGATTAACTGCACTGACATTTGTGGGGTTGGAAATCCTGCCGGCAAATAGCCAATGAGCGCTGATCGGTTTTCGGACTTCGCCAGGGCGAACGCCTCCCCAACATGACGACTCATCGGCCCTCTCGCATTTCAGGTGAGACTTCGTTCATCACTGTGGTTCCTAGGTCAATCTCAAACCATCGAGCTGCAGTCGCGACATCTTTATCTCCTCGACCAGAAAGATTCACGATGATGACGCCCGTCGGCCCCAGTTCTTTACCAAGCCGCATCGCGCCAGCCAACCCATGAGCTGTTTCAATAGCTGGGATGATGCCCTCAGTGCGCGACAGCAAAGAAAAAGCTTCCATTGCTTCGGCGTCAGTCACTGATTCATAGATAGCGCGACCTGTGTCGTGGAGCCAAGCGTGTTCTGGTCCCACACCCGGATAGTCCATACCTGCGCTGATTGAATGCGACGGTGCGGTTTGTCCCCACTCATCTTGCATGACGTAGGTGCGCGCACCGTGGAGTACGCCAGGAGTGCCACCTGCAAAGCGCGCAGAATGACGCCCAGTTTCAATGCCCTCCCCACCCGCTTCATACCCGCGCAACATCACGCTTTCGTCATCCATGAACCCGCTGAACAAGCCCATCGCATTTGACCCGCCACCAACGCAAGCAACTGCTGCATCAGGCAAACGTCCCTCGGCAATGAGAATTTGTTCACGCGCTTCGACACCAATAACGGAGTGAAAATAGCGAACCATTTCTGGGAACGGTGCCGGACCTGTGACAGTGCCGAGCACATAGTGCGTGTGCTCCACTGAAGCAACCCAGTCGCGCATGGCTTCGTTGATCGCATCTTTTAAGGTTTGACTACCGGCAGTGACCGGAATTACTTCAGCGCCGAGCAGCTTCATGCGGGCAACGTTCAATGCCTGCCGGCGTGTGTCTTCAAGCCCCATGTATACCGTGCATTCAAGCCCGAAGAGCGCCGCAGCAGTAGCCGTGGCTACGCCATGCTGGCCTGCACCAGTTTCAGCAATCATCCGCGTCTTGCCCATGCGCTTTGTAAGCAAAGCTTGACCTAACACATTGTTAATCTTGTGTGAACCAGTGTGATTGAGATCCTCACGCTTGAGATACACACGAGCTCCACCGCAATATTCGCTGAAACGTTGAGCGAAGGTGAGCGGGTTGGGGCGTCCGGTGTAGTTACGTTCCAAATCGCGCAGTTCTGCAAGAAAGACATCGTCCACAATCGCGCTACGAAACGCAGCGTCGAGTTCATCGAGGGCTGCAGTCAAGGCTTCCGGAACGAATCGGCCGCCGTACGGGCCGTAGTGACCAGTTGTCATGTGCTCTTCCTAATCGTTGCGCCGGCATCAATCATCGCACGAGCAGAAGCCTGCGGATGTGAACCAACTACGAGTGCTTCACCAACCAAAACCGCGTCAGCCCCTTGACTACCGTACGTCGCGACATCTTCAGGCGAGCGAACACCCGACTCAGCTATCCGAACACATGATGACGGAATCTTTGAGGCAACCCGGGCAAAGACGTCACGATCCACTTCAAGAGTTTTTAAGTTGCGCGCATTGACGCCAATGACGTCAGCTCCAGCCGCGAGTGCACGCGCTATTTCATCCTCATCATGAACTTCAACCAAAGGTGTCATGCCAAGGCCTCGAGCCAGTGCTAAGAAATCAATGAGTTCTGGCTGATCAAGCCCCGCAACGATCAGCAACACAATGTCTGCTCCATGAGCCCGAGCTTCCCAGAACTGGTATTCCTCGACCATGAAGTCCTTGCGCAACACCGGGATCCGCACTGCCGCCCGAACCGCATCTAAATCAGCCAGACTTCCACCAAAGCGACGCTGTTCAGTCAATACCGAAATCGCGGAGGCTCCCCCCGCCTCATAATCCAATGCGAGCGCGGCTGGATCCGCAATGACAGCCAAGGCCCCTTTGCTAGGACTTGAACGTTTCACTTCGGCAATGAGCTGAACACCACCGCGCATCAATCCAGGAATCACCGGGATTGCTGGAGCAACTGATGCGGCCCAAGTTTTCAGATCAGCCAAAGAAACCGACGCCTTGCGCATGGCAGTGTCTTCGCGTACTCCAACAATGATGTCGTCCAACACGCTCACAGGTAAAGTCTATTGAGCATGCGCTGCATCCCGGTAGGTGGCTCAGATCCCAGAGCCCAGATATGGCACAAAGTTACGAACAACACCAAAAGCAAGGATCACGACAAGCGAAATGATCAAAGTGCGGTTTCGAAATTGAAATTGCCGAGAGGTAACCGATGGATACCTACCCTGAACTGCAGAGATCAGCCAACGCACCCAGAACACAACCGCAAGGGGCACCACGATGAGAAGCAGCACATTGTGATTGAGTGCTCCAGCGATATCACCGTGTAGCAGGGAGTGCATCCCTCGCATTCCTCCACAGCCCGGGCAGTCGACGCCGAAAATCGCTCGAGACGGACACACCGGATAGTGGCCAGCCTCGTTCGGATCGACCAACGCCAGATAGGCACAGCCCGCCACTGCAATCACGGCAACGCCAATGGGTGCCGCAAGTCGTCGCATGAGCGGGCGCTCATCGAGTCGGCTCGGTGCAACGATCTGTTCTGGATCCATGAGTTCAGGCTAGTTCGGCACTTGGATCGTTGAAAACAGTCGGCAAGAAGACAGTGAAACACGCGCCACCTTCGGGTGCTGTGGTGACGCGAGCAGATCCACCGAGCCCGTGAGCGAGTCTGCCAACCAGCGCTAGCCCAAGCCCAGTTCCTACTGGACGAACACCGCGGTAGCGCTCATACAGAGCACCCGGTTCAAAGGCAATAGTCATGTCATCGTCGGTGAGACCCGGACCAGAATCGCGCACTTCAACTTCGATGCCGTCAGCTACAGAACGAATCGCAAGCACCACCACAGAGCCCGAGGGCGAAACTCGAAGCGCATTTTCAGCCAAGTTGTCGATGATTTGCCGCAGTCGCATGGGGTCAGTAGTCACGACGAGCGAATCGGGTGGCAGTTCAGCAAAGAATCGAACGTCCTCGCGTTCACACCGAGTACGCCACACTTCAGCGGCATCGGTTCCGACTTCTTGCATCTCAACCCTTGCTGGGTTCACCCTGAAATGCACTGCACCTAGGCGGGCTAAGTCGAGCAAATCACTGACGAGGCGATCAAGTCGTTGCGCTTCCGCCGCCACAATCGCTCCAGTTTTAGCGACATCTTCTGGCCCAATCACATCATCCGCGAGTGCTTCCGCATAACCCTTGACAGCCGTTAATGGCGTGCGAAGTTCATGGGAAACGGAGAGCAAGAACTCGCGTTGGCGTTGCTCTGATGTCTGTAGAGCAGAACTCAGTGAATTCAGCGCTAGCGCAATCTCAGCGACTTCGCTTGGTCCCTCTGGCGTCAGGCGAACCTCGCGCGATCCACCTTGGATTTCATAAGCCGCATCTCTGGCTGCACGCAGCGGACGCACCATGCGCTTTGCCGCCACATAACCAATAGGTATGGCAATGAGCAACCCGATAAACAAGGCTAACAAAAAGCGGAGGAGGCCAGCTTGGGCTGGTCCGCCGGCAACAGTTACTGGCTGTTCCAGAATCACGGCACCACCACTGGCCAGGGAACGTCCTTCAACCAGAATTTTGTCCCCGCGAATTTCACCTTCAAACGACAGGGTTCCGTGCTCAAGAAGTTCTTTGAGTTCTTCTGCTGGCACACCTGGGACTTCTGTCGCGTTATCAAACACAAGGAATCCCTGAACTTGCTCGGCAAGTAATGTCGCTGCCAAGGACTGCGGCACCAAGCGATCACGCTCACCGCCTCCGGGTGCTCCGCGATCGATGGCGGCCGCAGTGAGATCTGCGAGCCGAGACAATTGATTTTGGGACTGTGAAAGTTCTGCGGAACGAACGAGTGGATAAGAAATCAGTCCGGCGACGAGAACCACGATCGCGGCTACTGCGCTTGTCAGTAGCACCATGCGCGTGACCAAATTAACGCCACGGTAACCCGTGGTTGTCACTGCGGCTCCTCAGCCGAATACCCAACTCCGCGAACTGTGCGAATAATGTCGAAGTCACCAAGTTTTGCCCGAACTTGAGCAACGTGCACATCAACGGTTCGGGTTCCGACCACTGCCGCGTAACCCCACACTTCACTCAATAATTGATCACGGCTGAAGACTCGGCCTGGGTTTTCCATCAAGTGAGCGAGAAGATCAAATTCAGTCGCAGTCAAAGCGATGGTTTTGGCATTCACCTCTACCTTGCGGGTAATTGGATCGAGCTGGATCTTGCCAAGAGTGACCGGTCCAGGTGCAGCGGCAGCATGCTGCGCACGGCGAACAACCGACTTCACTCGAGCGACAACTTCGCGAGGGCTAAATGGCTTGGTGATGTAGTCATCGGCACCGAGCTCGAGTCCAAGAATTCGATCGACCTCTTCATCACGGGCCGTGCAAAACAGGATTGGGGTCCAGTTGCTTTCATTTCGCAATGCCCGACAAACTTCCGTGCCATCCATGCCTGGTAGGCCTACGTCAAGAATGATCGCAATCGGGTGCAATGTGCGGGCATATGACAAACCATCAGGTCCGGTCGTAGCTACATGCACGCCATAGCCCTCACGTGCGAGGTACATACGTAACAGATCAGAGATTGTTCGCTCGTCTTCTACGACGAGAACGAGACCTTTCACGCTTTGGCTGTCACTCATGTGCCTAGCGTGTCAGATGTTGAGTAAGATTTGGGCCGCCAAGGTCGGCGCCTGATCAATTCTGGATCAGAGTTTTGTAAATCTCATAGTTATTCGTGCGGGGTTTGCCCTAGGCCCATCATTTGCATGGCCTTGCCAGCGATCGCTCCGACAACCACAAGAGCACCACCAATCCAAAAGACCACCCAGTTTCCGGCCATGATGCCCAGCGTTCCCACTGTGAAGGCAATGATGATGATGATGACGGCTGTCCATGCTGCAGGAGTGTTGCCGTGACCGTGTGCGACAACGGGCGT
>Ga0114974_10003770_pt1 | contig 11405 bp, 8 predicted proteins | sample S_130206_EF_Meta_FD_87318 | JGI IMG/M metagenome (GOLD analysis project Ga0114974, IMG submission 87318) | Freshwater microbial communities from Lake Simoncouche, Canada to study carbon cycling - S_130206_EF_MetaG | ecosystem: Environmental > Aquatic > Freshwater > Lake | place: Lake...
ATTGACCTCTTTTTAGAAGAAGAAAATCAATTCTTAGCGCAGTTGGGCGATTTCATTGGCAAGCCTATTACGCTTCAAGCAGAAGGCAGCTTCAAACAAGAGCAATACGATATTGTGCTGAGCTAATCAGCTGCTTCAAACGTTTGAGAATTGAATGCGGTGCAAATTAGCATAGAGGCCATTTTGCTGAATTAATACTGCATGTGAACCGTTTTCCACAATCTTCCCATGCTCTATCACCACAATCCGGTCTGCGTGCTCAATGGTTGATAGACGATGGGCGATCACTAAGGTCGTTCTGCCAGCCATCAAGTGCTCTAAAGCGTCCTGCACTTGACGCTCTGATTCTGAATCTAAAGCCGAGGTTGCTTCATCCAAAATGAGAATGGGAGCATCTTTGTAGATAGCCCTGGCAATTGCTAAACGCTGCCGCTGGCCACCTGACAAACGGTTACCGTTATCCCCTACCATCGAATCAATACCCTCTGGCAGCTCTTCAATCAAGGCGCTCAGATTTGCAGCCTCTAAAGCCTCTATGACTCTAGCCCGATCGACACCCTGTTCGTTAGCTGCACCGTAAGCAACATTTGCCGCAATAGTATCGTTAAATAAGATGACATCTTGACTCACAAAAGCTAGTTGCTTTCGGACATCAGCAAGCACAATATCTTCTAGCAAAATATCATCTAAATAAATGTGACCACTAGTAGGCTTGAAGAATCGTGGCAGTAAATTGACTAAGGTTGACTTGCCGCCACCAGAAGGCCCCACGAATGCTACGATCTCTCCAGGAGTAATCGAGAGGTTAATATCGCTGAGCGCATCTTTACGTCCCGCCTCTTGTTGGTATGAGAACCCAACATTCTCAAAACGAATAGCGCCTTTCGCTTTATCTAAAGACTTCATATTCAGCCTGCGATCTTCATCCTCTTCAAAAGGTTGATCCATCAAACTAAAGATCATTTCTGCCGCAGTCAGGCCACGTTGCAGTGGCTGATTGATATCAGCCAGATGCTTTAAAGGAGAGATCACCAACATCATGGCAGTAACAAATGCTGCAAACCCGCCGACTGTTGTACCTTCAGTGGCAGACTGCATCAACGCAATCACGAGCACTATAGATAAGGCCATGGAGGCTATTAGTTGGGTGATAGGTTGGTTAAGACCTCCAGCCACAGCTGACTTCAAAGCAAATTGGCGCAAACGTTCCGCTTTTTGTTTAAAGCGATTCATTTCATATTCTTGTGCGCCATGCACTTTCACAATCTTATATCCTGCAGCAGCCTCTTCGACGATGTATGCCAGCTCGCCAGTTAACCCTTGCTGCTCTCTATTAAGCGAACGCAATCGCTTATTAATCTTACCCATCACGAAAGCAATAATCGGGAAAATAATCAGGACGACCAGTGTTAATTTCCAATTGAGATAAATTAAGTAGCCCATCAAACCAATGACCGTAAGGGAGTCGCGCACCAAGCTAATCAGCATGCCACCCATAATAGAGAGGACATTATTCACCTCAAACACGACAGCATTAATTAAAGTGGATGCGGTGTTCTTTTGAAAGAAAGTGGTACTTGCATTGAGCAAGGTCTGGAACATTTGCTCGCGTAATTTGAGCAGTACTGCATTAATGACTCGAGTCAGCAAATAATTAGATAAGAACTGTGCCAAACTTCTGACGAGGGCTAAACCCACTAAAAAGACAGGTATTTGCCATAACTTATTATCGAGCTGACCAGTAAATCCCCGATCCAATAACGGCTTCATCAGCGCAGGAATCGAGGTCTCGGCTGCAGCAACAAAGGCCATCGCTATTAAAGAGCCAATAATGAGCCGAATATGGGGCTTAAGATAGGCGATTAAGCGATTTAAGGCGGTACGGTCTTGAGCATTCATATAATGAATTATGCCCACCTTATCAGTCATACTCATCACCCGCAATGAAGAGGCCAATCTAGAGGATTGTCTGGCCTCCCTAGAAGGTATTGCCCAGCAGATCGTGATCGTTGATACCAATAGCTCTGATCGGACCCTAGTAATCGCCCAAAAGTATGGTGTGATGATTGCTCAGCCGTCTGATTGGCCTGGTTTTGGGCCCCAAAAGAACCGAGCCTTGGACTTAGCAACTGGAGACTGGGTTTTATCCCTTGATGCGGACGAACGACTTACCCCTGCCCTGCGGTCTGAGGTTCTGACTGCCATCCACCATAGCGCCCAGATTGATTGTTTTGCCATTCCTAGACTGTCTTGGTATTGCGGACGCTTTATCCGCCACTCTGGATGGAGCCCAGACTATGTAGACCGACTGTTTAAGCGAGGCACTGCCCGCTTTTCGGATGACTTAGTGCATGAGCGACTTATTCCTGAGGGCGCTGTCGCCAAGCTTGAAAACCCCATGCTGCACTACAGTTTTAGAAATTTCTCCCAGGTACTGAGCAAAATTGACCGCTATTCCAGCGCCTCAGCAGAGCAGGCTTATAGCCGGGGCAAACGGAGTAGCCCCTGCAAAGCAATTCTGCATGGTTTTTGGGCCTTCTTTAAAACTTATGTCCTCAAGGCAGGATTTCTGGATGGTAAACATGGTCTTGCCTTAGCAATTTCAAATGGTGAAGGTAGCTATTACCGTTATATGAAGATTTGGTTGCTTGAGCTTAAAGATCAGCATGAAAATTAGCATTATCGTTGCGACTTATAACCGAGTCGATGCCCTCAAGCTCGTGTTGCAATCATTAGAGACTCAGAAGGATAGCCATTTTGAGGTTGTTATTGCGGATGATGGCTCGCGCACGGACACTAAAGAATTCATCACCAGTTATGCCAGCAAGTCCAAGCTAGCTATTGAGCATGTATGGCATGAAGACCAGGGTTTTAGATTGGCACTGATTCGCAATCTTGCTAGCGCTCGTGCAACTGGTGAATATTTAATATTCCTAGATGGAGACTGCATTGTTCAACCCGACTTCGTGGCGCGTCATCGTGAGCTTGCTCAAAAAGGCTTTCTGATTACTGGTAGCCGGGTCTTACTCAATGAAAAACTGACACAAGAGCTTCTCACATCAGCTCGCTGGGACTTTCCATTGTTCAGCTCGAAGCTATTGGAATACCGGCTCAATGGTAGTATCAATAAGTATTGGCCGCTCAAGATTAAATTAGGTGATGGCGCTTGGCGAGTTTATAAAAAGTTTGTCTGGCGTCGCATCAAAGGTTGTAATCTGGCTTGCTGGAAAGCAGATGCAGACGCCATTCATGGCTTTGATGAAACGATGACTGGGTGGGGTCATGAAGACGCTGATTTTGTATTTCGGATGCAGCGACAACAGATCAAACGCAAGTCAGGTTCATGGTCAACCGAAGTCTTGCACCTCTTTCATAAAATGAATGATCAAAGCAATGCCGAAGAAAATGCGCGGCGCGTACGTGAGAAGATTTTGGCTAAGGCGATGTAAGGTTCAATATATGACCGACTTTTCTACTCTGAAACCCAAAAAAGTATTATTCATTGCCACCCGCCAAATTGGTGATGTGCTAGTCACCACTCCATTGATTAGCAAAGCGCGCGAACTTTGGCCTGATGCAGAATTTCATTTTCTGGGATACAAAGGTAAGCTTGAGATGCTCAAAGGAAACCCAGACATTACTCAAATCATTGAAACCTCTGACCGCCCAGGATTTGGTGAATACCTTTCTCTTTTGAATCGCTTATTTCAACGCTATGACCTCGCCTTTGTAACCCAGCCAAGTGATCGTGCTTATTTGTATGGTCTAGTAGCGGCATTTCGCAGAGTAGGTATCTTGGGTGGGCATCCCCAAGGCAAGCAAAGCAAGAATAAGCAGCAAAATTCCTGGAAGAAATGGATTTGCATGCATACGATTGATGTAGATTATTTTGCGCAACATGTCATTACTGAAAAGCTGCGCTTACTCGAAGTCTTTTTCAGAAACCCCGCTGAATTATTTGCTAAGCCGATTGATGTCACCCCGCCAATTGGTGAAGCTCTCACGCCAATCATTGCTAGCGAATTAACCCAACCGTATGTCGTGATTCATCCAGGGCCTTTGACCGCTTATAAACGTTGGCCTCTTGCCAATTGGCAACACCTCATTACATATTTAGTTAAACGAGGTTTCCAGGTAGTACTCAGTGCTTCACCCGCAAAGCAAGACTTACAACTTAATCATGACATTCTGTCTTTACTGGAAACCGGTACTCGCGAACAGGTGATCGACACTGCAGGTAAATTATCTATTCCGCAAGCAGGATCATTATTGCGCGCCGCTAGCTTGTATATTGGGGTCGATACCTCCATTACCCATTTAGCAGCAGCTTGCAATACTCCAACCATTACTTTTTTTGGCCCTACACCGCCTACCAATTTTGGGCCATGGCCTAATGGTTTTATTGGCGAACAGCCTTATCAATTGCGCGCCCGCTCTCAAACCGTTGGCAATATCACGATCTTGCAAGGGCCTGGAGAGTGCGTACCCTGTCGCAAAGCTGGCTGCCTAGATCGTGCTGATAGTAATAGTGAATGCTTAGATTTTCTAGAGCCCGCTCAAGTCATCGAGGCAGTCGAAAAAGTTCTGGGGCAACAGTAAAGACTAAATAACGATTACTGGTATTGAACCTGGACAGGATCTTTTTGTTTTGATGTTAGCAATTGATTGAGGCTATGCAAGCAAGCATCATCCGGATAAATCCGCATTTCCTCTGGGAATTGCATGAGGCAAGCACCACCACTGGTAGTCACCGCTGCAGTCAACATTAAGCCCTTGACACCATCATTTGCATTAGGACTTGGTGTCTGTGTACTCAATTTAGGATCACGCTTGCGGTTAGTCATAAGGTAGGGTCCAATTTGGCTCCGCAGCATTCTGATATCGACTGCTGCATCAAGACAGACATGAACATTGCGCGCAAAGCGCATTCTTGCCCCGGTAATATCCATCACCGCCTCAGAAACAATTCGCATGCCTCCAGAAAATTTATCAGGAGTGACATTGACCTTGGCAACCAATAATTCATCCTCTTTTAACCAGGAACGATTTGGCTCATAGACTTCGCTATATAAAGTGACCTCCAATGCGGCCGAACCATCATCAATGGTGGCAATCATCATGCGACCGCGTTGGCCTGTCAGCATACGCGCAGAAGTCACAATTCCTGCAATGAGTTGGTCTTTACCTTCGGTAATCTTAGCCAATGGTTGGCGAATAAAGTGGGATGTCTCTTCGCGATAAGCATCAAACATATGGCCTGTTAGGCACAGTCCAAGAGCTGTTTTTTCTTCTTGGAGGCGTTTTTTCTCAGACCAGATAGGCTCGCGTACTAACTCGGGTTGATGTTGATCGTCTTGGCCGGCAGCCTCAAACAAACTCACTTGATGAATCGATGCTTCGGCCTGCTCAGCAGCTTCAATAGCTCTCGCCAAAGAAGCCAATAAGGTCGAGCGGATGTCATAGAGATTGCCACCCGCAGTGACCGAGCCTCGATACAAACTATCAAACGCGCCTGCGCGCATGAGCGCCTCAATTGCGCGACGATTGACCTGCCTACGATCTATACGAGCACAGAAATCAAATAGATCTTTAAAGGGGCCGCCTGATTCACGCGCTTTCACAATGGCTTCAATCGCTGCTTCCCCAGTACCCCTGACTGCACCTAAGCCATAACGAATATTGCTAATCTGCACATCCGAGACTGCATCAGGTGCACGCAATGGGGTGAACTCATAAATACCAGTATTTATATCCGGTGAGAACACCCGAATCTGATTGGCTAAGCAATCGTCATACAGAATCTTCACCTTATCAGTGTCATCCATCGCGAGCGATAAGTTAGCTGCCATGAATTCGGCTGGGTAGTAAGCCTTTAACCAAGCCGTTTGATACGCCAGAAGTGCATAGGCTGCCGCATGGGATTTATTAAATCCATAACCCGCAAAGCGCTCCATTAAGTCATAGATCTCATTAGCTTTAAATTCAGAGATCCCGCCTGCTTTAGCGCCATCACTAAAGATCTTGCGATGCTGAGCCATCTCTTCTGGCTTTTTCTTGCCCATCGCACGACGCAACATATCTGCGCCTCCCAGCGAATAACCACCGATCATCTGCGCCATCTGCATGACCTGCTCTTGATAGACCATGATGCCGTAGGTCTCACGCAGCACTGGCTCAATGCGGGGGTCTGGGTACTCTACTTTTTGACGGCCATGTTTACGTTCAATAAAGTCTGGAATCAAATCCATCGGTCCCGGGCGATACAGAGCGACTAAGGCAATAATATCTTCAAAGCGGTCAGGTTTAGCTTCCCGCAGCATGCTTTGCATGCCGCGACTTTCAAGCTGGAACACGGCAACGGTATTAGCTCTCTTGAGGACATCGAAGGCTTTTTCATCATCAAGCTCGATATCGCCAATGCTCCAATCTTTACGCTCAGTATGGAGCGCTTTAATCCAGCGCTCAGCCGCAGCCAAGATAGTGAGCGTGGTTAAGCCTAAGAAGTCGAACTTGACTAAGCCAATTGCTTCAACATCATCTTTATCAAATTGGCTAATTACAGAGCTACTATCTTGGTCTTTACTCTCTTGCGTGTAAAGCGGACAAAAATCCGTCAAACGTCCTGGGGCAATTAATACTCCCCCAGCATGCATGCCAACGTTACGGGTCATGCCTTCTAATTGCTGAGCCAAAGAGAGGAGCTGACGCACTTCATCTTCATTCTTCTCACGTTCGGCTAATTGCTTCTCTTCCTTCTTTGCGATTTCAATGGTCATGTATTGGCCGGGCTTATTGGGAACGAGCTTCGCAATCCCATCAACAAAGTTATAGCCCTGCTCTAAAACACGACCGACATCCCGAATTGCTGCTCTAGCAGCCATCGTTCCGAAGGTAGCAATTTGACTAACCGCATCCTTACCGTATTTATCTTTTACATACTGAATCACTCGGTCTCGACCATGCTGACAAAAATCGATATCGAAGTCAGGCATCGAGACCCGCTCCGGATTTAAGAAGCGCTCAAAGAGTAAGTTGTAGCGCAAAGGATCTAAATCGGTAATCCCTAATGAATAGGCCACTAAAGAGCCCGCTCCTGATCCCCGACCAGGGCCTACTGGTACCCCATTATTTTTGGCCCAGTTAATGAAATCTGCAACGATTAGAAAATAGCCGGGGAAACCCATTTGGGAGATGGTCTTCACTTCAAATACTAAGCGCTCGTGATAACGTGGCATCTCTTTAGCGCACTCTTCCGTATCTGGAAAGTTGCGCTCCATGCGACGCTCAAGACCTACTTCAGATTGCGCGAGTAAATACTCATCTAGAGTAATGCCTGGTGGTGTTGGAAAATCCGGTAAGCGTGGCTGTCCGAGCACCAAAGATAGGTTACAACGTTTCGCAATCTCAACCGAATTCGCCAAAGCAGCAGGTAGATCTGCAAAGCGCTTTTCCATTTCTGCTTGCGTCAAAAAATACTGTTCTTCATTAAATTTCTTTTGGCGACGGGGGTTACCGAGTAATTCCCCTTCAGCAATACACACTCGTGCCTCATGCGCTATAAAGTCACTTTTTTTCATAAACTGCACAGGATGGGTTGCCACTACCGGCAAATTCAATTCACCCGCTAAATGACAGGCTAGCTGCAGCTGCTTTTCATCTTGGGGGTGGCCACCGCGTTGTACTTCAAGGTAAAACGATTGCGGGAAGAGTTTTTCGTAACGTCTTGCGGTCATTTTGGCTTGATCTTCTTGGCCTGCTAATAAGGCCGCCCCAATCTCACCTATCCGCGCACCTGAAAGTGCAATCAATCCATAAGAAAGTGTTCTCTTAGCTTTTTTATCTTCCGCTTTTGCAGCGGGGTCACTAAACCATCCTGAATCGACTTCAGCGCGACCACGCGATTGATTTTCTAATGAGGCTCTACTGAGTAACTCACAAAGATTGAGGTAGCCAGAATGGTTCTGCACTAGTAATAAGAGTCGATACGGCTGATCAGGATCTTGGGGATTGCTCACCCATACATCTGCTCCAGTAATCGGCTTAATACCACCAGCGCGAGCAGCTGTGTAAAAACGAACGAGGCCAAATAAATTACTTAAATCGGTCAGGGCTAAAGCCCCCATCTCGTCTTTAGCTGCCGCTGCTACCGCGTCGTCAATGCGCACAACTCCATCCGTAATCGAAAACTCGGAATGAATGCGAAGATGAACAAAACGGGGTAAAGCCATGAGATGATTTTAGCTGTGTCTAAGATCAAAAACCCTTCATCCCCAGCCGACGGCTATTGCGGGCGATTTGCCCCCTCGCCCACCGGACCACTCCATGCAGGATCTCTGGCATCTGCCCTTGGAAGTTGGCTAGATGCCCGTAAAAATGGGGGTCAATGGCTGCTCAGAATCGAAGATTTGGATATCCCAAGGTACCTCCCTGGGACCGATCAGCAAATCCAGTCCCAATTGCTCGCCTGCGGGCTTTTTTGGGATGGGGAAGTCAGCTATCAGTCTGCACGCCAAACGCTTTACCAGGCGGCTCTAGAACGCTTAAATCAGCAGGGCCAGCTTTATCCCTGTGCCTGTTCAAGGCAAACCATTGCAAAGCATCTGTTAGCCCTGGGCATCCAAACACCCCGTCATCAAGAAATAGTCTATCCCGGTACTTGTAGACCTATCCATTTAGAGAGTAATACAAACGGTGTTCTCATGGATCGTAAAGTTGCTTGGCGTATTGCTCTACCTAAATATTGCCAGATTGATTTTGAGGATTTGGTGCTCGGATCCCAAAATCAAGATGTCAATTTACAAGTGGGTGATTTTGTTTTACGAAGAGGTGACGGCTTATTTACCTATCAACTCGCAGTGGTGGTGGATGATGCAGATCAAGGCATCACTCATATTGTCCGTGGAGAAGATTTACTAAGTAACACTGCTAGACAAATCTATCTACAGGCCGTATTGGGTTATAAAACGCCGCACTACAAACATCTTCCATTAGTACTAGACGAACATGGCGAGAAACTGAGCAAACAAACCTTAGCCACGCAAATCAATACTCAAGATGAACGTCATTCCCTCACAGAATTACGAAAGGCTGCAAGACATTTAGGTTTGAGTGGATTGCCAGATGGTGAAAGTATCACCATTGCAGAGTGGCTCTTAGCAGCCACCCATGCTTGGCGCAATTAATATCGGCTACTTCTTCTTAAAACCACCTAACAAAGCACCTACTGCTGGCTTTGCGGGGGTAATACCTACCTTCTTTACTTCTGCTTTTGCGCTTTCCGAAGATTGCGGAATTGCAGTTGGCTCATAAGGCTTATAGAAAAATGGGTCTGACATTTTTGCTGGTGCAGCACTGCTATATGAAGAGCTACTGGATGAAGAATTACTGGAGGGTGCCTTACTTGGCGCAGCCATGCCTTCAGGTAGAGGCTTGATATCGAGCTTACGCTTCATCAATTTTTCAATGTCATCAAGCAAGCGTTTTTCGCTCGCGTCTACCAAAGCAATTGCATCACCTGTGCTACCAGCGCGCCCAGTACGACCGATACGGTGAATAAAGTCTTCAGCGTTATATGGAAGTTCATGATTAATTACACAAGGCATATCTGGAATATCTAAACCGCGTGCAGCTACATCTGTTGCCACCAAAACTTCAATCACACCAGACTTAAACGCATCCAAGGTGAGTGTACGTTCACCCTGACTCTTATCGCCATGGATCGCACCTGCCTTGATACCGTCACGCTCGAGAGCTCGTGCTAACTTAGCACAACCTAAACGACTATTGGTAAAGATGATGCACTGACGGGAGAGGCCTTGACGCGTGCGGTTTTCTAATACTTTCACAATGGCGCGCTGCTTATCGCTCGATGACACCATATGAATCACTTGCTTGACAGTATCAGCAGCCGCATTTTGACGGGCCACCTCAACCGTGACTGGGGTACGCAAATAGCTCTGTGCCAACTTCTTAATCTCGGTTGAAAAAGTGGCTGAGAACAATAGAGTCTGTCTTTGCGCTGGAATCAAATTAATAATGCGTTGTAAGTCGGGCAAGAAACCCATATCCAGCATGCGGTCAGCTTCATCTAGAACCAGAATTTCTACCTGGGATAGATTGGCTACTTTAGAGCCAATGTGATCCAGTAAACGCCCAGGCGTGGCAATTAAGATCTCAATGCCATTACGCAAAATCGCTACTTGCTCTTTCATGTCGACACCACCATAGACCACAGCGGCACGCAAATCAGTATGTTTTGAATAGTTAGCAGCGTTCTCAGCCACCTGAACAGCCAACTCCCTAGTGGGCGTTAAGACCAGCGCACGAATTGGATGTCGCGCTGGTGAAGCGCTATTACTCGCGTGACGCAAAATCTTTTGAATGATCGGCAATACAAATGCGGCTGTTTTACCAGTACCGGTTTGCGCTGCGCCCATCAAATCACTTCCCGCCAAGATATGCGGAATCGATTGCGCTTGAATCGGTGTAGGAGTGTTGTAGCCTTGTTCAGCGACCGCTTTTTGAATCAGCGGGTCTAAACCAAAATCAGCAAAAGTAATGGTTGCTGGAGGGGTGGCACTAGGTGCATCGCCAAGAACGACTAAGTCGCTAACCCCTGTAGGTGAATCTATTTCAGTAGCAGTATTTGTCAAGGTAACTTACAAGATGGCGGCAATGCCAGCCTTAGCGGTCTCAGCATCTTCCGCAGATTTAACGCCGGAAACGCCGACTGCGCCGATGGTATGCCCATCTACTTCGATATTGACGCCACCTTCTAACATACCCGATACATGTGGGGCTGACAGAAAAGCATGGCGACCATTATTAATAATTTCTTCGTAAACCCGAGTCTCACGTTTACCCATTGCAGCAGTACGCGCTTTTTCTTGCGCAATATAGGCTGATAAAGGAGCGCAACCATCACGACGAATTAAACCCACGATATGTCCACCATCATCGCAAACGGCAATCGTGACTGCCCAATGATTTTTAGCAGCATGTTTATCAGCCGCATCCAAAATCTTTTGTACAGCAGCCTGAGTTAAATACGCTTTAGTTGCCAACATGTTGAATCCTTTTTTGAATACTCTTATCTCAAATATGTTTTAAGTGATGAAAGTAATATCTATAGAAGTGCTTGAATTATAAAGGCTGTAGCTAGATTCAGGCCTACAAACTCCACTGAATGCTACTTCGCCCCATTTCAACCTATTTACGCTCTATCCATCGTCCAATAGTGATTATTTAAGAAATTCTTGGGCGGCCACAACCCCACTGGCTTTAGGCTTAAAGCCCATTGAACCCAAGCTCATCTCAACGCCACTCAAAGCAGCCATCAAACTGAGCTCATTACAGTCACCCAAATGACCAATCCGGAATGCTTTGCCCTTAATTTTGCCTAGGCC
>Ga0114974_10003772_pt1 | contig 11398 bp, 8 predicted proteins | sample S_130206_EF_Meta_FD_87318 | JGI IMG/M metagenome (GOLD analysis project Ga0114974, IMG submission 87318) | Freshwater microbial communities from Lake Simoncouche, Canada to study carbon cycling - S_130206_EF_MetaG | ecosystem: Environmental > Aquatic > Freshwater > Lake | place: Lake...
AATGTATTAAGATCTTTACGCAGGGTTATAACTTCTTTTTTCAATGTATCTATTTTTTCATATTTCTCCTTTATAAATACCTTTTGTGGATTTAATGCAGGTGGCGCGTCGGACATTTTCTATAGTGGACAACTATTTTTTTGAAGAGTATATATACTTCTTTTTTCATTTCGTAAAGGAGAAAAGAAGGAGAGCAGAGACATTATAAATGCACAATCTTTTAGACAGAGTCAAATGTAGATGTAAATGTAAGATATCTAGTGTCACTACCGTCATATTTGAAACTTACGACTAGAGGAGATTTGAAAATTGAAACAACGCGATAATTATTTGTCGAATTTCCTGATACTGGATCTGGGGTTGACATTGCAGGAGGCTCAGTATCAAACTGATATGCATTTTCCTCTTGTATATAATTATAACGAATCTTAGTCATTGTTGGTGCATTGTAAATTGCAAGGTTTGTTACTAAATTATAGTCAGTTGCATTATCATACTCATTTGCAATGAAATTTTTCAAAAACGCCACCATATTTGTACCGAGAGAAGAAACCGGAGATAAACCGCCCATAACAGATGCCTGAAAATTAGGCTGATTATTAAAATCGCCATAAAACGTGGCCGGAGTTAAAAGGTCTGCATTAACATTATCAATTACAGCAATATCCAACACACCATTCGTTACGGTAAAAGGAATAGGTATGTTATCTCCAACCTGATTATCGTAATATGAAATTGTGTTAGGAGTTACTACATTTGTCACGGATGTTTTGGGGACGGCGAACGTTCTAAAAGCAGACATCTTATACATTATACGCAGATTATTTTTAAGGAATACTTTTTTCCGAAGTGACAACTTAATTAAACATATATTAACCTTTACTTTTCTTCATAAATTCACAGGCCTAAACAAATCTAACAAATAAAAGTTGATTTGATCGAAGGCTTAGAAAGATAGTCCAAACTACAATCAGATGCCTGCTGGATTTTACACACCATCTTCCGAAATTGAACCTATTGTTGGAATTCAACTTTGCGTCTTTAGTCCTGATGAGATTGAAAAGCGCTCCGTTGTTGAAATCACAAATGCAGGTACATATGAGGGAAATGAACCTAAGATAGGTGGTCTCTTTGACCCAAGAATGGGAGTTATTGATAATGGAAAGGAATGCAGGAGTTGTGGACAAACAAATCACAAATGCCCTGGACATTTTGGTCATTTTCGCCTTGCCAGGCCTGTATATTATATCCAGTTTCTTCCCTTCATTCTGAACATTTTATCGTGTATATGTATCCGGTGCTCAAAACTCCGCATTGATAAAAATTACAGGAGTCATTTCTTGAAGAGAAAGGGTGAAGTGCGATGGAGAGAGGTGCTTGCAGCATCCAAGGAGATTCATCGTTGCGGACAAGAAACCGAGGATGGTTGTGGTGCTCTTCAGCCTAACCGTTTTGTGCGCGAGGGTATTGCCCGTATTATGGCTGAATGGGATGATGATGCAAATGGAAGTAAATCTGGAAAGCAGACCCAGATTTTGGAAGTAGAGTATGTTCTTCGCCTATTTCGTAAGATTTTGGACGAGGATGTCGATTTCATTGGATTGAATCGTTACTGGTGTCGCCCCGATTGGATGATCTGCACAGTTCTTCCTATTCCTCCTCCGCAAGTTCGCCCTTCCGTTATCCAAGATAACAATCAGCGATCCGAGGATGATTTGACTCACAAGCTCGCAGAGATTGTAAAGACAAATAATACATATTTGCAGCCGAAGATTGATGCAAATGCAGCAAAGTCTGTTATTGATGAGTGGACAAACGTCCTGCAATATCACATTGCCACCCTGGTAGACAACCAGATTCCAGGTGTAGCACCTTCTGCACAAAGAAATGGCCGTCCTCTTAAATCTATCCAGCAGCGTCTTGGAAGTAAGGAGGGTCGTATTCGTTACAATATCCAGGGAAAGCGTGTAGAGTTTTCTGCGCGTTCTGTCATTACCCCGGACCCAAATATTTCCATTGCCGAGTTGGGAGTTCCGGAAAAGATTGCGATGAATCTTACCCGCCCAGAACGTGTAACAATCTTTAACCGAAACAAGTTATACCGTCTAATCCAAAATGGTCCTCTTAAATATCCAGGTGCAAAGACAATTCGCCGTGCTGATGGGCGTATCATCAGTCTTCGCCACGTGAACACCAAGGAGATTGTTCTAAATCTGGGTGATATTGTGAATCGCCATCTTATGGACAATGACCCTATCCTGTTTAATCGTCAACCAACACTCCACCGCATGTCTATGATGGCACACAGAGTCAAGGTTCTTACAGGCAAGACATTCCGACTGAATGTATCTGTTACAGCACCCTATAATGCAGATTTTGACGGTGACGAGATGAATGCGCATGCTCCCCAGAGCATTGAGGCAGCCACAGAGTTGGAGGAGATTGCTGCAGTACCGCACCAGATTCTCAGGCCGAGAGATGGTCTCCCTGTTATTGGTATTGTGCAAGATACCTTGGTGGGTTCGTATCGTTTGACTAGGGATAGTGTTCAATTCAATAATCGAGAGTTCATGAATATGATGATGTGGAATAAGCGTTTCACAGGCACTCTTCCTCCTCCAAAGAAGGATGCTCTGCATTGGTCTGGTCAGCAAATTATCAGTCAACTTCTTCCATCTATTAATCTTGACATGATGAATGGGGGTAAGAAGAAGGTGGTCATTCGTGAGGGTGAAGTATTGGAGGGTCAATTTGACAAGGGCATCTTTAGCAAGGCCAGTAAGGGTATTATTCACATGACGTATAATGACTACGGTAGCAAGGATACTGTGCAACTGATTGATTCTCTGCAAAATACTGTGGCTCAGTTCCTCATCTATGACGGATTTTCAGTGGGTATTAGTGATTTGATTGCCGACGGAAATACGAAGAAGGAAATGAATGAGACTATTCAAGCAAAGAAGAAGCAGATTGAAACGGTGTTACTCGAGGTGCACCAAGATCTGTTTGATAATAATACGGGTAAGACGAACCAGAGTGAGTTGGAGGATAGGGCGTTTGGCCTTTTAAATAAGGCTATGGAAACTGCAGGAGAAATTGGCCAGAATACACTATCGACGGAAAATCGTATGATTGCCATGGTTCGTGCTGGTTCCAAGGGAGGACCGATTAACATTGCGCAAATGATTGCTTGTGTTGGGCAGCAGAACATTGAAGGTAAACGTATTCCCTATGGCTTTGAGGACAGGACACTGCCCCATTTTAAGAAATACGATGATGGTGCTGAGGCACGCGGATTTATTGAGAATTCCTTCATCAGTGGATTGACTCCAACGGAATTCTTCTTCCACGCTATGTCTGGGCGTGAGGGTCTGATTGATACAGCTGTTAAGTCTGTAACTGGAGATACTAAGATTGTTATTCTAGAGGATGGTGTTACTAAGTGTGTGGAAATCGGCGAATGGATTGATGGGCACATGAACTCTTCATTCAAGGGTAGTGTAGAGCATTTTCCAGAAGAGAATGACCTGGAAATCCTACAGCTAGGTAATGACTCTACCTACATTCCCACCGTATCAGCAAACGGTAAGGTTTCATGGGGAAAAATTGCAGCGGTGACGCGCCATGACCCTGGGCAACAGTTGTACGAGGTCACAACTCTTGGCGGTCGTTCAGTAATCGTCCCAGAGTCGAAGTCACTACTTATCTGGCGCGCCGAGACAAAGACCTTTGAGCAGATGCCTACACCTGATGTGCGCCCTGGGCATTGTATGCCTGTCACTATGAACCTAGCGACGCCACCCATTATCTGTGAGACAATCCCTCTGAAGAACTATTTATCAAAGGATACCTACCTGTACGGATCCGACTTCCAGGTAGCCCAGCAGGCAGTCGAGGCTGCAATGATGGATCGTGAACACATACCTGCAGGATGGTGGAACACAAATAATGGAAAGGCATTCACTCTTCCCTATGACAGCAAGGCTCGGTTTGTGCGCACTCTTGCTCGCTCTAAGACTGATAATATTCTTCCTGGCTTTGTATATCCATTCACAACTAACCGCGATCACGCTCGTATTCCAGACGAGTTTGTTCTAAATTCTGATAATGGGCGGTTCATTGGCTTGTTTCTGGCTGAGGGAAATGTAGATATAAAGAGTGGATATGTAGCTATTACAAATAATAATACCACGATATGTCAATTTGTTCATGATTGGTTCGAGTCACAGCGTATACGATCTACGGAGGATGTAAAAATAAATGCAATTGGCGGAGTAAGCACTACTGTGCGAGGATATTCTACTGTCTTGGCCAAGTTTCTAGATCTTCTTGTAGGACATGGTGCTGCAAGTAAATATGTACCCGCAGAAGCATTCTCTGCCCAAGAAGACTTTATTGTTGGCCTACTTGACGGCTATTTCTCTGGTGATGGAAGTGTTTCAAGTAACTCGGTAGAGGCTGGTTCAGCCTCTAAGCAGCTTGTGGAGGGAATATCAATGTTATGCTCTCGTGTTGGTATATTTGCAAAGGTATTTGTCTCACAACTTCTATCGAATAACCTTGGTACGGAGACGATTCTGCCCACATATCGTATCTCGATACGCGCACAATGGGCTGCTCGTTTTGCAGAGAAAGTCACGCTAATAGATGAGTGTAAGAATAAGAAGTTAACGGCACTAAAGGCTTCTTCTGAGCATCGTAATTTCCCTTTCCAGAATGATGTAGTATTAGATGAAATCGTCGATATAAATCCTGTATCAGTAGATAATTATAGTAAACTATATGATTTGACTGTGCCTGATACATTTACATTTGGCCTTGCAAATGGCCTTCAGGTATACGACACAGCAGACACAGGATATATCCAGCGTCAGATCGTGAAGGCAATGGAGGATCTGGTCGTGCAAAATGACGGCACTGTTCGCGATGCAAATATGAACATTACGCAGTTCAAATATGGTGAGGATGGTATCAATTCGACGAAGATAGAGTCACAGCCACTTCCTCTTTCCACTATGACTGACGATGAGATCAATAAGGAGTTTGGGCTCAAGGAAGTTGATATTACAGAAGTGCTGGGTGTTCCTCGCGGCGATGATACGGTTCTACTTGCCGAGTATACAAAGCAGATTTTCGCTGATAGGAAAATGATCGTGGAGGAGATTTTCAGGAGTGGACGTCAGGGTAGTATTTATTCCCCTGTGAATCTGGAGCGATTGATTATGAATATCAAGATCAAGTTCGGGCTTCGCGCTGAACAGAAGACCAATTTGACTCCTACTACAATCTTGAAGGGAATTGACGCAGTTCTGAAGAAGACGCAGGGATATCATGTAATCTGGGCAGCACTTCTTCGCTTCTACCTATCTCCTACCAAGTTGATTCTCCAGGACCGTTTTACAGAGTCGGCCTTTGATACCTTGTGTGAGGTTCTTGTAACAAAGAATTGGCAGGCATGGGTTCAGCCAGGAGAGCACGTGGGAATCATTGCCGCGCAAAGTATTGGTGAACCATCGACACAGATGACCCTTAATACATTTCATCTAGCTGGTGTAGCGAGTAAGTCGAATGTTACTCGTGGTGTTCCTCGTCTCAAGGAGTTGTTGAAGGTGACTCAGAATCCTAAGGCAGTTTCCCTGACTATTCCCCTAAAGCCAGAATTCCGTAATAGTAAGGAAAAGGCGAGAGAGGTTGCACAGGATCTGGAGTTGACTTTGCTGAGAGACATGACAGTGAAGACTGCAATATACTATGATCCTGCCGACAATAACACAGTTCTGAAGGAGGATGAAGATCTCATTGCCTTTTATAAATTGTTCGAGGTAACATCAACGCCAGAAATTGTTGCAGGAGATGATGAATCTCTATGGAGTAAATGGATTCTTCGTCTTGAACTGAACAGGGAGAAGATGTTTGATAAGAATGTAACGATGGAAGACATTCTCTTCGTACTTCGTCGGCTATTTGATACAAATATTCGAATGGTGTATTCGGATTTTAATAGCCAGAAACTTATCATGAGAATACGCCTGACACTGAAAAGCATGGACGATGGAAAGAGCGATCCTTCTTCACTTGATGCATTGTCTGCGTATAAGAAGTTCCAGAATAAATTATTGAATTCTGTTATTATTCGCGGCTTTCCTGGAATAAAAGCAGTAACCTTTCGCAAGGGAGATGAGCGATTCGTATACGATGAGAAGGAAAAGAAGTATATTGCAAAAGAGGAGTATATCATCGATACTGATGGTAGTAATTTCCTCGAGGCAATGAATCATCCAGCCGTCGACGGTACGCGTGTATATAGTACTCATGTACATGACGTACTTGGTCATTTGGGTATTGAGGCTACTCGACAGATTCTGTACAATGAGATACAAACGCTGTTCGAGGATGGGCAGATTAATTACAGACACCTTGGCCTCCTTGTTGATGTAATGACTCGTTCTGGTCGTCTTATGTCAGTCGATAGGTATGGCATCAATAAACTCGATATTGGTCCTCTGGCAAAGGCGAGTTTCGAGGAGACTGAGCGCATCTTGTTAAAGGCTGCTGTATTTGGTGAAATTGATCCTATTACGGGTGTATCTGCGAACATTATGACTGGACAGCCTATGCGTGGAGGTACTACATTTACAGAAATCCTCTTAGACGAGGGGGCATTCATGAGCCTTCAGAAAAATATGCCAGAGCCTCCTACGATAGAACAAGATGAGGATACTCGTATGAGATTGAATGCTTTCGATGCTTTGGATGTGCAAGATGTAGACGACATGTGTTCTCCTTCTCGTTTGAAAATGTCGATGACTCTGCCAACTAAGGGGAAGTTGTTGGATGAAGACGATATTGATTTTGCAGAAGTAGAGGATGACTCTATCTAAACGGATATTGTGTTGAAGTATCAATGAGCGGCGATGTACCCGCTTGGGAAATGTTTCAGGACATATCCTATAAAGGTGATGATCCTACATATATTATTGTACAAGATGGGTGGGTAGAAGAAGAGCACAGTTCCATTTTAAAGAAAAAGGATGAAATATCATCCTTTGAACTTGCGAATGAATGGGAACTAAGAAAGAAAATAACAAATCCATATGAAGCTATTTTTTCTACTTCGGATACAAAATCATTTCCGAGTATAGCTTTGGTAAATCCATTAAGTCGATCCTATTTCAAAATGGTAGAAATGACACACATGTCTAGATTATGGGAAAGCATTGCATCTAGTAAAGCAGACAAAGCAGACAAAACAGGCAGTTCAGACAGATCAGACAAAACAGACAGTCCATTCATTTCTGCACATATTTGCGAAGGCCCTGGAGGATTTCTCCAGTGTATCGTCGAACAGGCAAAAGAACGAGCGAAAAATATATATAAGCATTCCTATGCAATGACGTTAAAATCAACTCGATCTCATATTCCTGGGTGGAAACGTTCATCTAAATTTCTAAAAAAACACCCAGAAATACAGTTACTCTATGGTGCAGACATGACAGGAAATATTCTTTCAAAAGCCAATCAAGACATGTTTTGCGATGTGGCGAAAGGCTCAACTATTTTTACTGCAGACGGGGGGTTTGATTTTAGCACAGATTACGCTAAACAAGAAGAAAATGCCTTTCAACTCGTTATTTCTTCATTTTACATTGGCCTTCGTTGTATTAAAAAGGGAGGGATACTTGTTGTGAAATTGTTTGATATGTATAGTCCTGTTATGTTAGATTTAATCATAGGAACTTCAGCCAAGTTTGATTCGTTTCTTATTTATAAACCGGCGACGAGCAGACCTTGTAATTCTGAACGGTATTTTATTGGCAAGGGATATAAGGGAAAGGAGGAGGCAAGGGGATGGATTGAGCATTTAGAAATTGCTCAAGCAAAACACGGCGAGTCACCTTTAACTAGATTATGTGATATTCCTTCTAATTCTCCCTACATAGAAGCATTGAAAGAACAAATACGGTGGCAGGAGGAGTTACAGGTTCAGAGTATACAAAAGGCAATGTTTATGAAGAAAGGAGATATTGAATCATATGTAAAGGATGCAATAGAGAAAAGTATTGAATGGTGTAGCAGTTTTTCAGTACCGTATTCGGTACTTTAGATATTGGAGATTGATATGGCTTAAGGCTTAAGGCTTAAGGCTTAAGGCTTAAGGATTAATAGGATACATTTAAAGGCTTCTATTAATACAAATTATATGAGATTGAATAATTTTGACGGTGTTCAGTATAGATTAACAGACAATTGGTTTAGCAATATAAAGTTAGATGAATATAAAGATAGACCAATACAATATTTAGAAATAGGGGCATTTTATGGTGCAAATATTATATCGGTTGCTAATACGTATGGTTCTCATACTGATAGTAAATTATATTGTATAGATCCTTGGGAAGATTACACTGATTATCCAGAATATAAAAATCAACAACAAAGTATTTATAACTCATTTCTGAAGAATATTGAAAAATCAGGACACAAAGATAAAATTATTATTAATCGCGGCTATTCAAATAAGATTTTACATACATTGCAAGATGATTTTTTTGATATTATTTATATTGATGGAAATCACGAGCCTGAATACGTGCTAGAGGATGCTGTATTATCTTTTAGAAAGTTAAAGGTTGGGGGGATAATGATTTTTGATGATTATGGCTGGGGAGGTCCAGACTTAACACAAAGAGGTATAGATGCGTTTTTAGCTGGTTATAATAAGAAGATACTTAAATTGGGTGAAAAAGATACTCAAGTCTTTATAAAAAAACTTACTTAGTGTAATGATTGTATAACAATGCATTCATGCATTCATGCATTACTCATCTTTGGCTTTATATAAATATCATGAAGCCTCTGTCCAACAACTACAGAGGCTTGATGCTGTGACATATTTCCTGTACCCATTCTATCTAGGAGTGCAAGCATTGTGCGTAAAGATGCATCATTATATGAATCAGATAACAGCATTTTAAACAACCCAGGATATTGGCTTGCGAATGTTCCGGTTGCATCTCGTATCGTATCTAGCGTAGACCCCTGTGAGCGAAGAGCCTTTACTTTATCGATTGTCTCGCGTATATATACTGCACGTGCCTTTGCGATATCAGGTTCAATAGGAATAACTGGCTCTTCTGGTGGAAAGTTAGGAGTAGGCATTCTATCTTAACTAATGCAAGCAATCCAAATAAAAGTACGCGGATATACTAAATGGCTACAAACATACCCGTAGCACACAACGAATGTGGAGAAGTAGGTTCAGATGACCCTGTTACTGGAAAACCTCAGTGCATTCTTATGAGGCAAGTTACAAGCACCGGTGCACAAGCAAAATCAGATACTATATTTGACTCAAAAGTAAATCCATATGGAAAAGAGGCATTCGAGAATCCCACTTATCTAGATCGCCTAGTGTTTTTATCCTATGTCTTATTTTTTCTAATACTTACGTGTATTGCAATTATTTTTATATCAAAATTATCTGGAATCCGTAAAAATACAATATTAATTTTTGCGTTCATCCTTATTTTGCTACTTGCTCTACTTCAGAAGAGGAATGGAACCGTCTGAACTTGTAGACGAAGGTCAAGAACGCTTTCAACAAATAGATGCGATCTTGGCAAAATACCAGGGACAAATTATTCAAGAAAATACAGTAAAAATTACAAATCAACAACAGTTGAAACATGTACTTCCGATAATAAATGTATTTTATAATACTTTAAAAGAATTCTTAAATAAATGCACCGATGAGAATTGTAAGGATCTTCAGGTGACTCTACCAACAGATAAGAAGTTGGCAGAGACAATTAAAAAGATGCTAGACGAGTTATCTCCTCTGATGATTTGGGATCCAAATCTGCATCCCTTAGTATCCGATAGTATAGATAAACGCTTCAACCAGTTTCCGTTCTCTGTAAATGCAAGACACAGAGCATCTGAATAATCTACTAGATATTAGATGGACCCTTGTCCAGAAAATAAAACTCGCCGTAGAGCATATACAAGAAAAAACGGGAGGGCTGTTAAATCTGCATGTGTACCATTGCACAAAGGTTCATGTAAGAAGGGAGAAATACCCCGTATTGCTCATACGCGTAAATATATGGAAGGAGGAGTTCAGAAAATCGCCCATATTCCGGCAAGTTGTGTTAGAAGGAAGAGTTTAATCAGTCCCTTACATAAGGGTGATTTGAAAAAGTATGGATACTCGTATAAAAAGTCGGAAATGTCTAGGCGAGAGGCATTGTTAAAGGCAGTTCATGAATATGGCCCCTTAACAACCTATCATAAATTAAATGCAGTCGCAAAATTAACTGGATCTCAATATCCTAGCATAGCAAATATATTTGCTAAAGATCGTAATTGGGTTCGTAGCGAATATTCTAAGAATGGCGTCTTAAGTAGATAATTTAATGGAGGGATGTGAAGTAAAACAAAGATCATTCTTTTCGATCATTTTGACAAGCATGATTTTACTAACGGTATTATTTGGATCTTCAAAACTTGGAGATTATTATACCGTCAAAGAAAATTGGGGAGAATATCGATGTCAAATGGAGTTTATGCTACTTGCATCTCTATTCGGACACGATACAGGGGAAAATCTAAAATTCTGTTTACAAAGTGGTTTTGATTCTCGAGCATCTGTTTCAGTAGCACCCTTTTACGGAATATTAAGTGGTTTTACAGGAGTTCTTGGGACACTACTAGCAAGTATTAATTCAATTAGACTTGTATTTGCAACGCTGGTTGGAAATATTAGCCAGGTATTCACAGATTTTTCCAGTCGTGTCGAAGCGTTAATGTATAGAATACAATACAGTGCTATTCGCCTAAAGTTTTTAATGAGCAGAATATTTGGCACAATGTATTCAATTATGTATATGGGAATGTCAGGTATTAAAGCAACCCAGAATTTTTCAAACACATCATTATTCAAATTTATTGCAGGAATGGCATGTTTTCCGCCAGAAACACTCGTTTCAATCAAAGATAAGGGATCTGTTGAAATGAAGGATGTTCTTATAGGAGATATGATAGAATGGAAAAGACCAGAAAAAGCAGAAAAACCAATAAGAGTAACAGGCACGTTAGTCATTGTTGGCGATGGCCAACAAATGATTGATATGTCAGATTGTTCAGTGAGCGCACCACATTTTATTCGCGAAGAAGGTAAATGGATACACGCACGCGATTCTAAAAACGGTAAAAAGGGTGACCTATGGGCAGGAGGTAATTCGCGCCCCCTTACCTGTCTTATAACATCAAATCATAGATTACCTATTGGTGATAAATTCTTTAGCGACTATCATGAAAGTGAAGATGCTGATACATCTACTATGAATGGAATTATGAAAAAATTAAACGGGGCAACTAACTCCCATCGTCATGAAAA
>Ga0114974_10003773_pt1 | contig 11397 bp, 5 predicted proteins | sample S_130206_EF_Meta_FD_87318 | JGI IMG/M metagenome (GOLD analysis project Ga0114974, IMG submission 87318) | Freshwater microbial communities from Lake Simoncouche, Canada to study carbon cycling - S_130206_EF_MetaG | ecosystem: Environmental > Aquatic > Freshwater > Lake | place: Lake...
AGTAGTCTTCCCAAGCACAGCGTGCAGAACGAGCTTCAGCTCGATGGCGTGTGGCGTGTCGTGGTGCTGAATGATCCGGTCAATCTCATGTCTTACGTCGTGCTCGTGTTTAAGAAAGTCATTGGTTTCGACGAGCCGACGGCCCGCAAGCACATGCTGGAGGTGCACGAGGGCGGACGGTCGGTGGTGTGGGTGGGCTTGCGCGAACGGGCGGAGGCGTACGTTTTCGCTTTGCAACAGTGGCATCTCACGGCGGTGCTCGAATCCGATGAAGCGCATTGAGGTGAAGTTAAGTCTGCCAGTGGTCGCTCCCTTGTTGGACGTGATCCGCGAGCTCGGCGACGGGCTGCGCGAGCGTCTGGCCGCACCACTGGCGCTGACGGATCTCGACGAAGAGTTTCGGGACGCTTGGGTGGCGGAGCTGCTCGTGGCGCAGTCCGGCGATGTCGAGCTGCTGCTCGCGTTGTTTGACGGAGAATTTTTTACCGAAGGCGTGGTCGCGTTTGACGAAGAAAACGCCGAGATGATCGTGCGGGCCTGTGCGGCGGTGCGGCTGCGGGTGCGGGAGCATTTTCTCCTGCCCCTGGGCGACGAAGCGCTGGAAACGGGCGAAGTGGACATGATGAAATTTGCTGAGCCCGTGCGGAAGGCGTTTATGTGCTACCTGTTTTTGGCGACGGTGCAGGAGCTGATTATCCAGCATCTGGACTCAAGTATTCTGGAGTCGTGAGGCCGGGGGTGGTCGGGCGGATTTTTTCTTCGCACAGGGGGCGGCGGGAGCGGTTGGCGCGGGTGTCGGTGTCGGCGCTGTCACTGCGGTCGTGTTGGGGGAAGCAGGTCGGGAACCTGACGGCGACGCGAAGGCCAAGTGGTTGGGCTGGGCGGTGGCAGCGATGGTCGGGTGCGTCGCTAGGTAAGCGGCGAGGCGCGGCAAGTCCGAGACGGGCGGACGTTTGGCCGGAGAGGATTGAGCGCTCAAAAAACTGCCCCGCCGATCGGACTTCCGACGGGCGGGGCAGGGTGAGGAACTGGGTGGATAGACTAGATCAGAGTTCGAACGAGGCGCTCAGGATGAACTGCCGAGGATCGATGATCCGATAGGCGTAGGGCTTACCGTCCGGATTGATCGCGATCGGCTGTAGGCGGCCGCTCTCAAAAGCGTTCTTCACGTTGAGCTGGACCTTGGTGCGCACCTTGTCGCCGAGTAGCTTGAAGCGGTAACCAGCGGATAGATCCGTGTAGAAGCGGGCCTTGTCCCAGACGGGTTTGTTGTTGTCGAGGAAGAGCACAGCTCCTTGGTAGGGGCCGCTCGTTTCTGCTGGGCCCGCGAGAAATCCGATTGAGGCTTTGCTTTCCCAGCGCACGGCGCCGCCAACGTTGAAGTTTTTCAGCAGCCCCTGAGTGAAATCGTAGTTGGTAATACCGGTGAAACGATATTCGCGGATCTGAGTGCGCGGGCGGCCGGCATTGGTGGATGCGGCCCAATAGGCACCAAACTGGTCCTGGATCCAGCGAGTCTGGGGAGTGCGGGTTTCTCCGCCGACAAAGTAGTCCGCGGGGGGCGTATCCCACCAGAGGCGGCCCTTGCCGTCACCGGGCACCACATCGGTCCGCAGGCCGGTCCAAACGGGGATGCGGGCCTGCCACCAATTGTAAATTTCTTGGGACACCGAATCGTCCTGCGCGCGGGTCTGCGCGCCGGTGAATTTCATCCGCCAGTTGCGGGTGGGATTGTAGGTGGCCTCGAGTTCAAACCCCTTCGAGCTGACGTCGGTGGTGCCGACGGTCTGCGGCTGGGACGGACCAGAATAAACGAGCCGGGTGTACATTTCCTCCGAGAGGCCCATCAGCTTCGCCGTGGCGGGATCGAGCTGTGCGGCCGTGGGGTTCGCGATGCCTTGGGCGGCCAGACGGCCCCGGGCAATCTGCGTGGCAAAATAGCGGAACGACGAGACTTGAATGAGGTTATTGCCGTCCGGCCGGCCTTCCATGTCGAGGTAGCGATTGCCCAGAGTGCCCACCTCGCTCCCGCGGGAATTGAGTTCCTTCGTCTGATAGTGGTTGACCCGTACGTTGAGCTTTCCTTGGAGGGCGGTGAAACTCACTCCCCACTCGGTGGCATAGCCGTGGGGATTCGGCACGTTGCCGATGCTGTCCACGGCCTGCCGTACGACCTGTGGCGCAAAGCTATCGGACTTGTTGATGTGAAAATTGAGCCAGCTCAGCGCCTTGATGACCGCGCCATAGGTCTTGGTGTCGCCCGCTTGGTCCTGCCAACCGGGAAGATTGATCGGGCCGCCGCCGCCGGTCGGAAAATAATTCACCACGGGACCAAACACATTGGTATTGGCCATGTCAGCCAAGCCGGTCGTCGGGTTGATGAAGGCGCCGGCGCCCGTGCGCTGGCGTTGGCGGTCTCGCCGCCAACCAACGGTCGTCACGAGCCGGTCTTTCAGAAAGAAGTTTTGCGACGTGAAATTGAAGGTGCGGACCTCGTTGCGTTGCCGCGCGCCCTGGCCGTTGTTGAGCTCTTCGCTCACGGTGACCGGGTCGTTGATCCAAGTGCCGGTGCGGTTGTTGAACCATGTCAACGGATATGTGCCGTTGATATTTTCAGTGGCGGCAGCGCCGTAATCCGTGTTCTGCCCCTGATTATCGCCGAGATACCAGCGCTGCGCGATGGTCTGGCCGCCGACGAGATTGAGGGCGGCAGCCGGGTTAATCCATGCTTTGGTGGTGTCGGTGACACGCGGGGCCCGCGTGAACGCCCGTGAATCAGTGAAGTTCTGCTCGGCGTGGGCGCCCAAGCGTTGTTGACCGATCCACTTGAGCCAGCTCGGCAGGTTTGAAGGTGTCAGCTGATAGGCGAGGTCGGCGGACACGATGGCGGCATTGGTGGTGCGGTAGTTGACCGATGGTGACGAGGCCTGAACGTAGGGGCGCTTGAAGTACGGGTTGGCGGTCCCGTCGAGCTGCTTTTCGTTCACGTCCACGTAAATCACAGTCTCGAGGAGATCGATGAAACCATAGTCGTCCTTGGAGTATTTTTGCTGAAACCCGCCAGCGCGGGCCGCGAGCAGGTGCGTCGGGGTGTGGAAAATAATCTGCTCAATCTCGGCGCTGAAGGTTTTGGCGAGATCGGTGCCGTGATTGGGGGCCACGATGTTTTGCGAGGTCCAATCATAGACGGATTGGTCCGCCGTGCCGTTCACGATATAGAGCGGTAGGCCTTGCGGCCCGAGGATGGAGAACCGCCGCATGACATCGGTGCCGGTCTGAAGATAACGCAACGTGCTATTGCCGCCGTTGAAGGGGTTGGTGGGGAGCGCGGTCCCGGTGACGGCGCTGTTCGTCTTCGTGATGTTGAAGGCTTGGATACGGTTGTTATCCACGTAGATGGTCGGGTGGGCATAGAAACCGTTGTAGCCGCCAATCAGTCCGGCGGGGAAGGCCGAGAGCGCGGTCGTGACGCCGGGCAGCACGGTGATCGCGGCAGCGTTGTCCGCAGCGAAGGGACCGGCCTTCGTGCCGTTGGCGAAGGTGACGATCTGCGTCGTGGGATCCCACGTGGGGCTGCCGCCAGCTTTCCACTCTGTCGTGGTGTCGCGCGGGGTAATGGAGTTCGGGCGACGGTAGTCGTTGCGGTAACGCTCGGCGGTGGCGCGAATCGTCGTATTCTTGAAGGGGCGCGCAAGGAGGGTGGCGAATTCGCGGTGGATGTGCTCGGAGGCGGGCTTGCGCTCAAAACCCTTGCTCTCGTTTACGCTGGCGACCCGCAGCGCAAGTTTCCCGGGCAGAAGTGGTATGTTGATGTTGAGACTCTCTCGATGACCGCCGTAGCTGTCGAACCGCGCATCGGCGCTATAGCTTCTGCGTTCAAGGTTGGCCTGCGTCGGTACCACATTAACGGTGCCGGCCGCCGCGCCGAGACCGAAGAGATTCGAGTTCGGGCCGCGTGACACCTCGATGGCTGCGACATTGTATGGATCGAACGGAATGGCGTTATTCGTGGCGAAATTCCCGAACGCGGTGTTGACGCCGAGGCCACTGGTGCCCGCCGCGCCGAGACCGCGGATGCGGTTCGCCTGCTGCGGATTCGACTGCACCTGATCGCCGACGCCGCCGGTGCGGTTGCGAACGAAACCCGTAAAGTTGTCGGTTCCCTCGGTGCTGGCTTCGTAGCGAAACACATCGTTGATATCGAGCAGGCCTAGATCGGTCATCTGCTGCTTGGTGACGACCGTGATCGAGGAGCCGAGGTCTTCGAGTTTCGAGTTGAGGCGCGTGCCCGAGAGCGTGTTCAGGGCCTGGTAGCCCTTGTCGGCGTCAGACGCGACTTGGAAGGGCGAGAGCATAACCGTCTCCTCGCTTAGGGCCGGACCCTTGCCGGGAGCGGTCATTGGCTTGGGAGCGGGCGCGGTTTGGGCGGCGAGCTGTCCGACAAGGAACAGGACGGCGACAGCGGCACACGTGTGCCGCGGGAGCGGGGATCGAGCAGGGTTGGTTTGCATGGTAGAAATCAGGTCAGAATCAGAGGCCGTCATCGTGTGGGACGGGTGGGAGGTAAAAACGAGGTGACGTTATCGAGCGACCACGGTGCGTCAGGCCGGAGGTATGGCAAGCGCGCAAGCGGTGCATGGCGAGCTTCAGCGCGCACGGGACTGCTCAGCAGACCTGGCGTTTTCTGGGGCTCCTCGGCGCTCCTCGGCGCGTCAATGGCGGCGTGGTGGCTGGGGTGCCTGGGCGCGGGCATATAATACTAACGTCTCGTAATATTTGGACGATTGTCGAAACACCACTCGCTGGCGCTCGCGGCTACCAGAAGTCAAAAACTCAAAGGACGTGGGGATAAGCTCTGAAGATTGACCTCTTCGCTCTCGACTGAATCGACACGGCGGCGGCCGAGCGGGGACCGGCCCGCTGTCGGGCCGGTCAGGGATAAGGCTCCTCACAAGTCGAAGCGCACGCTCAACACGAACTTGCGGGGATCGATGATGCGGTAGGCGTAGGGCCGGCCGTCGGGATTGACGGCGATTGCCTGCAGCCGTCCGCCTTCGAAGGCGTCCTGAACGTTGAGTTGAATCTTGGTTTGGATTTTGTCGCGGAACAGCTTGAGGCGGTAACCGGCGGACAAATCAAAGTAGGCGCGCGCGTCGTCAAAGACGGGCTTGGTGTTATCGAGCGTGAGGACGGCACCCTGGAATGCGCCGCTGGTTTCGAGCGGACCCGCGAGAAAGCCGATAGCGGCTTGGCTTTCCCAACGCACGGCCCCACCCACATTGAAGTGCTTCAGCCGGCCCTCGGTGAAATCGTAGTTGGTGACGGCGGCGAGACGATACTCGCGCTCCTGCGAGCGGCGTTTGCCGACGTTGGAGGCCAGATTCTGGTAGGTCGCCATATACTCGGTCGTGTAGAGCCGGTTGGCCCAAATGGTGCCATCGGTATTTTGGCCCAGCGAAGCCGCTGGCAGGTAGGTATTGAAAACCGTGTTGATTTGGCTCGACCACCAGAGCGGTCCCTTGCCATCGCCGTTGCCGGGGACGCTATCGTAGCGGACTTTGGACCAGAAGGGCACGTTGTTGACCCAATAGTCGTAGATGTTGGTGCCGATGCGGTCGTCCTTCGCTTCGGATTGGGAGCCGGTGACCTTGATGCGCCAGTTGCGCGTGGGGTTGTAGGTCAATTCCAACTCGTAGCCGCGCGACGACGTGTCGACCGAATCCACAGTGTTGATACGGTTGCCATAGTCACGCGAGAGCACGGTGAGATACTCCGGCGAGATATTCATGAACTTGGCCACGGCGTCGAAGGATTGCTGGGCCGTGGGCGTGATGCGTTGGGCTTGGAAGCGAGCGGCGACGGTTTCTTCGGCCATATAGCGGAAGGTGGACTGACCGGGGCGGTTGTTAGGCTGATTGCGCCCGATGAGGGAATCGAGGGTGCGATTGCCTAGGGTGCGGATGCCCGTGCCCTGATCGCCGAGCGTCTTCGTTGTAAAGCGATTGACCTTAACATACAGTTTTCCTTCGAGGAGGTTGAGGGCCGCGCCGAATTCTTTCGTGAAACCGCGGGGATTCTTAACGGGGTCCAACGTCGTGAGCTCAAAGAAGAGGGGGCGGGGGAGAAGGCTATCGGAATAGCCGCCGGAAAAGTTGAGCCACTTCGTGACTTTGGCCACCGCTCCGTAGGTCTTGGTTTCACCCTTCGCGTCGAACCATGGATTGGCGAAAAGGAGGTTGGGCGCGTAATTGACCATTCCAGTCGCTGGATCGATCACGGTGCCGGTGGACGTGCGCTGCCGCTGCCGGTCCTTCCGGTAACCTATGGTGGTCACGAGGCGGCCGTCGAAAAAGAAGCCCTGCTCACTGTAGCTCATGGAGCGTAATTCGGTGCGGTTCCGGCTGTGGTTACCCGCTTGCTCGAGGCGCTTCACCGCCAGCGACGTGTTTTCCCACTGCCCGGTAGCGTTGTTGAACCACGTGAGCGGAAAAGTGCCGGAGGCATCATCCTCGGGGAAGGGACCGTGCTGCACGAGACCGTTGGCGTTGGGCGCGCCCAGATAAAACCGGTGCGCAATTTCGTGCCGCGAGTTATAGTTGGCTGCGGTTTGGCTTAGCCAATTGACCCGCGATAAGTCCGAGAAATAAGGGGCCGTATTCCACGTGGTCGTATCATTTCGTCCGACCTCACCGTGGGCGGCGAGGCGCTGCTGGCCGATCCATGACAGCCATTTCGACCGTGACTGCGGCGTGTATTGGTAGGTCAGATCGGCGTTTTGAATATCCTGAATCGCGATCAGGTAACCGGGATTCGGGGACGTTGTCTCGACGTAGGGGCGCAGGTAGAACGGATTGGGGCGGCCGTCCAAGAGCTTGGTGTTCACGTCGAGGTTGATCGTGATGTTGCTGTCGAGCCAGTTCGACCGCTCGTTGCGGAAGTCTTGGCGGAACCAGCCGACGCGGGCCGCGACCAGCTGGGTCGGCGACTTGTAGGCGATCTGCTCCAATTCGGCGCTCATTGTCTTGGCCGAGCCCACTTCGTGATTGGCGGAGATGGGGTTGATCGTGGACCAATCGTAAACCGCCTTGTCGCCGATGCGATTGGGGGCGTAGAGCGGCAGGCCCAGCGCGCCGGTGATTCCTTGATAGCGTTGCACGTAGCCGCCTGTCGCCTGATAGCGGAGTTCGGAATTGCTCGTGTAGGGCGAGGGCAGGCCCGTGGTGGGAAGGCCGGTGCGCAAGACCGTGAAAAACTGCGGTCCGGTGTTGTCGAACCAGAGTCCGGGCTGGCTCGTGCTCACGGTGGAGAGGCCGAGCGGCAACCCGCCCGCGGTCGGCAGGGCGGATTCCACGCTGGTGGCGATGGGGCCCAGCTTTCTGCCGTCCCCGTAGGTGACGATACGCGTGGTCGGATCCCAGCTTGGGCTGCCGTTTTCTTTCCACGTCGAGATGGTCTCGATGGGTGTGATGGAACTGGGGCGGCGGTTCGAGTTGTTATACTGCTCGGCGGAAAACCTGACCGTTGTGGTGGCGAAGGGCTGCGCATTGATCGACGCGAATTCGCGGCGGATTTTTTCGTAGGCTGGTTTGCGGAGAAACCCCTTTTCCTCGTTTACGGCGGCGACGCGCAGGGCAATTTTGCCGCGGATCAGCGGCTGGTTGACGCTGAGGCTCTCACGATGGCCACCCCAACTGTCCCCGCGCACCGTGGCGTTGAAGCTGAAGCGCTGCAGGTTCGCCTGCGTGGGAATGATGTTCACTGTGCCGCTGGGCTGGCCGATCCCGAAGAGGCTCGCATTCGGCCCGCGGGAGATTTCAATCGCCTCCACGTTGTAAAGATCCATCGGGATGGTGGCATTGGTCGAGAAGTTGCCCCACGCCGTGTTGACACCACCGCTGTTGGCGCCGACGGAGCTCCCGAGCCCACCCGACAGCCCGCGGATGCGGTTGGCACGCTGCGGATCGCTGGCGGTCTTGTCCGAGACGCTCCCGTTTTGGTCCTTGGAAATGAGGGTGAAATTGGCGGTGCCCTCGGTGCTCGCCTCGTATTTGAACACGTCGTTGATATCGAGTACGGCGGTGTCGATCATCTGCTGCATGGTGACGACCGTGATCGAGGCGGGTACGTCCTCGAGCTTCGTGTTCAGGCGCGTCCCGGACATGGTGTTCGCGGCCTGATAGCCTCTGTCGTCGGAGATGACGCGGAAGGGCGAGAGGACGATGGCCTCGTCTTTCAGCGCAGCGACGTCGGGGTCAACCAGGGGCTTGGGCGTCGGAGCGGTCTGGGCTGCAAGGTGGCCGGCCATGAGCAGAATGGCGGCAGCGGCGCGGGTGCGCGGCGAGAGCAGGGATCGGGCAGGGGAGGTCGGCATGGTAGTCAGGGGGTGAAGGAACGCGAAACGGTTGCAGGCTCGGGCGTGGGGTGAGCAGCGGCCGAGAGGGAGAGGACCATGGCCACGGTTGTGGTGGTGTCAGCTCTTCTTTTTCGAGCGTTGCACGCATGATGGTTAAACCCTCGTTGCGGGTGGTGGCGGGTGGTGGCGGAGGCCTGTGGGGTTTCGACAGCGACAGTGTCGCGGGCGCTCGCTGGGCATCCCCGGGTGCGGGCGGCCCGGCGCCGGGCTCGACTTTCGGCTGGAACTTCAGGGTGCGGTTGCGGCGCAGGCGATCATTGCGCAGATCCCGCGCGTGGAACGCGGACTGTCGGCCGATCCCTGGTCGATTAGGGTACGGGGTTGTTGGGTGGACGGTCCGCCGCTGAGGCCGACGATGCCTGCGGTGATGGGTGCGGCGATGCCCGCGGCGATGGGTGCGAACTCGTCGGGAGGCAAACACCCGCGGAAACGGTCGTCCTCGCGCGGTTACATCCCGAGCGAACTGAGCAGGCGCTCCAGTCCGTAGCCGAGCAGGCACGTGACCGGAATCGTGAGGACCCAGGCCCAGAGAATACGGGAAACGACACCCCACTTCACGGCACTGAGGCGCTTGGTTGCGCCCACTCCCATGATCGAGGTGGAAATGACGTGGGTCGTAGAAACGGGAACGCCAATGGTGGAGGCGCCGTGGATGATCAGGGCGGCGGTCGTTTCGGCGGCGAAGCCGTGGACCGGTTGGAGTTTCACCATCTTGTGCCCCATCGTGCGAATAATGCGCCAGCCACCCGCAGCCGTACCTGCCGCCATGGTGATTGCACACGTGATCACGACCCAGAAAGGAATGCCCTTGAACTCAGTGACGCGGAGAAAGGAAGCCCATTCGGGGAGATCTTTGAAGGCCCCGGAGGTCGTGCCGGTGAACAACGCGAGCGTGATAATCCCCATCGTCTTTTGCGCATCATTGGATCCGTGGCCAAATCCCATGAATCCTGCGCTGACCAGCTGAGCTTTGCCAAAAATTATATTCACGATCCTCGGCGTGACTTTGCGCAGGAGAATCATCAGGAGCCACATCAGGAGTGCACCGCCGATAAGACCGAGCAGCGGCGACGTAAACATCGGCAGGACGACCTTGGGCCAGAGGCCGACACTCGCACCCTTGGCGTCCTTCGCGGACCAGATCAGGACTCCCCAGTTGCCCTTTGCCGTCGCGAGGGCCGCCCCGCAGAGTCCGCCGATGAGGGCGTGGCTGGAACTCGACGGCAGACCCAGCCACCACGTGAAAATATTCCAGATGATCGCGCCCAACAGCGCACAAAATACCGTCAGCATGTCGACGGCGCTCGCCTCGACGAGCCCCCCGCTGATCGTCTTTGCCACGGCCGTGCCGGCCAAGGCACCGATGAGATTCCAAAAGGCGGCCCAGATAATGGCGGCGCGGGGCGTGAGCACTTTCGTTGAGACGACGGTCGCGATCGCGTTGGCGGTGTCGTGAAAACCGTTGATATATTCGAAGGCCAGCGCGGCCAGCAGAACGAGCAAAAACAGCGTCATGGCGCGGAGGCGGGCGGCAACGCGTTACGAGTGCTTGAGCACGATCTGGACGACGATGTTGCCCGCGTTGCGGCAGCGATCCACGGCTTGCTCGACCATCTCGTAGAGCTCTTGGAGAATCACGAGTTCCTTGGCCTCGTAGGGGCCGTGGTAGAGCTCTTTCAGCAGGGTGAGCATGACCTTATCGGCTTCGCCCTCGGCGAACTGCAGCCGATCATTGGCCTCGCGGATCTTTTCGATATGAGTGCCACCGCGCAGTTGTTTCACCATGAACACCACCGCTTCGGCCGCGAGGAGCATGAGCTCGGCTTGGCGTTCGAAGGCGGTATGCGGGACGCGCCCGGGGTAAATGGACAAGCGCTCGACGATTTTTTCGACCTGCTTCGGAATCCGGTAGAGCGCGAAGGAGAGGGCCTCGATGTCTTCGCGCTCGAGTGGCGTGACGAAGGTCTTGCAGAGCTCTTCAGTCATCGTGTGCCGGATACGTTTTTCCTTTCGGCGAGTTTGGATAAATTGATCGAGCGTACCGTTCGGCGAAGCGCCCGCCGCGATGGTCTTTAAATACTGGGAAAAGAGTTCTACGCTGGCCTTGGCCTCTTCCGCGCCGGCTTCCAGGAGATCGAAGAACTTGTCGTCTTTACCAAAGAGTTTTTTGAGCCAGATCATGAGAGGAGGAGCTGGCAAGGTGGTAGTGTCGCGTGTTACGATTGCGAAACAAATCGGGGTTTCGCCGTTTCCAGCGGGTAGGGGCGAGGATGGAAGGTGGTTTCCCGGCCGCGCCGCTGATCGTCATTTTATCGGACTTGCTCGTAGTCACCCGATGCTGCCGATTTCCTTGATCGTCCTGACTGGCTGCGTCGAAACGCCCGCCCGCTCGCCGCGGTCGCGGTATGGGGCGTCAGGATAAACTCGGTCGCTGGACCATGGGCCGTCACCGCCGAACTCACGCTGGATGCCGTGCCGGTGCCCAACACGCCCGCAGCGTTCATCGTAAAAAGCGAGGAAGTCGCCAGAAGGCAGACAAGTTGCAAGGATGGGAGCGATGAGGGAGGAGCGCTCGCGATAGCTGTGCTCGCCCCCATCGCATCGGCATGAAGGAAGGTTCAGTGATTGATTCGTCGGGTGTGGGGCGATTTTGCGGGCCAACGGGGGGGGGCTTTTCACGCTGGGCCATGTCGGCAGCTCGCTCGTTGCCACCCGCCCGCCGCTCTTCCAAGAAAGCGCCGCTGGGTCGCGCACGTTGCAGCTGCACCGCGTCGTTACGCCGGAGCTGCGCGGATGCGCGCGGCTCCGATTCGTCGCCCTGCACTATCCTAGGTTGTGCGAGCGGTCGGGGGAGCGGTTGCACTACGCGGTGACCGACGCGCAGGGGACTTGGGTGGCGGTGCTGGTTTCTGCAGCGGCCACCTGGGATCTGCGTCTCCGCGATCTGCGAAAAAGGAGCCATACGGTTTGACATGGTCAGCCTC
>Ga0114974_10003775_pt1 | contig 11395 bp, 7 predicted proteins | sample S_130206_EF_Meta_FD_87318 | JGI IMG/M metagenome (GOLD analysis project Ga0114974, IMG submission 87318) | Freshwater microbial communities from Lake Simoncouche, Canada to study carbon cycling - S_130206_EF_MetaG | ecosystem: Environmental > Aquatic > Freshwater > Lake | place: Lake...
AGGGATAGGAAGAGCGCCTAAGCAGAAATAGAGAGGTCAAACTGCTTTTGGAATCGGGTGTATGCGAGCCGGGGGGAGGCTTTGGCATCGCGCGTAAAAGCTATCGGGCAGGCTTCTGTTCTGATTCTTTGCGGGGTTCCTTGATCGGCATTACCAACTGTGGAGCCCCTTGGAGAGGAACATAAATACGCTCTGCACCCTTGATGTTTTCTGCCTGGAGATACTCGATATACAGCGGTTCTAGAACCGCTGTGATTGCAGTGATGGCCTTGGCCTGCTCTAGGGCCTGCGCGGAAGCGCGGGCGCCGGCGGCCTCTCCGTTTTTACGTTCGATAGAAACGCTCTTCTCGGCAATCTGCTCCTCGATGGTCTTTTGCTCCAAAGTTTGGTTGAGCGCCACTTTTCCTGAAATTGCCGAAATGACCTGCTGCGGTGGCGACGAATTTCCCATGACCACCGACATCACTTCAAAGGGCGTGCTCTGCAGGAGAGTTCGCATTTGGGATTCAATCTCCTTGGAAATGGAGGGCAAAGACTCGTTCACTTCCAGTCCGTTATACTGGGCAACCACCGAGCGGGTAATCGTGCGGAAGGGTTCGCGGATAAGTTGATCGTAAGATTCTTTGGCAATTCTGTCAGGATCCGCGGTTTGTTCCCAGCCGCCAAATTCTTCCATGAAGCGACGGACCGATTTTTCATCGGGCATCAAGCGCCAGACTACGTGGGCCTGGCTGGAAAGGGGGAGCTTGTCTTTGGCTAAAATGGCGTTTTCGGACTCGAATTTTTCGGAGTACGTGAAAGGGGTAATAGACACCCGCTGTCCCTCGTAACGCCAGCACAAGCCGGTGGAACCGGGGCCGAAAATCACGTTTTTGAAGGCGCTTTTTCCGAAAATCGGTTTTGAATACACGTAGCTTGCGTACCCCGCCGAAACCCGCACGTTCGAAGTGTTGGCACCGATGACGATGGCCGAAACGAGGGAGCCTGCGACTAGGAAGCCCAAAAAAGCAGGAGAGCGAAACATGGTTTCATTGTGTCGCAAAACAAGTTCCGCACAACCAAAAGCGTTTTTCAGAACGCTTCCGGCCGAGTTTTCGCAGATGCGGTGCAGCTTAGGGGCGTGGCGCCCTTACTTGTTTGGTGCGGCATTCCAGACTTTGATGTCGTCGAAAAAACCGTCTTTGCCAGCCACGCCCAACTCGATTTTCGACTTCGTTTCATGCGCAATTCCGGGCGAGCGATGGTAGGCCAACGCCTTGCCATCGATAGACACGCGCATTGCGTCTCCCACAGTCTCTACGACCAGCGTGTACCATTTGCCCTTTTCGAGGGTCGCCGGGAAAGTCGCGGAGCGGCCTTTTAGAAGATTGGCGCGTTCCTGCGCCCGGGTGGGATCATCCGCCATGTTTCGAATGTCCCAGCGCTGGCCACCCTCTTTTTCATCGGTGATGGTGATGCCGTTCAGGCGAACCTGGGCGCGGCAGATATGGCCGTATTGAGAACCGTTGAACTTGCGATCATCGAACTCGACGTCGATCATCGAGGCGCCTTCAAAGCGGATTTTAACTTCCACAACGCTGTCCTTGGTTGGGATTTCGAGGCCGTGGACCGCTGCATGCGCCTTCACTGCAGGTTTTCCGTCGGCGGCAGGGACGTCTTTGTCGCGCGTCTGGGTGCCTTTGAGAGCGCCATTCTCGACAGAAAAAGTGGCCACCACTTTGTGCCAGACACTGGCCGGTTCGGTTCCTTGGAAATCGTCTGAGAAGAGGAGTTCCTGCTTTTTTGCGATCGGTTCAGCCGGAATATTTGGAAGATCCGCTGCAATACAGGTGGCAGCAAAAGCGAGGGCTGCGGTGGTGGAGGCAAGGGGGCGCATGGTGTTTTTAGGGGTGGATGGGGGGCAAGCTTAGCGATCCAACGGGACTGCTGCAACTTTTAGCAGAGGCCAACAGGGACGCCAATTTCAGCGCTGGGTCCACCTGGAACGAAAAACCACAATTCCTAACTTTATATTATTGAGGCCCCTCTGATGCTTTTTTAGAAAGTGTGGTTTCGAGGTTTGGTGCAGCGTGCAACCGCTTGGGAGGCTAGACACTCTCAGAAGCACCGCTTTGAAACTGCTGTGAAAATGGGTGTTTCTCCCGAGCACATTCCGAATTGGGGGTGAAGACTGAAACTTCTAACGCGGCGTTGAAGGAGAGTGAGGCGTGTTTGAGCGAGGCCGATAATTTTAAATTAAATGTCCGAAAGCTGCGATTTTGGACCTTGTATTATCAGCGTATGCTTGGAGTTTTTTCTGAACCTAATACAAACCCTGAAGACTATCTTAGACTGCTAGCCCAGCATGACCGGTGGCTGGCCACTTACGTCTATAGCCTTGTCTCCAGTACTCATGATGCGGAGGATATCCTCCAGGAGGTAAAGGTGGTGTTGTGGAGAGAGTTTGCGAAGTTTGAGGCCGGTTCAAACTTTCGCGCCTGGGCCCGCACGGTTGCGACCCATCAGATCTTGAACTATCGGCGGGCGGTGAAGCGGACGGCGGGGAAAACGTTGGATGAGGCTTTCGTGGAGGCTGTGGCGGAGGAGATCGACCGGCAGTCCGAGGGGCTTGAACGTAAAACAAACGCGTTAAAGCAGTGCATTGAAAAGCTTCCGGAGAAGCATCGCAAAATGGTCTTCTGGCGGTATTACGAAGACTGTTCGATCGGAGAAATCGCAGTCCGGAGCCAGCGTTCCAGTGAGGCGGTGTACCGGCTTTTGAGCAGGATTCGCCTGGTGCTGAGTGAATGTGTTACGCGCCAGGGTTTGCAACAGGAGGCTCGATGAAGGTGCACCGGGACGAACGGATTGGGAGGGCGGTGGAAGGGTTGCTTTCTGAGGAAGCGTGGGCTGTGTTTCAGCAGGAAGTAATTTGCAATCGCGAGCTGCGGGCCGCTTATGTTGAGGCGCTTTGGCTGCACCACGCCCTTCGCGCAGCGCGAGTGGATCTCGCGGGTTGGGACAGCCAGACTGCAGCGGTGGAGACGTGTTTTTCGTTCAAGCCTTTTCGCGAGTTGGCAGTGCTTGCCGCTGCTTGCGCTGCGTTCGCGTGCGGAGCTTTTTTCTTTCGGAAACCTGCAACGTTGCCGGCGGTGGCGACCCTTGTGAAGGAGGAAAATTGCAAATGGGGGGGCTCTGAACTGCCCACGGCGCTGCATTCCAAACTCGGGGCAGGGACGCTCTGGTTGGTGGAAGGAATGGCAACGATTGCGTTTGAGAGCGGTGCTGTTGTGACGCTTGAGGCCCCCACAAAGCTGCAGATTCGAGATGCGATGCATTGCCGGCTTTTGGAGGGGGCGGTGACGGCCGAGGTGCCCGAACCGGCGCATGGGTTTACGATCGAGGCGCCGGACTTGAAGGTGATTGACCTCGGCACGCGCTTTGGGTTGACGGCAAGCGCCGTGGGCAACTCTCAGGTGCGTGTTTTTGAGGGGGAAGTGGATGTGGCTGGGTTGCCGGACGGGAAGAGGAAGCGCCTCACCCAGGGGAAGGGTTTGCACGTGAATTCCGGCACGACTTCGGCCGGACAGGAGACGGTTCAGGGCCAGCAGGTGCATGAGGCTGACGGGTGGGTGTCGATTCCAACCTCCTTCGGGCGAGGTAAAGACGCGTATTCGCGCAGGGGCGATGCGGGTGGATCGCTCGGGGGGCAGCCCTTGGTCATTGTCAAACACACAGAGCTGTGGGACGGGCGCAAAAACGAGAGAAGGGCCGTGTTGACGTTTGATGTTTCTCAAATTTCCAAGGCTGACCTGATCGAGGCCGAGTTGGTCCTGACGCCGGTGCACACTGGGTTTGGTTTTTCCTCTCTGGTCCCCGATTCGTGTTTTGCGGTGTACGGGATCACGGACGAGTCCCTTGACGCCTGGAGAGAGCTTGAAATGCGCTGGGAGTCCACACCGGGATGCAATGAGGAGGGGCCTGTTGCGAGCCAAACGCGCCGGTTGGGGGAGTTTTGGATCCCCCGGGGCGGGGGCATGCCTTCGATCACGGTGCGGGGGAGTGCGCTTGCTGAGTTTATACGGGCAGACAGTGACGGGTTGGTGAGTTTTCTCGTCATCCGTGAAACTGGCGAAACAGATCCCAACGGGCTTGCTCATGGCTTCGCTTCCAAAGAACATCCGAGTGTTCGTCCGCCCACGCTTCGCTTGAAGTCCACCTCCCGGCCATGAAGAAAACTCCCCTTTTGTTTGCCCTTTGTTTGGCTTCCAGCCCTTTGGCTGCGGAAGAAGAAGCGCAGCGGGCGGCTTCTATATTCTTTGAGAAAGAGGTGCGGCCTATTCTTGCAAACCGTTGCTACGAATGCCACGGGGAAAAGAAACAGAAGGGCGGACTGCGCGTGGATGCCCTGGGGTATTTGAAGACGGGTGGCGACACGGGCCCGGCTTTGGTGCCTGGTGAGCCGGAGCAATCCCCTTTGATTGAGGCGATTCGGTATCAAAAGGAGGACTTTCAGATGCCTCCAAAACAAAAGCTCCCGGATGCGGAGGTGGCTGTTTTGGAGAAGTGGGTCAAACTCGGAGCGCCATGGCCGGTGCAGGCGCATGAAACCGCGGTGGTTACGGAGGGTGGGTTTACGGAGGAACAGCGCAAGTTCTGGTGTTTCCAGCCGCTGGCAAATCCGGCGCTTCCTCCCTTGACCGGTGGTTGGGCGCACAATGGGATCGACCGGTTCATTGCGCAGAAACACGCCGAATTGGGTCTCACCCCGGCACCGGAGGCCGATACTCGGGAGTTTGCCCGGCGGGCGACGATGGATTTACACGGGTTACCGCCTTCGCGGGAGCAACTCGAAACGCTTGAAAGGGACCGCAGTCCGGCGCGTTACGAGCGGTTTATTGACAGTCTTCTCGCGAGTCCGCACTACGGGGAGCGTTGGGCACAGCACTGGTTAGATCTCGCGCGCTACGCGGAGAGCGACGGGTACAACGCGGATGAGTTTCGCCCGGCGGCGTGGCCGTATCGGGACTGGGTGATCAAAAGCCTCAACGAGGACAAACCCTACGACCAGTTCGTGCGGGAGCAGCTTGCGGGGGACGAAATCTCGCCGGAAAAACCGGAGGTGCTTGTCGCCACGGGATACCTTCGCAATCCGTTGTATGAGTGGAACCAGGCGGACGTGCGCGGCCAGTGGGATTTGATTCTCACTGACATCACGGACACGACCGGGGAGCTTTTTCTGGGGCTGAGTTTTGGCTGCGCGCGCTGCCACAACCACAAATTCGACCCCATTTTGCAGAAGGACTATTTCCGGTTGCGGGCGTTTTTTGCGCCGATCCAGTGGCGTGACGACCTGACTCTGGGCACGCCGGAGGAACAGGCGGCCACCGCCAGGCTATAGGCCCAGTGGGAGGCGGCCACCGTGAAGGTGCGCGCTGCGATGGACGAGATGGTCAGTCCGATTTTGAAGGGGCGGGTGGATTCGGCTTTTAAGCGTTTCAACGACGAGTTGCAAACGATGGTCCGCAAAGAGCCCGCGGCGAGGGAGCCCATGGAGCGGCAGTTGGTGAACCTGTGCGAACGCCAGTTGCGGCGCGCGCGCAAACAGATTGAACCCCTCAAGAGCCTGAAGACAGCCGAGGCCAAGGCGAAGTACGCGAGTTTGGTTGAGGAACTCAAGAAGTTCGATGCACTCAAACCCGCTGCCCTCATGGAGGCTTTCGTGGCCACCGACGTCGGCCCGGTGGCTCCGCCCACGACGTTTAAAACGCGCAAAGGGGAGACGGCGGTGGCGCCTGGTTTTCTAACTTTGCTCGAGCCGGGGGAACCCGTGATCCCACCGGTGGGCGCCTCCACGGGGAGACGAACGGCTCTTGCGAATTGGATCACGCGCCCGGACAACCAGCTTGCGACGCGGGTGATCGTCAACCGGGTCTGGCAGTTTCATTTTGGAAGGGGGCTGGTTGCCTCAAGCAGCGACTTTGGAAAACTTGGCGAGAAACCGTCGCACCCCGAGTTGCTGGACTGGCTGGCGCGCCGGTTTGTTAGTGAAGGATGGAGCCTGAAAAAGCTGCACAAGGAAATCATGATGTCGGCCACTTACGGCCAGACTGCCCGGAGGGAACCCTGGCCGGTGGCATTGCAGTTGGATCCTTCCAATAAATATCTGTGGCGTTTCAACCCCCGTCGTTTGGATGCGGAGCAGGTCAGGGATGCGATGCTTGTGGCCAGCGGGGAGCTGAACTTGAAGGAGGGCGGGGCGCCCGAGGATGGCAACGGGACACGGCGCTCCATCTACACGATCAAGAAAAGGAACAATCAGAACGAACTCTTGCGCAGCCTTGACGCCCCCTCGGGGTTTGCGAGCACGGCGGAGCGTCAGAGTACGACCACCCCCACCCAGGCCCTTTTTCTCCTGAACGGGGAATGGCCCCTCATCCGCGCCCGCAAGCTTTCAGGCAAGGTAAGTTCTGTTGAGGAGGCTTGGGAGGCGGCCCTGGGACGGCCTCCGTCTGAAAAGGAAAGGGAAACGGCCGACGCCTTTTTGGCAAAACGCCTTGGAGGTTCGGACAGGCGCGTCCCCTTGGTGTTGGCGGGCGGGGATGCCCCGGGCCTCTTCCGCGAGAATACCGAGCACGAACGGTTGCTCGACCAGACCGGGGTTTGGGAGGGGGACGAGTTTACGGTGGAGGCGGTGGTCCGACTGGATTCGGTGGACAGCGGCGCGGCCGTGCGCACGGTGGCCTCGCGCTGGAGCGGGGGGAAGGACAGCCTGGAAGCCTACGGGTGGAGCCTTGGGGTGACCGGGGAGAAGTCGCGCTTCAAGTCCCAGAATTTGATCATCCAACTTGTGGGCGAGGACGAAAATTCGAACACGGGGTATGAGGTCGTAGCTTCCAACCTCCGCGTGGAACTGGGGCACCGCGTGCATGTGGCCGCGACGGTTTCCTGCGCGGAGCATACGGTGACGTTTACCCTGCGAGACCTGGACCAGCCGGGGGGGGCGGTTCAAAAGGCGGTGGTGCCGCACGTCATCCGCGCCAAGCTAGGCTTCGGAGCATCCTCTGTGGTGGTGGGTGGCCTCAATAAGCGGTCTCCGGCGCACCATTGGGATGGGCAGATTGAGGCGCTGCGTCTTGCGGTCGGCGGCCTCTCCGATTCGGAGTTGAACGCCGATGCCAGCAAATGGACGGCCGGGTTAATTCAATGGAAGGCGGGGCAGGGGCCCGGACTGTTTTGGGCCTGGAGTGGGGACGGGAAGATGACGGAGCCGGCTGACGCTTACAGGCAGGCCCTCAACGATCTTTGTCAGGTCTTGCTCAATAGTAACGAGTTCCTTTACCTCCACTAAATCTATGTCTTGCGATCAAATCAAACGGCCTACTTCGCGGCGCGAGTTTTTGCAGCAGGCGGGCTGCGGTTTTGGAGCGGTGGCCCTTGCGGCGCTCACCCAGGAGCCGCTGCTTGGCGCGGCGAACGCGCTGAACCCGGTGGCGGTGAAGATTCCCAATCACAAGCCGCGGGCTAAAAACGTGATTTTTCTCTTCATGGAAGGAGGGCCGAGTCATCTGGACACGTTCGATTATAAACCCCTTTTAAACACCCTGGCGGGACAGCGTTTACCCGCCAGTTTCAAGCCGCCGCTGACCGCGATGGGGGAGGCCAATTCGCCCCTCCTTGAGTGCAAACGCGAATGGAAGCAGAGAGGCCAAAGTGGGCTGTGGGTTTCCGATTGGTTTGAAAACGTCGCCCTCCATGCCGACGATCTGACTGTCATTCGCTCCTGCGCCTCCAGCGGGATCAATCACGCGGGCGGGGTCTGTTCGATGAACACGGGGTCGGTTTTCGGCGGGCGTCCGTCGCTCGGCGCGTGGGTAAGTTACGGGCTTGGGACCGAGAACGAAAACCTGCCCGGCTTTGTGGTGATCAAGGACAGCGAAGGTACGGTGGTCAATGGGGTCCGAAACTGGGGGACGGGTTTCATGCCGGCGGTCTATCAGGGGGTAGAATTTAACGCGGAGGGGGTTGCCATCAAATACCTGGACAATCCCAAGGGGGTGTCTGTGGATAGGCAGCGCGACAAGCTGGATTTGCTGGCGGCCCTCAACCGGCAGTATGGTGAAACGCGGACCGACAACACCGAGTTGGACGCCCGCATCCGCGGGTATGAGTTGGCCTACCGAATGCAGTCTGAAGCGCCGCAGGCGGTGGATTTAAGCCGGGAAACAGAGGCGACACGCAAGCTGTACGGGATGGACCGGGAGGAAACCGCCGTGTTTGGTCGCAACTGTTTGCTGGCGCGGCGGCTAGTGGAAAACGGGGTTCGTTTTGTGCAGCTCTACAGCGGGGCGGGGAGCAAGTGGGACAGCCACAAAGGGATTGAAAAGGCGCACTCCAAGTTATGCCGGTCGGTGGACCAGCCGATTGCGGGCCTTTTGAGCGACCTCAAGTCCCGTGGGATGCTGGAGGACACGTTGGTCATCTGGGGCGGCGAGTTCGGGCGCACCCCGATGAGCGAAGCAGGCGACGGGCGGGACCACAATCCGACGGGGTTTACGATGTGGATGGCGGGGGGCGGCTTGCAGGGCGGCCGGACCATCGGAGCGACGGACGAGCTGGGGCTGTACGCGGTTGAGGACCGGCTGCATGTGCACGACCTACACGCCACCATCCTGCATTTGTTGGGTGTGGATCACACTAAGCTGATTTACTCAAACAAGGGGCGCCCCGAGCGGATCGATCAGAACGAAGGGCACGCATTCCTGCAGATTTGAGTTTGCGCTGCTGACGAGAGGGCGGTGCATTGCCAGTTTGCGGGAAGCTTTAACGGAGTGAATCTTTTTCCATGCAGCCGCCTGGTTCAGGGTGTCGGAGTTTAACAACATCAGTCTGGAGAACGTTTTGAGCGACGCTGGCGTCATTCTGTAGGTGCCAATCAACTAGATCAGCCGGATGTCCTCAGGGCGTAGTCATCTCGTGGATTGCGGCGATTTTCGTCATTTCGAGTTCGTCCACATCGCCCAAAGACCGTAGGAGATCAGCGCTTAACTCACTGCCATCCCTCGGATATGAGAAGCCGCTTCTCGACCTCGCGCACGGAGGTGAAATACTGCTCGAGTCGATCTCTGTCCGCTGGGCCCAGTTTTTTTTGTAATGAGGTTGCACGGTCAGCGACAGCGTCAAGAATGCTGCGTCCGATGCGGAGGTTAGCAACCTGTCTTTCTACTTCCTGCGCGTTCCCGGCGACGAAGAGCGCCTTGAACACCTGCGCGGGACTGCGCTCTGCGGGAAGCATCACACCACTGGAGGTGAATGAGAGAGACTGGTTTCCACTTTTTGACACCACGAGCGGCAGAGCGGACACGCGCGTGAGATGGCCGATTCGCTCGACGGCGAATTGATCGAGTGAGATGCTGTTGCGGAACGATGCTGTGCCGGGTTGCGGCGCGGCGCTGAGATAGGACACCTCCGCAGAGTGGCCGCCGGTGACGTCGGGGTGCGACGTGCCGGAGAAGACGGTGAACTGATCTCGATGATCCTTAAGCGCCTCCAAGTAAGGCGTGAGCGAGTAATCGCGGCCCGCCTGCTCCGGGAAAAAGTGGCGTTCGAGCACGCCGAGATTGGTACAGATGGAGAGGATGCGGCGCGGTGCGGAGGGTGCCTCGCCGAGGGCTTCGAGGAATGGCAGGGCCATCATGGCGCCCGAAGCGCGAAGAAAAGAGCGGCGGGTAAGGTTCATTGGAGAGTTGGTTCTCGGGTGTAGATAATTTAGTTCGCGAAGAGCGGGCTCGCGACGATGTGTTCGATAATCGTGCGCAGCCCGTGGTGCGAGGATTTGGTTTTGGAAACGATCGCTTCGATTTCATCGCGATCACCGAATCGTGGGGCGCGTCCGGTGGCGTAGGTCAGGAATTGGCAGATAACGTTTCGCGCGAGTGCGTCTTCGTCCTTCAACAGCAGGTTGCGCAGTTCGTTAATGTCCTGAAAAGTACGGCCATCCGAGAGTTCGCCGCTGGCATCGACCGGCGAGCCAAGGCGCATCTTCACGCGATTCCTAAGGAACGCGCTCTCGCTCACGATCTCAAGGGTAGGTTCCTCGACGGTCTTGGCGGTTTTTCCTTTACCAACAAGAATTTTCTTGGGTTTCCCTGCGAGGCGATAGTGAGCGCGCCATCCGCCGATGGCGTCGAAATTCTCCAGCGCTAGGCCCGGCGGATCCATCTTGGCGTGGCAGGAAGCACACGCGGTATCGGCGCGGTGCTTTTCAATCATCTGGCGGATGGTGACAGCGCCGGTGGCGTCGGGCTCGACGGCTGGGATGTTCGGCGGCGGGGGCTGCCGCGGGATTCCTAGGATGCGTTCCATGACCCACACGCCGCGCTGTACGGGCGAAGTTGCTGTGCCATTGGCGGTGACCTTCAGGACGGAGGCTTGGGTGAGCAGCCCGCCGCGAGGCGAGCCGGGCGGGAGAGTCACCTCGCGAAACTCGCTACCGGTCACACCGCGCAGGCCGTAGAGTTCCGCGAGGCGTTGATTGACAAGAACGGTCTCGCCTTGGATGAGTTCGCGCACACCGAGGTCCCGCTCGAGTATCCGGCGGAAATCGCCACGCGTCTCGGTAAGCATTGAATCGTGCAGCCACGCATCGTATTCGGGATAAAGCGCCGGGTCCGGCGTGGTGAAGTCGATCTTCTTCAGCTCGATCCATTCATCGAGAAAATGCTCGATGAATCGCTCCGAGCGGGTATCGGCGAGCATGCGCAGCACCTGCTTTTTCCGGTTCTCGGGGTTCGACAGCTCACCCTGTGCGGCGAGCCTGAGCAGTTCCTCATCTGGAGGCGCATTCCAGAGGAAATATGAGAGGCGCGAGGCGAGCGCGTAGTCGCCAGGCTCGAGTCCCAGCACTAGGAAATCCGGCGAGCATAGAATCGACTTGTAACCGGAAAGCATCGCCGACTCAAAGCTGGCGCCGCCCTTCAACTGGGTCTCGGCGATCCCGGCATAACTTTCAATATCCGCCATCGTGACGGGGCGTCGGAAGGCGTGCGTCGCAAAGCTTGCGAGCAGTGGCCGGGGATCGGAGCCCGCAGGGGTGTCACTGAATAATTGCGGCTCCTTCGCCGGTGGCAAATCATCCACGAGCGGGCCTTCCACTTCGAACCAATCGAACGCCACCGCCGGGCCCTCGTAATCGCGGACACCGTCACTTGTGCCAGATTTGCTCGCCCCAACTGCAGGCAATGTCATGGCATGAAAGGAAACTTTCTCGTCCGGGTTCAACCAGACTTTGAACTTGTGAACCTTTGGCTCAAGAGACGGCACATCAAAGTACCCGATAGGCTCGCCGTTGAGCGAAGCACGCACGACCTGGGACACCTCCGTGCTTCCGTAGAACTCGACATTCTCCATCCACTCC
>Ga0114974_10003777_pt1 | contig 11394 bp, 14 predicted proteins | sample S_130206_EF_Meta_FD_87318 | JGI IMG/M metagenome (GOLD analysis project Ga0114974, IMG submission 87318) | Freshwater microbial communities from Lake Simoncouche, Canada to study carbon cycling - S_130206_EF_MetaG | ecosystem: Environmental > Aquatic > Freshwater > Lake | place: Lake...
ACAGATGCAAAGGATAGACGATCCTTGCTGATGGCTAATTTAGCCGATGCAGAGGGTGGTCGGGTTTAACTTAACTAAATAAAGGAAATATCATGGCTTTTGCTAACTCAGCAATTACCGATATTATCGCTACCACCATTCAAAGTCGTAGCGGAGTATTGGCAGATAACTTAACACAAAACAATGCAATTCTTCAGCGTTTGAACTCCAAAGGTAATGTTCGCCCATTCTCGGGTGGTAATGTGATCTTGGAAGAAATCATGTACAACGACCCAGCAACCAACAATGCTAATAGCTATAGCGGTTACGAAGTCTTGAACATCACCCCTGACAGCCCAATCTCGGCTGCTCAGTTCAGCATTACTCAATATGCTGACTCAGTAACCATGAGTGGTCTAGAAATGTTGCAAAACAGCAGCAAAGAAGCAATCATCGACCTTTTAGATGGTCGTATGCAAGTTTCTGAAGCCCGTCTGTTGAACCGCATTTCGGGTGACTTGTATGGTGACGGTACTGGTAACGGTGGTAAAAACATTACTGGTTTGGCTGCTGCCGTTAGCACTTCTCCGTCCTCGGGCACATACGGTGGTATTAACCGTGCAAACTGGGAATTTTGGCGTAACCAAGCAACAACTGGTGCTGATTCCGCTGCTTTGATCCAAGCTGCTATGACTACTGCTGCTATCAAATCTGTTCGTGGTAATGATAAGGTTGACCTTATTATTGCTGGTAACACTTTGTATCAGCGTTATGTAGCTTCTTTGCAAGCGATTCAGCGTATTGCTGGTGTAGACGAAGGTGCTGCTGGTTTCGCATCACTCAAGTTCTACGGTGGCGGTATGTCTGCTGATGTGGTATTGGGTGGTGGTATTGGCGCACAAGAGAACGCATTGTATATGTATCTCTTGAACACCGATTACATCTTCTTCCGCCCACACAAAGAGCGTAATTTCGTTCCTATCGGTGGCGAGCGTCAGTCGATCAATCAAGATGCAATCGTGAAGCTGTATGGCTGGGCTGGTAACTTAACCTGCTCTAACGCTTCCCTGCAAGGTATCTTGACTGGTGCTTAATCAACTGACTAATTAAAGGAAAATTATCATGTCATATAACATTACCCCTACCTCGGGCATTAACTTGGATGATAAAGTTAATACAAACCCGAACTCTGCTGGTACTGGCGTTCCTGTCAATGGCCCACTTGGTTCACAAGTGTTTGGCTCTGACGGTAAGCGTTATGTACTAGGTGTTGCTGGTGCGGCTGTTACAGCTTCTACAGCAACTTGCTCGATCAATGCTTCTACATTTGTAGTTACGCCTTCTGCTGGTGCTTATTTAAGCCCAGCCGTTGCTTTAGCTTCAGGTGATTATGCTTGGTTCGCAGCTACTAGTGTTTAATAGCATTTTGTAGTAAAAACAAGGGGTTACCTTAATCGGTAGCCCCTTTTACCTTTAACTTTACCTAACTACTTAGGAGATTTAAAAATGGCTTTACCTTCAGATACACAAGGAGCAGATTCACGCTTACAAGTACGCTTTTACAAAAAATCCGTACAACAAGAGCAAGAATCCATAGATGCTGGCAGACCAATTTACAAAGACTTTGATTTTGTACATATCTGCGTTGCTGGCGATACCCTCACCGAAATCGACACTTATGCGCTACAAAACCATAAGCAGCGTTTCCCTATTCAATGGGCTAATTACATGAATAGACAGGGAGCGCATGACGAGGAAGTGGTTGGAACACCTTTATCGGAATGGCCTTTAGTATCAAAAAGCCAAGCCGAAGAATTAAGGGCAATTAAGTTCCAAACGGTAGAATCTATTGCACACGCTTCAGATCAACAGTTACAGCGCATGGGAATGATTGCAGGAATGTCCCCTATGCGTTCCGTGACAAGGCAAAGGCATTTTTAAATCTAGCAACTACGGCAGCAGAAACCGATAAGCGTGAGCATGAAATTAACGCTTTGAAAGAAGAACTTGCCAAAAAGGAACTAGAAACTGCTAAAATAAAGGCAGAAACAGATGCGAAGCTAGCCCTAATGCAAGAGCAAATGGCTACTATACTTGCTGCTGTTGGTGAAAAGAAACCCCGTAAACAGAAAACGGTAGCCACAGAGGAAGCCTGATATGTCATCAACAATGCTTGAATTGGTACAGCAAGTCACCGCTGAACTTAACTTAGCCATACCAACTTATGTGCAGGGCAACACAAACCAAGATGTGCAGCAAGTCTTGGCTTTGATGAACCGTGCAGGGTATGACCTTGTTAAGGAACATAATTGGCAAGCATTGGAGTTGGAATACAGGTTTTACACCACAGCAATTACCACAACCTGCGATACCATTAACAACACTTATGACTTATTGAATGTTGCTAATACCACAGGTTTGGATAACACTTATTCCATCGTTGGCACAGCTATTCCTCAAGATACTTATGTGGAAGAAGTTACAGGGTCAACGGTAAGGACAAGTCAATTAGCTTCTGCAACAACTATTGGCGGCACGGTTACTTTCAGTAAAACGAAGTATCCGTTGCCACCTGACTACGAAACCGTAACAGATAATACCCATTGGGATAAGACAAAACATTGGCAAATGCTAGGCCCTGTTGATGCCCAGCAATGGCAATGGCTAAAGTCAGGCTATATTTCAACAGGCCCTCGGGTTCGTTGGCGTATTCTTGGCAATGAGTTTCAGATATGGCCACCATACAACACCCTTGAATATTTAGGCTTTGAGTACCGTTCTAAAGGATGGGCTAGAAGTGCTACCAATGCTGTAAAAAACAGTTTTACCGCAGATACCGACACAACCGTACTAGACGATGCAGTTCTTGTTTTATTGACAAAACTAAAGTATTTCCAAGTCAAATCGTTTGACACTACCGCATTGCAACAAGATTACAGCCGCTATTTAAGCGTTGCCAAAGCTAACGATAAAGGCTCTGCTACCCTGTCGTTTGCACCGCAACCAAGTGCCGTGCTTATTGGCTGGGCAAACATCCCTGATACTGGCTACGGCAGCTAATTATGGCAGTTGCTAAAGGTCGCACAGCCGTAACTACTAGCTTACCTGCCCCTATTGGGGGGTGGAACGCTAGGGATTCTTTGGCTGAAATGAACCCACTTGATGCGGTTCAAATGGTCAACTTCTTTCCTACGCCTACTGATGTAACGCTAAGAAAAGGCTATATCAAGACTTCAACTGGCATTTCAGGTGCAGTTTTAGCCCTGATGAATTACAGCAGCCCATCCGTAAATAAGATGTTTGCTTCAAATGCCACAATTATTTACGATGCAAGCACTTCTACGGCTACTGCAAGTCTTACTGGCAACACGGATGGCAAGTGGATTCACACCATGCTTACAACGGCTGGTGGTTCGTTTATGCCCGCTGTAAACGGTGTTGATCCGATGGTCGTATATGACGGCACAGTATGGTCAAGATCAGCCACTACAAGCACCGCACAAACAATTACTAGCATTACAAGGGGTGGTACAGGAAACCTTACAGCAACCCTAGTAACGGCTGTAGCGCATGGTTTGGTTACTGGTAATACGGTTACAGTAGCAGGCGCAACCCCAGCCGAGTTTAACGGTGCTTATCGGATTACCGTTACAAACGCTACGACTTTTACCTACACAATGACAACCGCACCTAGCGGAAATGCAACTATTGTAGGAACTTATACCGTTAAATACTTTGTAACAGGGCTAAATTCCAACCAGTTTGCAAACATTAATCTGTTCAAAGAACGCCTGTATTTTGTGCAAAAAGACAGTCTTAGCTTTTGGTATTTACCCGTAGATTCAATCAATGGTGCAGTAACCGAATTTCCCCTTGGCGGCATCTTTAAAAAAGGCGGTTACCTGCAAGCAATGGGTACATAGACTATTGACGCTGGTTACGGGGTAGATGACCTAGCCGCTTTTGTTACCAGTAACGGTGAAGTCGCTATTTACAAGGGATCAGACCCTTCCGACCCTACAGATTGGGCGTTAATCGGTATTTGGAACATCGGACAGACTTTTGCTCGTAAATGCTTGTTTAAATACGGTGGCGATTTGCTACTTTTGACGGAAGATGGTCTTGTACCCTTATCCGCAGGGCTGCAATCTACCCGTTTAGACCCCCGTGTCAACATTACAGACAAGATTTTCTTTGCTATTAGCCAAGCTGCTGACCTATATGCCAATAATTTTGGCTGGCAAATCAATTATTTTGCCAAAGTTAATATGCTGATCGTTAATATTCCCGTAACAGGGGGTTCAGAGCAGTATGTAATGCACAATATTACAAAGTCTTGGGCAAGATTCACCAATATCAACGCAAACTGCTGGGAATTAAGCGGTGATGATATGTATTTTGGTGGAACAGGCTTTGTAGCTAAGTTTTACGACACTTTTGCCGATGCAGGAACGAACATTACAGCTTTCGTTCAACAAGCGTATTCGTATTTTGACAGTCGTGGACAGCAAAAACGCTTTACCTTGGTTCGCCCAATCCTTCAGACCGATAATGGCTTACCTACCGTTCTATGCGGCATAAGTACCGACTTTGACACCGTAAATTTAACCAATCAAATATCGTTTAATCCGTCAATCCTGAATACAGGCGAATGGGATTTAGACACATGGGATAACGCTAATTGGGGCGGTGGTTTGGTTACGACTAAGGTATGGCAGGGCGTGACTGGATTAGGCTATGCTGGCTCAGTTAGCATGAATGTGGTATCGCAAGCAATTGAGTTTCATTGGGCTAGTACCGATTTTGTAATGGAGCGTGGGGGTATTTTGTAAATGCTTTGGTCAGCCAATACTTTGGAATTAAAGAATATTGCCAGCCAAATACTACAAAATGAGATAGGAGTTCAGCCTTGCGGTGATTTACAAGCTATATTTTGGGCTGATGAAAGTGGAAAGATTGAGTGGGTAGTAGGTTATACGGCATTTATTGGTAAGACTTGCCAAATGCACATGGTTAATTTAAAAGGTGGATATACGCCAAAACAGTTGTTAAAATCGGCATTTGATTACCCTTTTAATTATTGTGAACTGGTAAAAGTATTTGGAATAGTCAATAGCAACAATGTAAAAGCTATGGAATATGACCAAAAACTAGGTTTTAAAGAAGCACACCGATTTTATGGAGTGCATGACGATGGCGGTGATATTGTAGTTTTTGAAATGGACAAAGCTGATTGTAGATGGATCAGGGAGCGTAAAAATGAGTATTCTAAGACACTTTAATAAACATCATGGCTGGTATGACGGCAAACGCACCCCATTTGGCGGTGGCAAAGGCGGTGGCGCACCACCCCCACCTGATTACACAGGTGCAGCAAAAGAAACTGCTACAGGCAACTTAGAAGCTGCAAGACAGGCTACTGCTGCCAACCGTGTTAATCAAATAACACCATACGGAAATCTTAATTACGCTATTACTGGCGCAGATCCTTACGGAAATCCTACTTGGACAGCTACACAGACTTTAAGCCCTGAACAGCAACAGCTTTTAAATTACCAAACCCAAACCAGCATGGGTTTAGGTAAATTGGCAGGCCAAGGCCTTGGCTATGTAGAAAATATGCTGCAAACGCCTTTTGATACAAGCAGGCTGCCTTCTACTGGGTTTAATCCTAGCCAAAGCTACCAAGATGCGTATATGCAACGCCTTGCACCCCAGCTACAACAAGGGCGTGAAGCATTACAGCAGCAATTAGCCAATAAAGGCATTGACATTGGTTCTACAGCGTACGACCGTGCAATGATGAATCAAGCACAGCGTGAAAACGACCTGTTAGCTGCCGCTACTACACAAGGCTTTGGCGTTGGCCAACAAGCCCGTCAATCTGCCCTGCAAGAACAGGCTTACTTGCGTAATGAACCACTAAACACCTTATCTGCGGTGCGTACTGGCTCACAGGTTACAGGCCCACAATTTGTTAATTCTGCACAGCAAGCGACAACGGCTGGCCCTGATTTATTAGGCGCAGCACAAAATACTTACAATGCCCAAATGGGTGCTTATAACGCCCAGCAAGCCGCACAAAACAGCATGACTGGTGGGTTAATGAATTTAGCTGGTGCAGGAGTAATGGCGTTTTAATGGAAGAATTTTTTAGCCGTCACGAAAAAGTGGCTTTAATGTTTTCAGGCGGCAAAGATTCGATAGTTTGTTTAGATTTAATAAAGGATTACTGGAATAAAACTTTAGTTGTATGGGTAAACACAGGGGCTAATTTTCCTGAGATTGTGGAGTACATGGATGAAATTAAATCTACCGTACCGCATTTTTTGGAAATTAAAACTAACCAACCCGAAGTAATACGGCAAAAAGGTTATCCAGTTGATGTACTGCCAATTAACTTTACTGATCTTGGGCAAGCCTGTACAAGCCCAAAAACAATAAAGTTACGCAGTTATTTTGATTGTTGTGCGGAAAACTTTTGGTTTCCATGCGACACCAAAATGAGAGAGTTAGGCATTACTGGAATCATACGAGGGCAGCGTTTAGATGAATCACACAAAGCCCCTGTTAAGTCAGGTGAAGTATTAGCAGGAATAGAGTATTTTTTTCCAATAGAAGACTGGACTAGTGAAAAAGTTTTTCATCATTTACAGTTAAAAAATGGGATAATTGACGAAAGACTAAAAATTAGTCACTCGTCTTTAGATTGTTGGAATTGCACAGCTTATTTGAATGACAGCAAGGATCGCATGTTTTATATAAAAAACAAGCACCCTGAAAAATTTAAACAAATTGTGCAATTAATAAAAGAAGTAGATCAAGCTGTAAAAGATGAAATGCAAGGTTTAAGCAAAATTTTGGAGCTATAAATGTACAACCAATACACACCCAATCCATATATCCAACAAGGGCAACAGCAAGATCTTGGTGGTTTAAGCCCAGTATTTCAAAATATTGCAGCGCAACAAGCTAATCAAAATGCTGCACTTGCACAACAAAATCAATTGGTAAATGAAGCGGCACGGTTAGGTCAAGGTACTGGCGGCATGAACCCAATGGCAATGGCAATGATGTTGCGTAAAAAAGAACCAAACAAGCCTGCGCCTGTAATTGATTACAGCCAGCCTATGCCTTCAAGCAATGTTGGTTTATCAGGAATTGAATAATTATGGCTACATTACCAACAATTAACTTAACTGGTGGACTACCACCCGAAATTTTAGGGCAGCAACAGCAATTAAACCGCCAACAACAAATGGCGCAAATGTTGATGCAACAAGGCTCACAGCAGCCACAAGGTCAAATGGTTGGTGGTCGCTATGTTCAGCCTAGCATTTTTGCCCAGTTAGCCCCTTTAGCCCAACTGTACGCTGGTCAAACAATTGCTGAACGGGGCGATCAAAAGGCGTTAGATCTTGCCAAGCAATTGCGTCAGCAATACGCTGATGAAATGCAAAATTATTTAAAAATTCAGCGTGGTCAAGAAGCTGTACCTGAAAAATATACTGAAATGGCTGGGCCTTTTGGCGAAGGCGTTGGTAAAGATAATGCAGATGTGCCTATGCCAACCGCTTTCATGCCAGCACAAGCTGCTGTTGCACCTGATCCAATGCGAGCTAATTTGTATGGTTCAAGCGCATACAACCCAGTATTGCAACAAATGGCAGCTAAAAAGCTGTTAGAAGGCCCAAAATGGAAAGAAGTTTCTCAATTTAATCAACAAAGTGGCAATACTGAAACTTATCGTTATGATGAAAATTCGCCAAATCCAAGAGAAACTTTGCAGTTCATTGGCATAAGTAAACCTGCAATTAGCCCTGAAGCGCAAATAAGATTTGCCGATGAAGGCATTGGAATACCACAACAATTTAGAGGTGGTGCAGCAGGGCAGCCATCAATGCAAGGACAGCCACAAGGTCAAAACGCTGTTCAGATTCCAAATCAGCCTGTTGTTGGTCAACCAAGGCCTACATCCGCTCAACCTGTATCAGCAACATTAGTAAATGATCCATTTAAAGCACCGCCCCCGCCCCCAACATTGTCAAGCGGAAAAGAAATTAGGGAATGGAAAGCAGAACAATCAAAACCTTTAACTGGTACTGCTTTTGATATTGTTAATGGTGCAAAAAATTATCAAAAAGCTGTCTTTAAAATTCAAGAACTTTTTGACCAATATACGCCTGAAGATATGCTAAAACCAAATGTTCGTGCTATTTTTGGTCAGGCTGTTGAAAATGCTCGTTTACAAGGTAAAGAAGCAAATAAATTAGGCGCATTAACTGGGCCTGATTACGGCATTTTAGAAAAACTTGTTGTTGATCCAACTGCGTTTAATCAATTCCTAGTTGACAGAAGCACAATCAATAAACTTTATAACAACGAAAGAGCGTTTACTTCAGAAATTATTAAGGGAACTTATGAAACAGCACAAAAAGCTGTTCCTGAAAATCTGCGCCCATTTGTTGAAGTAAAGTCTAAAGAGCTTGCTAAGCCTGAATCTAAAGACGGCAAACCCAAATCAGCCGTTCCAATTCAAAGAGCTATTTTAAACGGTCAAAAAATAGAAACACGCAACGGCAAATGGGTTTATTCTGCAACAGGAAAGGCGGTTGAATAATGATTCCACTACCTAAAGGTGCTGTTGCAGTTGACGATGTGCCGCCTTTACCGCAAGGTGCTGTTCTACAACCTGAAACCGCTTATGACCGCTTTTTAACTAGCCTACGCAATCCCCAAACTGGTGGGCGTAGCGGTGTTTTTGGCCCAGCATTGGTAGGTGGTACAGGCGAATTGATTAAAGGTGCAGGTGCTTTAACGCAAATGGCGTTCCCTGATGCTGGAACACGCATGGTAGAAGTAGGCGAAGCATTGACCGCTGGTGCTAAAAGCGTCAATCCTGTATCTGCAACCGTAGGGCAAGTTGGTTCATATTTAGCCCCATTTAGTGCGGCTCAGAAAACTGCGACTGCAATTGGAAACATTCCACAGGTAGCAAGGGCTGTAGGTCAAATACCTAGTTTTGCTAGAGCAACAGGGCAACAAGCTGCTATTGGCGGTGCTTTAGGTTATGGATTAACTCCTGACCAACAAAACCGTGAACAGGCTGCATTGTTTGGAACTGTGACTGGTGGAGCTACACCAACAATAGAAAAAGGAATTCGTAGTGCTGCTAACTTTTTGCGTGGAACAGCCCCATCACAAGGCACGATGCAAGCCGCTGCACAAGGTCAAGAAGCTGGTTATGTAATACCGCCAACTCAAGTTAATCCATCGTTGCTGAATCGTATAATTGAAGGTACAGCAGGTAAATTAACTACCGCTCAAAATGCCAGCTTTAAAAATCAACAAATTACAAATCAATTGGTTGCTAAATCTTTGGGATTGCCTGAAGATACGGTAGTTACACCTGAAGTATTAAATAACCTACGCACAACTGCTGGCAAAGCCTATGAGAATTTAGGCGTTACAGGAACGATCAAAACAAGTCCAAAATTCAACAAAGCATTAGATGAAATTTCTGTATATAAAGATGCTAAACAGGCTGAAAAGGACTTTCCAACAGGTAAAATAAGTCCAATAGTTGAAGTAATTGATTCTTTGCGTTCACCTGTTTTTGATGTTCGTTCTGCAATGTCAAAAATCAATGTATTGCGTAATGATGCAGACATGGCGTTTAAAGCTGGCGATACAGGATTGTTTAAAGCCAATAAAGAAGCTGGCAAAATTTTAGAAAATACGATTGAAAACTATTTAGCAAACACCAAACAAACTGATTTGTTAAATGAATTTAGAAATGCCCGTCAGTTAATTGCTAAAACTTACTCTGTAGGTAAAGCATTAAACCCTGCTACTGGTACTGTAAACGCAGCTAAATTGGCAGAGCAATTAAAAGCAGGAAAACCGTTATCAGGCGAATTAAAGCAAGTTGGTGAATTTAGTAGTGCTTTTCCAACAGCGACTAAAACAACGGAAACTATGGGTAGCTTGCCACAAATTAGCCCACTTGATGTAGGCGGTGCGTTAATTGCAGGTGGTGGTACATACCTTTCAGGATCAGGTGCAGAAACACCAGTTACTTTGGCAACATTATTGGCAAGACCAGCTTTAAGGTCAGTAGCATTATCAAGACCAATACAAAGCAGACTAACTAATCAGCAAATGCAAAATGTAAGCCCCGAAACACGCAACTTAGCTAGAATGTTGATGTTACAAGGCGCAACTAAATATGGCGCAAGCAAAGAGGAGCAATAAATGAGTAGAAACGGATCGGGAGTCTATTCACTTCCAGCAGGTAATCCAGTAGTAACCCAAACTACGATTAGTTCATCATGGGCAAATAACACCATGAATGACTTGGCTGCTGCTATGACTGATTCGGTAGCGGCAGACGGTCAAACCCCAATGACGGGTAATTTAGACCTTAATTCGCACAAAGCCGTTAATTTAATTGCAGGATCGGTAGCTGGTGATTCTGTTGAATACGCCCAATTTACTGCTGCTTTTGTAAATCCTGTATTTGGCGGCACAGGCTTTATGCTGATTCCAAAAGGAACTACAGCACAACGCCCTGCAAGCCCTGTAAACGGTGAAATTCGTTATAACACCGATACAACACAGTTTGAAGGCTATCAAGGTGGCGCATGGGGTCAATTAGGTGGTGGGGCTACTGGTGGCGGTGGTGATGAAGTATTTGTAGAAAATGGCGTAACAGTCACAACAAATTACACTTTAAGCACAAACAAAAATGCTGAATCTGTTGGCCCAATTACAGTAAACTCAGGGGCAACGGTAACAATTCCTTCAACTCAAAGGTGGGTCATATTATGAGCCTAGTATTACAATCAAGCGGTGGTGGACAAATCACCATCCAAGAGCCTGCAACTGCTAGTAACTTTACGCAGACACTTCCAGCCGCTACTGGTACTGTAATGGTTAGTGGTAATCAGCCAGCGTTTAGTGCTACTCAAAGCGTTTCACAAAATATTGCAACAGGAACTCTTACAAAATTAACTATCAACTCAGAAGAATTTGATACTGCTTCTTGTTATGACAACGCTACAAACTACAGATTTACGCCAACCGTTGCTGGTTATTATCAAGTTAATGGTTTTTGTGCTTTTGGCACAACTGTTTCAACATCTTTAATAACTATTTATAAAAATGGTTCTCGTTTTAAAGATGGTATTTTAGGTTCGTCAACAGCTTCTACTAATCAAGGTGCTGGTGTTTCTGCTTTAATTTTTATGAATGGTTCTACAGATTATGTAGAGTTATATATGTTTCAAAACTCAGGTTTAACAGTAGCTGTTTCTCCAAATAGTTTTGCAACATACTTCCAAGCATCTATGGTGAGGGCTGCTTAATGTTATACGACAAAATCATGGCCCAAATCTAATGCACCATTACACTTAC
>Ga0114974_10003778_pt1 | contig 11394 bp, 6 predicted proteins | sample S_130206_EF_Meta_FD_87318 | JGI IMG/M metagenome (GOLD analysis project Ga0114974, IMG submission 87318) | Freshwater microbial communities from Lake Simoncouche, Canada to study carbon cycling - S_130206_EF_MetaG | ecosystem: Environmental > Aquatic > Freshwater > Lake | place: Lake...
GAACCGCACGCCATACTGGAGACCTTCTGGCTGTACCAGACAACCCTGGGCATCAAGGGGCTTTTGAGCCGCACGCTGCGTGCGCTGTACAACGCGCGGGGCCTGATGGGCGCCGCTTTTCGCAGCGACCCGGCCAACCGCCAGACCTTTCGCAACATCGTGATGGAGCACGATGGACTCACCCACGCGATGCGGCTCATGAACCAGACATCGGTGCTGGGTCGCTACCTCTGGGTCTTCCGGCGCATCGTCGGCCAGATGCAGCACGACCTGTTCCATGTCTATACGGTCGACCAGCACATCCTGATGGTGCTGCGCAACATGCGCAGGTTCTTCATCGTCGAGCACGCGCACGAGTACCCTTTTTGCTCGCAGCTGGCAGCGGGCTGGGACAAGCCCTGGATTTTGTACCTCGCAGCGCTGTTTCACGATATCGCCAAGGGTCGCGGGGGCGACCATTCCGCTCTTGGCGGCGGTGACGTGCGGCGCTTTTGCCGGCAACACGCGATCGGGCGCGACGATGCGGCGATGGTCGAATTTCTGGTGCGCGAACACCTGTCGATGAGCCACACGGCGCAGAAGTCCGACCTCAGCGACCCCGACGTCATTCAGGCTTTTGTCGCCAGGGTAGGCAGCGAGCGCCACCTCACCGGGCTGTACCTGCTGACGGTGGCCGATATCCGTGGAACCTCGCCCAAGGTATGGAACGCCTGGAAAGGCAAGCTGCTCGAGGACCTGTACCGCCTGAGTTTGCGCGCCCTTGGCGGTGGCGCACCCGATCCGGAAGCCGAGGTTGAGGCGCGCAAGCGCGAGGCGCTGGTGATGATCGCGCTGTATGCGCTGCCCTTTGAAGCGCACAAGCGCCTGTGGGACACGCTCGACGTGGGCTACTTCATGCGCCACGACGCCGCCGACATCGCCTGGCATACCCGCCAACTGTCGCGCTTGGTGGGATCGGGTCAGCCGGTGGTACGCGCGCGGCGCTCGCCGGTCGGTGAAGGCCTGCAGGTGCTGGTCTACACGCCGGACCAGAGTGACCTGTTCGCGCGCATTTGCGGCTATTTCGACCAGGGCGGCTTCAGCATCCTCGACGCACGGGTGCACACCGCGCGCAACGGCTACGCGCTCGACACCTTCGAGATCAGCACCAGCGCGATGCCCGAGCATTACCGCGAACTGACCAGCAGGGTCGAGAACGGACTGGCCAAGGCGATCTCCGAGTCGGGGCCCCTTCCCGAGCCGGGCCGCGCCCGGGTATCGCGGCGGGTCAGGAGCTTCCCAGTCACACCGCGGGTGACGCTGCGGCCCGACGAAAAAGCCCAGCGCTGGCTGATCAATATTTCGGCCAGCGACCGGGTCGGACTGCTGTACGCCGTCGCCAGGGTGCTGGCGCGCCACCAGATCAGTCTGCAACTGGCGAAGGTGGCGACGCTGGGCGAGCGCGTCGACGATACCTTCCTGGTCCACGGGCCGCAGTTGCAGAACAACCGGACCCAGATCGAGGTCGAAACCGAGCTGCTGCAGGCGCTGGCCTGAAGCCCAGCGCTCAATCGTCCTGCTCGGCGTCCAGTCCCGGGAACAGCACCTCGGTGAAGCCGAAGCGGCTGAAGTCGCGCACCCGCATCGGATAGAGCACGCCGATCAGGTGGTCGCACTCGTGCTGCACCACGCGGGCGTGAAAGCCGTCGGCGACCCGGTCGATCGGGTCGCCGTAGGGGTCCAGGCCGGTGTAGCGGATGCGGCCATAGCGCGGCACGATGGCGCGCAGGCCCGGCACCGACAGGCAGCCTTCCCAGCCCTCCTCCTGGGCCACCGCGCCGTCCACGTCCTCCAGCGGCGTGATCAGCGGGTTGAGCAAGACCGTTTGCGCCACCGGTGCAGCGTCGGGGTAGCGCGGATTGTGCGCGTTGCTGCCGAAGATCACCAACTGCAGGTCGACGCCGATCTGCGGTGCCGCCAGACCGGCGCCGTTGGCCGCGCGCATGGTGTCCAGCATGTCGGTGATCAGCCGGTGCAGTTCGTCGCTGTCAAACGCCGTCACCGGCTGCGCAACCCGTAGCAGCCGCGGGTCGCCCATCTTCAGGATCTCACGTACCGCCATCGATCAGTTCCTTCAATGCGTCTTCGTCTATCACGGCCACGGCGAGCGCGCGTGCCTTGTCCAGTTTGCCACCGGCGTCGGCTCCGGCGAGCAGGTAGTCCGTCTTCTTGCTGACCGATCCGACCACCTTGGCGCCTGCCGCCTCGATCAGCTCCCGCGCTTGCTCGCGCCCCATCGTCGGCAGCGTTCCGGTGATAACAAAGGTCTTGCCAGCCAGCGGCCTGCTGGCCGCCCCCGCTGGCGCGTTCTCGCTCCAGTGCAAACCGCAGGCGCGCAACTGGGCGAGCACTTCGCGGTTGTGCGGCTGGTCGAAAAATGTGCGCAAACTACGTGCGACCACAGGTCCGACCTCGCTGACCTCCTCCAGCTGCTGCTCGCTCGCCTGAATGATCGCGTCGAGCGAGCCGAAATGGCGCGTCAGCTCTTTGGCGGTCGCGTCGCCCACGTGGCGTATACCCAAACCGAACAGGAAGCGCGCCAGCGTCGTACTCTTAGATTTTTCGATGGCGTCCAGCAGCTTGCCAGCAGACTTGTCGGCCATGCGATCCAGGCCGGCGAGTTCCGCCAGTCCAAGCCGGTACAGATCGGGCAGCGTGCGCACCGCGCCGCTGTCGACCAGCTGCTCGACCAGCTTGTCGCCGAGCCCGTCCACTTCGACCGCGCGGCGCTGCGCGAAGTGCAGGATCGCCTGCTTGCGTTGCGCGCTGCAAAAAAGTCCGCCGCTGCAGCGATGGTCTGCCTCGCCCTCCTCGCGGACGGCCGACGCGCCGCAGACCGGGCAGCAAGCCGGCATGGCAAAGGGCTGGGCGCCCGCGACACGGCGCTCGGGCAGCACCGCGACCACCTCGGGAATCACATCGCCGGCGCGCCGCACGACGACGCTGTCGCCGACGCGCACATCCTTGCGCCGCGCTTCGGCCTCGTTGTGCAGCGTGGCGTTGGTGACGGTCACGCCGCCCACAAACACCGGCGCGAGTTTGGCCACCGGTGTCAGCTTTCCGGTGCGTCCGACCTGCACGTCGATCGCCTGCACCGTCGTCACCTGCTCCTGCGCCGGATACTTGTGCGCCACCGCCCAGCGCGGTTCGCGGGTGACGAAGCCCAGGCGTTTCTGCAGGGCGAGCCGGTTGAGCTTGTAAACAACGCCGTCTATGTCGTAGCCCAGCGTCGCCCGCGTGGCGCCGATGCGCGCGTGGTAAGCGGCGAGCGCATCGGCGCCCGTCGCCAGTGCGACCCAATCGCAGACCGGAAAGCCCCAGCCCGCCAGCCGCTGCAGCATGCCGTAATGTGTCCCGAAGTCCGGGCCGCCCGCCTCGGGTGCTGTGACCTCGCCCAGGCCGTAAGCAAAAAAACGCAGCGGTCGCTGGGCCGCGATGGCCGGGTCGAGCTGGCGCACCGCGCCGGCTGCTGCGTTGCGCGGGTTGACGAAGGTCTTCTCGCCCTTCGCGCCAGCGGCGATCTTGGCACTTTGACCCCGGTTGAGCGCGTCGAAGTCGTCACGGCGCATATAGACCTCGCCGCGCACTTCGAGCAGCGCCGGCGCGTCGCAAGGCAGTCGCAGCGGAATCTGCTCGATGGTGCGGATATTGCGCGTCACGTCCTCGCCGCTCTCGCCGTCGCCGCGGGTCGCAGCCTGCACCAGCACCCGATCCTGGTAGCGCAAGCTCATCGCCAGTCCATCGAACTTGGGCTCGGCGACATACTCGACCGCAGGATCGTCGGCCGCCAGACCCAGTTCGCGGCGCACCCGCAGGTCAAAGGCCAGCGCGCCGGCGGCTGTGGTGTCGGTCTCGGTGCGAATGCTGAGCATGGGAACCACGTGGCGCACGCTGGCGAACTGCGCCAGCGCCTTGCCGCCGACGCGCTGGGTCGGCGAGTCGGCCAAGACCCGCTGCGGATCGAGTGCCTCAAGCGCCTGCAGCTCCTGGAACAGGCGGTCGTATTCGGCGTCGGGAACCAGCGGATCGTCGAGAACGTAATACTGGTGGGCATGGCGTTGCAGTTCCTGGCGCAGCCACTGCGCCCGCACGCGCTGTTGCGCCAAGGCCTGCGAGTCCGCATCCCCCGCCACCCCCGGTGCCAGCGCGTCGTCGCCGATCATGGGGCAGCCAGCCTCAGGAAAAAAGCCGGCGCGCCAGCGCCGATCCGGCTGCGAGTTCGCGCTCCTCAAGCGTGTCGTAGAGTGCCTCGATCTCGGAGCCGATATCGGCCATCGCTTCGACCGACAGCAACTGTCCGTTGTCGTCGGTCACCGCGCCGTCCATCACCTGCGCCAGCGCGGTGGCGGCAGCGCACATGCGCTCGAAGGGTTGCTCGTGCCGCTCGACCTGCGCGACGTCAAGCGCCAGCGTCAACGACCGGATCGCGGCCTGCGTCGGGTCCTCGGCCAGCGCCGCCTGGCTGTCGAAAGCCAGGCTCAGCACCGGCGGCATTCCGTCTCGGCTCGCCGCCATCACCATGCGCCCGGGCAGCACACCTGCCACAAAGCCTAGGCGCGACGCATGCTGCTGCACATAACCCGGACTCCAGGCCGCGCTGCGTGCGCGCAGCGTGAACCCCAGTTGCGCGTCATGCGCGCTGGCAAAAATATCGAGTTCGCGTGCGCGCGCCACCTCCTCCAGCATCTCGGGAAAATCCGGGGTCGCGTTCACCGCGTCGCAGAAAGCCTGCGCCTTGACCACAAACTCCGAGTATTCGATTTCATTGAGCGCGCCCGATCGGTTCGCGAGCTGCACTGCCGCCTGAAAAGCGCTGTAGCGTTGACCCGCAGCCGGCGTTTCCCAGCGCCCATCGACGGCGTTCATGCCCTCGATGGAAAAGGGCTTGCTGCCGACGCGCCGTGTTGCCGGAGAGGCCGCCAGCGCGGCCTCTCCCGATACCAAGCCTTCCAGCGCAATCGGGGCGATCACGTCGATCAGCGCGTCAATGCCCGCCTTCCTCTCGGGCGCAGGCAACGGGAACTGGTCCGGTCCGAATGGGTCTGGGCGCAGCCCCGGTTCTTCAGCGGGTCCGACCTCGGGTTCGTCGTCACTGTGCGGCCGCACCGGCTGTCGGGGCGCCATCCTGCCCGAGGACCAGGCGCTGTGCGCCACCACCGCGGCCAGTACGACCCCGCCCGCCACCGCCAGGGCAATCTGCAGCGTGCCCATAGGCGATCAGGCGACCATGGACACGGCGGCGTCCATGTCGACGGCAACTATCCGGGATACGCCCTGTTCCTGCATCGTGACTCCTATCAGCTGCTCGGCCATTTCCATGGCAATCTTGTTGTGACTGATGAACAGAAACTGGGTCTCGCGGCTCATGCTGGTCACCAGCTTGGCATAGCGCTCCGTGTTGGCGTCGTCAAGCGGCGCGTCCACTTCGTCAAGCAGGCAAAAAGGCGCCGGGTTAAGCTGAAAAATGGCAAATACCAGGGCGATGGCCGTGAGCGCTTTCTCGCCCCCGGACAGCAGATGGATAGTCTGGTTTTTCTTGCCCGGCGGCTGGGCGATCACCTGCACGCCGGAGTCCAAAATTTCCTCGCCGGTGATCACCAGCCGCGCGTTGCCGCCGCCAAACAGCTCGGGGAACATCCTGCCAAAGTGCTGATTCACCGCGTTGAATGTCGCAGACAACAGCTCGCGGGTCTCGCCGTCTATCTTGCGGATGGCGTCCTCAAGCGTCGCCATGGCCTCGTTCAGGTCGGCCGACTGCGCATCCAGAAACTGCTTGCGCTCGCGCGCGCTCGCCAATTCGTCGAGCGCTGCCAGGTTGACCGCGCCGAGCGCCGCCACTTCAACGTTGATGCGGTCGATCGACGCCTGCAAACCGCTTAGGCGCACCTTGCCCTGTTCGATCGACGCCGCCAGCGCCTCGGTCTGCACCGCAGCCTCGATGAGCAGTTGTTGGTACTGCTCGCAGCCCAGCCGCGCCGCCTGCTCCTTCAACTGAAACTCGGTGATGCGCTGGCGCAGCGGATCGAGCGCGCGCTCCAACTGCAGACGGCGCTCGTCGCTCGCGCGCAGCTTGGCGGTCAGGTCGTCGTACTCGCTGCGCTTGAGCGCCAGCGCGCCTTCACGCTCGAGCTTGAGCGCCAGCGCGTCCTGCAAGCCGGCCTGCGCGGCGGCGTCACTCAGGCGAGTCAGCTCGGCCTCGGCGCGCTCCCTTTCTTCGGCGATCGCCTGCGCCTGCTGCGACGCGGTCTCGATCGCCCGGGCGAGTTCTTCCCCGCGTGCCTGCAGGCTACGCAGCGCGAACGCCGCCTCCTGCGCCTGACGCTCCACCGCCCGCTGCTGCTCGCGACTTTCTCCCAAAATACGCTGCGCCTGCACCACCCGGTCGTCGCGCTGCGCATGGCGCTCCTGTGCGTCGGCCAGCTGCATGTCGAGCTCCTCGAAGCGGGCCTCGGCGACAGCGCCGCGCTGCTGCAGATCGTCGATCTGGGAATCGACCTCGGCCAGGTCGACCTCGATCTGCGTCTTGCGCGAGCGCGTCTGCTCGGCGAGCTGCTGCTGGCGCAGCGTTTCGACCTGCAGCGCGTGGGCATCGGTCTGGGTCTGGGCCGCCTCGCGGCGTAACTGCAGCAGTTGCTGCGAGGCCTGCGCGTAGGCCGCTTCGGCGCGTGCCAAAGCCTGTCGCGTCTGCTCGCACATCAGCAACTGCGCGCGCAGTTGCCGGTCAAGCTGTTCTATTTCCTGCGCCCGCGCCAGCAGACCCGCCTGTTCCGAATCAGGCGCATAAAAACCGACGCTGTAGGCCGACACCGCGTGGCCTGCCGGCACATAAATGATCTCGCCTTCGGCCAGCTTGCCGCGCTGCGCCAGCGCGTCCTCAAGCGTCGCGGCCGTGTAGCAGCCGCGCAGCCAGTCGCGCAGCACCGCACCCTGCCCGGCCTCGCTGACCCGTATCAGATCCGACAACCTGGGAAGGACGGCAGCGCCCTGTGTGACCCCGGCCTGCGGCGCGCTGAAGAAGCTCAGCTTCGCCGGTGGCGCGTCCACCGCGAAAGCGCCCACCATGTCCAGCCGCGACACCTCCAGCGCCCCGAGTCGCTCGCGCAGGGCCGACTCCAGCGCATTTTCCCAGCCCGCCTCGACATGGATGCGGCTCCACAGGCCCTGCATGGCATCGAGGCCGTGCTTGCGCAGCCAAGGCAGCAGCTTGCCATCGGTACGGACCTTTTCCTGCAAGGCCCTGAGCGCTTCCAGCCGGGCCGACAGCGACGCCTGCTGCGCCGCCTCGGCGTTGACGCTCGCCTGCTGGCTGCGCCGGGCTTCCTCGAGTGCCGGCAATGCGTCCTGCAAATCATGGAGTCTGGCGTCTGCCTCCAGCGCATCCTGCTGCGTCTGGGTAAACCGGGCCAGCAGCGCGTCGAGCGCCGCCTGATCGGGCGCTTCAAGCGCCCTGTGGTCGGAGCCCATGCGCTCACGGCGGCCTTCGAGCTGGCGCGACTGTTCCTGCACGCTGCGCTGTTCTGCCGCCAGCACTTGGATCTGCTGCTGCACCAAGACGACGGCGGAGCGCTGCGCGTCGGCGCCGGACTGCGCCATCCGCAGCGCCTCCTCAAGTTCCGGCAACTGCTGCCCATGGTCCTCGGCCTGCGCCTGCAGGACCTGGCTTTGCTCTTGCGACCGTAGCGCGCTTTCTGCGAGCCGGGCGGTCTCGTCTTGCGCGTCCTGGCGCCGGGTCGCCCATTCGGCACCCTGTTCCTGCAGCGCGCCAAGGCGCTGCACAACCCGCTGCCGGCCCTCGACGACGTAGCGGATTTCGGCCTCCAGCCTCCCGACCTCGGTGCTCGCCTCGTACAGCCGACCCTGTGCCTGGTTCACCTGGTCGCCGGCTGCGTAATGCGCCTGCCGCACGAGTTCCAGATCGGCCTCGACATGGCGCAGGTCGGCCACCATGCTCTCCATCGCGTTGACCGCGCCTTGCGCTTCGACCAATACCCGCGCCTGCTCGGCCTGCGCCTCGCACAGCTTGAGGTACCACAGCTGCTGCTGGCGCAGCGCGACATCGGATTGCAGCGTCTTGTAACGTTGCGCGACCTCGGCCTGCTTCTCCAGTTTCTCCAGGTTGGCGCCGAGTTCGCGCAGGATGTCCTCGACCCGGGTCAGGTTTTCGCGGGTGTCGGCCAGCCGGTTCTCGGTCTCGCGCCGCCGTTCCTTGTACTTGGAAACGCCGGCGGCCTCCTCCAGGAAAAGCCGCAGTTCCTCGGGCTTGGACTCGATGATCCGGCTGATGGTGCCTTGCCCGATGATGGCGTAAGCGCGCGGGCCCAGCCCGGTTCCCAGGAAGACATCCTGCACATCGCGCCGGCGAACCGGCTGGTTGTTGATGTAATAGCTGCTGGTACCGTCGCGCGTCAGGACGCGTTTGACGGCGATTTCAGCGAACTGGCCCCACTGGCCTCCGGCGCGGTGGTCAGCGTTCTCGAACACCAGCTCCACGCTGGAGCGGCTCGCCGGCTTGCGGCTGGTGGTTCCGTTGAAAATGACGTCCTGCATCGATTCGCCGCGCAGCTCGCTGGCGCGGCTTTCGCCCAGCACCCAACGTACCGCGTCCATGATGTTGGACTTACCGCAGCCGTTGGGGCCCACGACGCCCACCAGCTGGCCGGGCAGCATGAAATTGGTGGGCTCCGCGAAGGACTTGAAGCCCGACAGCTTGATCGAATTCAGGCGCACGAAAGGCTGTTACCAGGTTGTTTCAGAGGTTGGCGTCGCACTTACAAGGCGCGCTGTGCAAGGCCCGCCGCTAACGTGGAATGATACCCTGTGGAATATTCACGCTAGGCCGGATAATCTGTTCCCATGAATCCCCTGCTGCAGCGTTTGAACCCGTACCCTTTCGAGAGGCTGCGCGCGTTGTTCGCCGGCGTCACGCCCGATCCGGCTTACCGCGCCATCAGCCTGGGCATAGGAGAACCCAAGCATCCGACCCCGGCCTTCATCGCGCGGGCGATGCAGGCCTCGGTGGACGGTCTTCCGAGCGGGCTGGCGGCTTATCCGGCCACCGCAGGCGAGCCGGCGCTGCGCGGCGCCTTTGCCGGATGGTTGCGCCGCCGCTATGGGCTCGAGCTCGACGCCGCGAGCCAGCTCCTGCCTGTCAACGGCTCGCGCGAGGCGCTGTTTTCCCTGGCCCAGACCATCGTCGACCCGAATCCTCCCACCGGGCCGGGCAGCGCGCTGGTGATCTGCCCCAACCCCTTCTACCAAATCTATGAGGGCGCCGCGCTGCTGGCCGGCGCGCAGCCGTATTACGTTGCGGCCGACCCGGCGCGCAATTTCGCGCAGGACTGGGACAGCGTTCCCGACGAAGTCTGGTCGCGCACGCAACTGCTGTTCGTGTGCTCACCGGGCAACCCGACCGGCGCGGTGATGCCGTTGTCGCAATGGCGAAGACTATTTGAGCTGAGCGACCGGCATGGCTTTGTCATCGCCTCCGACGAGTGCTACAGCGAAATCTATTTTCGGGAGCCCCCACTGGGCGGCCTGGAGGCGGCGGCGAAGCTCGGGCGAGCGGACTTTCGCAACCTGCTGAGCTTCACCAGCCTGTCCAAGCGCAGCAATGTGCCGGGAATGCGCAGCGGCTTCGTAGCCGGCGACGCCCGCCTGATCCAGCAGTTTCTGCTCTACCGCACCTACCACGGCAGCGCGATGAGCCCAGCGGTGCAGGCTGCGAGCATCGCCGCCTGGGGCGACGAGGCGCATGTGGTGGAAAATCGTGCGATGTACCGGGACAAGTTCGACCGCGTCACGCCCATCCTCGCGGGACTGCTGGAGGTCGCGCTGCCAGACGCCGGTTTCTATCTGTGGGCCGGGGTGGGCGGCAGCGACACCGACTTCGCACGGGACTTGTACGCTCTCTACAATGTGACGGTGTTGCCCGGCAGCTATCTGGCGCGTGAAACCGGCGGCCATAACCCTGGCGAGCGGCGCATCCGCATGGCGCTGGTCGCCGAAACCGCCGAATGCGAAGAGGCAGCGCGGCGCATTGCCCGTTTTGTTGCCGGCGCATGCTATCCAGTCGCACCCCTGACAACCTGATCACGAGACACTTTGTATGACCCAACAGCTTCAAGACACCCTCAACGCCGCGTGGGAGGACCGCGCCAGCATCTCGGCCAAGTCAGCGCCCAAGGCGGTTGTCGAAGCGGTCGAAGAAGTCATCGCTGGGCTTAACCGCGGCGCGATGCGCGTGGCCACGCGCGACGGCGTAGGCCAGTGGACGACGCACCAGTGGATCAAAAAAGCGGTCCTGCTGAGCTTCAGGCTCAAGGACAACGTGGTGATGCGCGCCGGCGACCTGGGCTTTTACGACAAGGTGCAGACCAAGTTCTCGCACCTCGACGAAGCGCAGATGAAAGCCACCGGCGTTCGGGTTGTTCCGCCTGCGGTTGCGCGGCGCGGCAGTTACATCGCCAAAGGCGTGGTGCTAATGCCCTCGTACGTCAATATCGGCGCCTATGTCGACGAGGGCAGCATGGTCGACACCTGGGCCACCGTCGGCTCGTGCGCGCAGATCGGCAAGAACGTCCATCTCAGCGGCGGCGTCGGTATCGGCGGCGTCCTCGAGCCGATGCAGGCCGGGCCCACCATCATTGAGGACAACTGCTTCGTCGGCGCGCGTTCGGAAGTCGTCGAAGGGGTGGTGGTGGAAGAAAATTCGGTGATCTCGATGGGCGTGTACATAGGCCAGAGCACCAAAATTTACGACCGCGCCACCGGAACCGTGAGCTACGGCCGCATTCCTGCGGGGTCGGTCGTGGTGTCGGGCAACCTTCCCAGCGCGGACGGCAAGTACAGCCTGTACTGCGCCGTCATCGTCAAGCGCGTGGACGCACAGACTCGGGCCAAGACCAGCCTCAACGAGTTGCTGCGCGACTGAGTGGCAGCTTTGCGGTCGCGTAGCGCCAAGGCCCCATGAGCAGCACGGCAGTCGCGGCGATGGAGCGCATCCTGCGCCTGATGCGAGAACGCAAGGCGTCCGACCTCTACCTGTCCGCGCATGCGCCGATCCTGGTCCGTATCAACGGCAACTGCCTGCCGGTCAGCAGCCAGCCACTGGAGCTCGAAGCGCCGCGCCGGCTGCTCGCCGAGATAGTGCCCGCTGCGCGGATGACCGAACTCGACGCCAGCGGCGAGCTCAACATCGGACTGGAACTACCTGGCGTCGGGCGCTACCGCATTAGCGCCATGCGCCAACGTGGTTCGGTGGCCGCCGTGGTGCGCTGCATCGCCGTCGACATACCGCCGCTGGCCAGCCTGTCGCTGCCCGCTGTGCTGGCCGATCTGGTGATGCAAAAGCGCGGA
>Ga0114974_10003779_pt1 | contig 11394 bp, 10 predicted proteins | sample S_130206_EF_Meta_FD_87318 | JGI IMG/M metagenome (GOLD analysis project Ga0114974, IMG submission 87318) | Freshwater microbial communities from Lake Simoncouche, Canada to study carbon cycling - S_130206_EF_MetaG | ecosystem: Environmental > Aquatic > Freshwater > Lake | place: Lake...
GCAGGGCTGCCAGTGGCCGGGTCGGCACCCCGGTGCGGCGCTGTAATTCCTGGCACCGCGCCGCCGCGACCGCCACGGGACCCGCACCGCGAAAACAGGTGAGATCGGCCTTATTCAGCACCGCCACCGTCGGCCGGTCGACCCCGGCGAGCAGGGCGACGTCGTCCGAGGTGAGGGTTTCGACAAAGACGTAGACGTCGACGTCAGAGGGCTCGCCCGGGTCAGCGAGCAGCGCACCGGCACCCCGCAGGGCCCGCCGCACCATGCCCCGGCCCGCGCCTGCGCGCCCGGTCACCGCCACCCGCACCGGTGCGCTCAGATCCGCCGTCAGCCGGTGCAGGGCCGAATCGTCGAGGACGGCGGCACCGGCACCGAGCAGTGCGGCATGGGGGTGCTGCGGCATCGCGCCATGGTGGCAGCCGCTCGGGTGGGGCGCGAGTCAGGTGGAAAGACAACTGTTGGGTATCAATCTGTATCTGGGTAGTGGTGCGCCGCAGTTCATGGGCCACCATGGATCAATGCACTCGCGCCAGGGCGGATTGAGCACGCCCGAGACCCCGGCGCATCGGCGGATCACCAGTTTCCGGTCCCGGCGCTCGACCATCACCGACACCCAGCAGGACGCCTGGGACCGGCTGTGGCCCCGGCTCGGCACCCTGGCCCGCAGCGGCGGCCCGGAACCTGCGGCCCGGCTCGACACCGCGGAATGGTTCGGCCGCAGCGCCCCCCTGGTGTGCGAGATCGGTTGCGGCACAGGAACGTCGACGTTGGCCATGGCGCAGGCCGAGCCGGATGTCGACGTGATCGCCGTCGAGGTCTATCGCCGCGGACTGGCCCAGCTGCTCAGCGCCATTGACCGCGAGGGCGTCGCCAATATCCGGATGATCCGCGGCGACGGCGTCGACGTTCTCGAGCATCAGATCGGCCCGGGCACCCTGACCGGGGTGCGGGTCTTCTTCCCGGATCCCTGGCCAAAGTCCCGGCACCACAAGAGGCGGCTCCTGCAGCCCCAGACCGTCGCCCTGATCGCCGATCGGCTGCGCACCGGCGGCGTTCTGCACGCGGCGACCGACCACGCCGGCTACGCCCAGCAGATCGCCGAGGTCGGCGACGCCGAGCCCCTGCTGCGCCGGGCCGGCCCCGGCGAGATGCTGCCGATCTCGACCGACCGGCCGATCACGAAGTACGAGATGAAGGCACGTCACGCGGGCAGCCCGGTGACCGAACTCCTGTGGGTGAAACGACCATGACCCTGATCCACGAGACCATCGACGCCCCTCCCGCCGTCGAGCAGGAACCGGCGACCATGCGGGTACTGCTGGTGTGGGACGCGCCCAACCTCGACATGGGCCTCGGCTCCATTCTCGGCGGCAGGCCGACGGCGGCCCACCGGCCACGGTTCGACGCCCTGGGCCGGTGGCTGCTGAACCGCACCGCGGACCTGTCTGAGTTGTATCCCGGGATGACGCTGGAACCCGAGGCGACGGTGTTCACCAATATCGCCGCCGGTAGCGCCGACGTCGTGCGGCCCTGGGTGGAGGCGCTGCGCAACGTCGGCTTCGCCGTCTTCGCCAAGCCGAAGGTCGACGACGACAGCGACGTCGACAGCGACATGCTGGCCCACATCGCCCTGCGGCAGCGCGAAGGACTGGCAAACCTGCTGGTGGCGTCGGCCGATGGCCAGGCCTTCCGGGTGCCGTTGGAGGACATCGCGCGCAGCGGCACCCCGGTCGGTGTGATCGGATTTCGCGAACATGCCAGCTGGGCGTTAGCGTCGGATACCTTGGATTTTGTCGACTTGGAGGACATTCCCGGTGTTTTCCGTGAGCCGCTGCCGCGCATCAGCCTCGATTCGCTACCCGAGCAGGGGGCATGGCTGCAGCCGTTCCGGCCGCTGTCCGCGCTGCTGACATCGCGACTGTGACCAACGGCAGACTGTGACACCGGCAGACTGTGACACCGACGGACTGGGACCAACGGCGAAGCCGCCGCAGATGTGATGTGTAGTGAGGAGATCGCTTGTTCGCCTGGTGGGGTCGGACCGTTTACCGGTACCGGTACATCGTCATCGGTCTCATGGTGACGCTGTGTATCGGCGGCGGCATCTTCGGCATGGACCTGGGCAAGCACGTCACCCAGAGCGGGTTCTACGACGACGGCAGCCAGTCGGTGCGCGCGTCACTGCTCGCCGACGGCGCCTACGGACGTGATACCTCAGGCCATATCGTGGCGATCTATACCGCGCCGGACGGCAAGACCGTCGACGACCCCGAGTTCAGCAAGAAGGTCCTCGACAACCTCGCCAAGGCCCAGAGCGACCACCCGGACGAGATTCTGCGGTCGGTCGGCTACTTCAATAACCCCGAGATGCTGTCGAACATGGCGGATGCGAGCAAGAAACACGCCTTCATGTCGATCCAACTCAAGGGCGACGACGACGACACCATCCTGAACAACTACAAGTTGGTGGCCACCAGCTTCGCGATCCCCGGCGTCGACGTGAAACAGGCCGGCCTGCAACCGCTGGCCAGCGAACTGACCGGAACCATCGGTGAGGACCAGCAGCGCGCCGAGGTGGCCGCCATCCCCCTGGTCGCGGTGCTGCTGTTCTTCGTCTTCGGCGGTGTGGTGGCGGCCAGCCTCCCGGCCATCATCGGCGGCCTGTCCATCCTCGGTGCACTGGGCATCATGCGCCTGGTCGCCGACGTCGCGCCGGTCCACTTCTTCGCGCAACCCGTCGTGACACTGATCGGCCTGGGCATCGCGATCGACTATGGACTGTTCATCGTCAGCCGGTTCCGAGAAGAGATCGCCGAGGGCTACGACACCGAGGTCGCGGTCCGACGCACCGTGATGACCGCCGGGCGGACCGTGGTGTTCTCCGCGGTCATCATCGTCGCCTCATCGCTGCCGCTGCTGCTGTTCCCGCAGGGATTCCTCAAGTCGATCACCTACGCGATCATCGCCTCGGTCATGCTGGCCGCGATTCTGTCGATCACCGTGCTCGCCGCCATCCTGGCCGTCCTCGGCCCGAACGTCGACGCGCTCGGGGTTCGCACCCTGCTGCGGGTGCCGTTCCTACGCAACTGGCCGGTCTCCCGAAAGATCATCGACTGGCTGGCTGAGAAGACCCAGAAGACCAAGACCCGCGAGGAGGTCGAGAGCGGCTTCTGGGGCAAGTTGGTCAACCGGGTGATGAAGCGGCCCCTGCTGTTCGCCGCCCCCATCGTCGTACTGCTGATCCTGATGATCATCCCGCTCGGAAAACTGGCACTCGGCGGCATCAGCGAGAAGTACCTGCCGCCGAATAACTCGGTTCGCGTGGCGCAGGAGGAGTTTGACAAGATCTTCCCCGGTTTCCGCACCGAACCGCTGACGCTGGTGCTGCAGAGCGATAACGGCCAACCGGTCACCGATCAACAGGTCGCCGAGGTCCGGAACAAAGCGATGGAGATCAGTGGGTTCACCGATCCCGACAACAATCCCGACGCCATGTGGAAGGAACGTCCGTACCTCGACGGGGCATCCAAGGATCCGTCGATCCGGGTGATCCAGAACGGTCTGGTGACCCGCAACGACGCGGCCAAAAAAATCAGCGAGTTGCGATCCATCACCCCGCCTCGGGGCGTGGAGTTGTTCGCGGGTGGCACACCGGCACTGGAGCAGGACAGCATCCACAGCCTGTTCTCGAAGTTGCCGCTGATGGTGCTGCTGCTGATCATCACCACGACCATCCTGATGTTCCTGGCGTTCGGATCGCTGGTGCTGCCGATCAAGGCCGCGTTGATGAGCGCACTCACGTTGGGGTCGACGATGGGCGTTTTGACGTGGATGTTCGTCGAAGGCCACGGATCCGGGGTGATGAACTACACGCCCCAGCCACTGATGGCGCCGATGATCGGGTTGATCATCGCGGTGATCTATGGCCTGTCTACCGATTACGAGGTCTTCCTGGTATCCCGCATGGTCGAGGCGCGCGAGCGAGGCATGTCCACCACCGAGGCGATCCGGATCGGCACCGCCACCACCGGCCGGCTGATCACCGCGGCCGCCCTGGTGCTCGCCGTAGTGGCGGGCGCGTTCGTGTTCTCCGATCTGGTGATGATGAAGTACCTCGCCTTCGGTCTGCTGATCGCTCTGCTGTTGGACGCGACGATTGTGCGGATGTTCCTGGTGCCGGCGATCATGAAGATGCTCGGCGACGACTGCTGGTGGGCGCCACGATGGATGAAGCGGCTGCAGAACAAGATCGGCCTCGGCGAGATCTACCTGCCGGACGAACGCAAGCGGGCGGGCTACGGCGAGCCCGAGGTCGCTCTCGTCGGCGCCACAGCAGCGGTGGGCGCTGCCGCAGTGGGTAGCGCCCCGGTGATCGACACGCCCACGACGCGGTTCCGGACCGCCAAGGCCGACGACGGGCGGGATATCGGTTCCTGGCTCGGAGAACTGCGCAACAAGACGCGGCGGACGGCGGGCGTCGAGTCGTCGGAGGAGCCCACCGAGGTGAGCGCCGGACCGTCGATCACGCCGGTGCTCACCGAGCACGTGATCGCCGAGGACGCCACCACAGCGATTCCCCGGCAGTCGCCGTCGATCTCCGCCGAGGCGACCCGGGCCATCCCGGTGAGCCGGCCGGGATCCGTCGACTCCGATGTGGCGACCGAACAACTCAACGCACGCGCCAAGGGCCGAGGCTAGACCGCGGGGGTATCCGGTTGAGGCGCCATGATCAGCGGGCCGTCGCCGGCTCCCAGGTGCGCCGCCTCGACGGCGGGGTCGGAAGCGGCCAGCACCCGGATGGCGCTATTAAGGAAGGCCAGTAGCGGCACGGCCAGCAGTGCCCCGACGATGCCCGCCACCACCGCCCCGGTGGAGATGGCCAGTACGATCGCCAACGGGTGGATAGACACGGCTCGACCCATCACCAGTGGCTGCAGGACGTGGGCCTCCAACTGCTGGACGGCGACGATCAGCCCGAGCGTGATCAGCGCGTAGATGAAGCCCTTGGCCAGCAGTGCCACCACGACCGCGATGAATCCGGTGAGCACCGCACCCACCAGGGGGATGAACGCGCCGAGGAACACCAGCGACGCCAGGGGCAGTGCGAGTGGCACGCCGATGATCGCCAAACCGGCGCCGATGCCGACGGCGTCGACCAGTGCCACCAGGAATGTCGCCCGGACATAGCCGATCAGCGATCCGAAACCGGCCCGCCCGGCATCGCGGACCCGGTCCCGGGTGTGCGCGGGCACGATCTTGGTCAGGTACGTGTAGATGTTGCGACCGCCGTACAGCAGGAAGATCAGGGTGAACAGCATCAGCAGTGCACCGGTGATGATCTCGGTCAGGGTGGCCGCGGTGGACAGCGCCCCCGTCGTCAGCTTCTCCTGGTTGTCGCGCAGGGCTGTGATCGCAGTGTCGCCGGCGCTGTCTATCTGCTCGCGGCTCAGGTGCAGCGGACCCTCGATCAGCCACTGGGTCGCGTTGTCAATGCTGCGGGTGACCTGTTCGACAAGACCGGGCAGGCCTGAAATAAATTGGCTGACAACGAAAGTCATGATTCCGCCGAATACCGCGAGCCCGCCCAGAAGCACCAGTGCGACCGCGAGACCGCGCGGCACACGGCGCAGATTCAGCCGATCGACCGCGGGGAGCAGCAGGGCGGTCAGCATGACGGCCAATGCCACCGGGACCACGATCACCCGCAGCTGCCACATCAGCCACAGCAACGCCGCCACCATCGCGGCAATCACCAGCAGCCGCCATGACCATGCGGCCGCCTTACGGACGAAAGGTTCAACCGCGTCGTCGGCCGACATGGGGTCAGCCTAACCCGGCCGCTGTCCACATCCCCGGCGGAAACACCCTGCACAGCTACCCTGAGCAGTGTGGCCCACGACGCGTCGTTTGGTTCCGCCCGCGAGGGGAACCACCGCGCCCAGTCCCGGGGAAAGTTTTCGTGGCTGCGTTGGGCGGTGCTCGGTGTCGCACTGATCGTGCTCGCCGTGGAGGCCACCCTGGTCTGGGACCAGTTGGCCAAAGCCTGGATGAGCCTGCTGTCGGCGAACCTGTGGTGGGTGCTCGCGGCGATCGTGGCGGCCATGGCCTCGATGCACAGCTTCGCCCAGATCCAACGGACGCTGCTGCGCTCAGCCGGCGTGACCGTGCATCAGTGGCGTTCCGAGGCGGCGTTCTACGCCGGCAACGCACTGAGTACGACGCTGCCCGGCGGCCCGGTGCTGTCGGCGACGTTCGTCTACCGTCAGCAACGACTCTGGGGTGCCTCGCCGGTGGTGGCGTCCTGGCAGTTGGTGATGTCGGGTGCTCTGCAGGTGGTGGGCCTGGCACTGTTGGGTCTGGGCGGCGCATTCCTGTTGGGCGCCAAGAACAATCCGTTCTCCCTGCTATTCACCCTCGGCGGTTTCATCGCGCTGCTACTGCTCGCCCAGGCCGTGGCGAGCAGACCTGAGCTGATCGACGGTATCGGCGTCCGAGTCCTAGGTTGGGTGAACTCGGTGCGCGGCAAGCCCGCCGACACCGGACTGCATCGGTGGCGCGGGACGCTCACCCAACTGGAATCGGTGAGCCTGAGCCGCCGCGCACTGTCCGAGGCCTTCAGTTGGTCGCTGTTCAACTGGGTCGCCGACGTCGCCTGCCTGGCCTTCGCGGCCTACGCGGCGGGCGGGCATCCCTCACTGGCCGGGTTGACCGTCGCATACGCCGCAGCCCGGGCCATGGGTGCGATTCCGCTGATGCCGGGCGGCCTGCTGGTCGTGGAGGCGATTCTGGTGCCCGGCCTGGTGTCGAGCGGAATGACACTGCCGAACGCGATCTCGGCGATGCTGATCTACCGCCTGGTGAGTTGGATCTTCATCTCGGCGATCGGCTGGTTGGTGTTCTTCGCCATGTTCCGCACCGACGGTGCGCTGGACCCCGAAGTCCCGGTGGAAGAGCTGGCCGCCCAAGAATTGGCCGACCAGGAGTTGGCTGACCTCGAGGGTCGGCGTGATGAGCACCATGAAGACTGACAGGGCATCCACGACCCACACGCTGCCCGCACTTGCCGTCGATATTGCTTTCATCGCGCTGTTTGCCGCCGTGGGTCGACGCAATCACGCGGAGGGGTTGAGCATCGGCGGTGTCGCCGAGACGGCCTGGCCGTTCGTGGCCGGCGCGGTCGTCGGGTGGTTGATCTCGCGGGGTTGGCGTCAGCCGACGGCAGTGGTTCCGACCGGCATCACGATATGGGTATGCGCCGTCGCGGTGGGAATGTTGTTGCGCAAAGCCACATTTGAGGGAACCGCGGCAAGTTTCGTCGCGGTGGCAACCCTGACCATCGGGCTGCTGCTACTGGGCTGGCGGGCCGTCGTCACGAGGGTGAGCGGCCGCCGTCGCTAGGGCGAGGGAACGTCGAGGTCGTCGGATTGGCCGCAGCGGGCCTTCAGATCCACCAGTGGCTGGCGGATACCCGCCAGATCCGTCCGCACTGACGGGTTGGCATCGAGGTACTGCCGCACCGAATCGCGCAGTGTGTCGCGCGGCGTGCCTTCCAGTCCGGTGAAGAAATCGTTGACGTCGGGGTGAACGAACAGGTACGCCGATGTCCCGGCGGAGACGCCGGCGGCCACACCGGCAAGGTCCGCGGCGGTGCAGTTCGGTGGCGCGGCGAGCGCCGACGGCGCCATGCCGACAAGAAGGGCTCCGGCAACGGCGCCTGCACCGATCGAAACACTCATCGCGCGACCGACCTGACGGACAGTGATCATCTTCGGACTCCCTCACTTGACGTTGGGATCATCGTAGTGCGCGATGCCGGATCTCGACCCGAATGACACCGGTGGCGCTGCGGTAGGCTCGCAGCACGCACTTCGGGGCAATGCGGGGAGACCACCATCCAGCAGTTCATGATGCGCCTGAGCGGCAGTCTGCGCAGACATCGATGGCTGGTCTTCGCATGTTGGCTGCTGGCGCTGCTGCCGTCGATATACCTTGCGCTGACCCAGTCGAACCAGCTCACCGGCGGTGGTTTCGAGGTGGCCGACTCCCAATCGCTGCAGGTCCAGACCGAACTCGAAAACCATTTCCCACAGCAGGGTTCCTCGCCACTGGCTCTGGTGGCGGCGCCGCGAGCCGACGCGACCTACGACGATATGGCTGCGGCCGTAGCCGAACTCGAACAGGCGGCCGGACAGGTTTCCAGCGTCGAGGTGGTGGCCAACCCCGCGCAGCCCGAACCGGCGCCGGACCGCCCCTACGTGCTGTCGTTGAAGCTGGGTTTCAACAACAGCGGCGCGGTCGACATCGCCCGGCAACTGCGGACCACAATCGGTGTCGACGGCACCCGGCCCGGCACGACCGAAACGGCCGGGTTCGCCTCTACGTCATCGGGCAGGGCGCCCTCGGCGCGGCCGCGCAGAGCACAACCAAACATGACATCGCCGCCGCCGAACGGTGGAACCTGCCGATCGTCCTGATGGTGTTGGTCGCGGTGTTCGGCTCGCTGGCCGCCGCCGCGATACCGCTGGCGTTTGCGATCTGCACCGTCGCCGTGAGCATGGGTGTGGTCTATCTGCTGTCGACGGTGACCACGATGTCGGTGTTCGTCACGTCCACGGTGTCGATGTTCGGCATCGCCCTGGCAATCGATTACTCGCTATTCATTCTCATGCGGTACCGGGAGGAGTTACGCGCCGGACGCGACAGCGATCAAGCCGCCGACGCCGCCATGGCGACATCGGGTCTGGCCGTTGTGCTTTCGGGCCTGACCGTGATCGCCTCGCTCACCGGCATCTACCTGATCAACACCCCGGTGTTGAAGTCGATGGCCACCGGCGCGATCCTCGCGGTGGCGGTCGCGGTGCTGACGTCGACCACGCTGACGCCGGCCGTACTGGCCACCTTCGGGCGTGCGGCGGCCAGACGCTCACCGCTGCTGCATTGGTCGCGCCGGCCGGAGTCGACCCAGTCGCGGTTCTGGACCCGCTGGGTCGGCACAGTGATGCGGCGGCCCTGGGCGTCGGCGCTGGCGGCTGCGACGTTCCTGCTGCTGCTGGCCGCACCGGCGTTCTCGATGACGCTCGGCAACAGCATGCAACGGCAGTTCCCGTCATCACACGAGATCCGGGGTGGTGTGGCTGCCGCCGCCCAGGCGTTGGGCCCCGGTGCGCTGGGGCCGGTACGGGTGCTCGTGGGGTTCCCGGCCGGCGATGCATCCAACCCGGGCAACACCGCGACACTGGATGCCGTCGCCGCAAAGATCTCCGAGGCACCCAATGTCGTCTCGGTGTCACCACCGGTATTCGCCGACGACAACAGCAGTGCCTTGATCTCGACGGTGCTGTCGGTGGATCCCGAGGATCTGGCCGCGCGCGACAGCATCGACTGGATGCGCGCGCAACTGCCGACGGTTGCCGGTACCTCCCGGGTGGACGTCGGCGGCCCCACCGCACTGATCAAGGATTTCGACGACCGGGTGTCGCAGACCCAGCTCCTGGTGTTCGGTTTCGTCTCGCTGATCGCCTTCGTGATGCTGCTGATCTCGATCCGGTCGTTGTTCCTGGCACTCAAGGGTGTCGTGATGACCATCCTGTCGGTGGCCGCCGCCTACGGCAGCCTGGTCGCGGTGTTCCAGTGGGGATGGCTGGCGGACCTCGGGTTCGAACCCATCTCATCCATTGACAGCACCATCCCGCCGTTGGTGCTGGCGATGACGTTCGGCCTGTCGATGGACTACGAGATCTTTCTGCTCACCCGGATCCGGGAGCGGTACCTGCAGTCCGGCGATACCCGCGACGCGGTCGCCTACGGCGTGGCCACCAGTGCGCGCACCATCACCAGTGCGGCGTTGATCATGATCGCGGTGTTCCTCGGCTTCGCCTCCGCGGGTATGCCACTGGTCGCCGAACTCGGCGTCGCCTGTGCGGTGGCCATCGCCGTCGACGCCACCGTGGTCCGCCTGGTCATGGTGCCCGCACTGATGGCGATGTTCGATCAGTGGAACTGGTGGTTGCCCGGCTGGCTGGACCGGATCCTGCCGTCGGTGGACTTCGAAAAGCCGCTGCCCAAAGTCGATCTCGGCGATCTGGTGGTGATCCCCGATGAGATCACCACGGTGGCGCCCCCGGCAGCCGACCTTCGGATGGTGGTCAAGGGTGCGGCGCGGCTCAAAGAAATGGCGCCCGACGCCGTCAGCGTGGCCGACCCGCTGGCCTTCAGCGGCTGCGGAACCGGTGCGGGCCGGGGCGTGAAGTCCGGCCGCGGCTCCCGAACCGCGACACTGCGTCCGATTCACCCGGTGACCATGTGGCGGGGCCGGCTTGCGGTCGCACTCGACGCGCTGGAAACCGAGACCGAGTTCGAGCGTCGCTGCCCGGTCGAGACCACCAACGTGCAACTGCCCACCGGCGACCGGTTGCAGATACCGACCGGGGCAGAGACCCTGCGGTTGAAGAGCTACCTGGTGCTGTGCCGGAACAGCCGGTCGGACTACGCCGAACTCGCCGACCTGGCCGATGCCATGAACATAGAGAACGCCGCGACCGTGCTGGCCGGGATCGACGGGTACTACAGTTCTGGGCAACCACACCGGCAGTGGATCGCGACGCAACTCGTCCGCAGGCTGGCTGATCCGGTTCCTACCGACGCCGCCGACGACGAGCGCTGGTCTGCCCCGGACGCGACGGCGGAGTGGGACGATATCCGGACGCGGTGCCTGTCGCTGGCTGTGGCGACACTGGAGGAAGCGGGTTGACGGTGGCCATCGACGACACACCCGTCGAGTTCTGGCCTACGTCGTCGATCCGCTCAGCGCTGGAGACCGGCGATATCCGCATCTGGCAACGCATCGTCGTCGCCATCAAACGTGATCCGTATGGACGCACCGCGCGCCAGGTCGAGGAAGTACTGGAAACCGCTGCGCCGCAGGGAATCTCCAAGGCGCTCAACGAGGTTCTGGTGCGCGCCCGCAGCCACCTGGAAGCCAACGAGCGCGCCGAGGCGGCCCGACACGTCCAACTACTACTGGAGCGATCCGGACTCGGCGAGCAGGAGTTCGCCTCCCGGATCGGCGTTGCACGAGAACACCTTTCGGCTTATCTCGACGCCTCCGTCAGCCCGGCCGCATCATTGATGATCCGGATGCGCCGGCTGTCCGACAGGTTCGCCAAGATCCGGGCTCAGCAGGACTCAGCCGATGGCACGGGGCCCGACGACGAGTACCCCGAAGTCGAACCTGGCTAAGCTTCGCCCACTAGGCCGGCGGCGGCGTGGGAGTACCGTCGCTGCCGGTAGATCCTGGCGGGTTGCCGGTGCCGCCGGTGCCGCCATAGCCGCCGTAACCGGACGTGGTGCCGCCGTTGCCGCCGGTGCCGCCGTTTCCACCGGCCCCGTTTCCCA
>Ga0114974_10003781_pt1 | contig 11386 bp, 17 predicted proteins | sample S_130206_EF_Meta_FD_87318 | JGI IMG/M metagenome (GOLD analysis project Ga0114974, IMG submission 87318) | Freshwater microbial communities from Lake Simoncouche, Canada to study carbon cycling - S_130206_EF_MetaG | ecosystem: Environmental > Aquatic > Freshwater > Lake | place: Lake...
AAGCACATAGCCCAGTTTAGAGCTAAACCAAATACATGGTCGCCGTTGCTGTCTGACCACTTGTCGTTAAGAACTTGGGTAAGACGCGGAATTTTTTTGTATTCGTATTCAGCAGCGGACGCGCCAAGATTGATTGCAAAGCGAGTGGTGTCAGCCGAATAGAGGAAGGCAACCAACTGGTCGATGTGCGGATAGATTTTGTTGTAAGCCGCCGGAGCTTCTTCTGGGCCAGCGCCGAAAAGATAATAGGAGCGAAGGCTTTCGTAGTCGGCCTTACGCTCCTCAAAAGAAACCTTACACTTGCGAACAAGGTCCAGATAGAACTCTTCGCGATGGTTGAGGTCTTTTGGAATTCTCATTTTTCGATCTTCAGCGTTGGGTCATTCGCATGAACGATTGTCGGGAGGTTCGACGGGAGATTAGCATCTTTTGGATTAAAGCCAACTGGCTCACCCATAGCCGACCTGACCGCGCCGCCAGACAACATGTTTTGCATATTAAACATTCCAGTGCCAGCTTCGCCCCACATCACGCCATTCATCTTGGCGGCAATGGCTGCTTCCTCTTCTTGCTTGCTGACTTTGGCGTTGTTGCGGGTCAAATAACCCGGTTGAGCCTCGCCTTCACGCACAGATTTGATGTCTGTCATGCCAAAATCAACAGCTAACTGCTTGAGGTTGTTGTCATTTCTCTTTGTACGCCCCGTTTTGGTGCTATCGCGCATAGATGGGGCGCGAAGGAAGACTTGGGCCACATCTGTGCATCCATGCTCGCAAAGAGGCTCCCAAGCTTCAAAAAAGCCGTGTCGAGGGCATTTGTAGGAACGAAGAATACCCATTTTAGCTCTCCATTTGTTCTTTGAAGGTGGGTTTAGAAAAATCAGCTCTATTCTTAACCCCAATGTTAAGGGTAATCTTACCCCCGTCTAATTTCAAGCCATATCCACGGACCATGCGGGGCTTAGGGTCGCGGTTGTATTGCAGATACTTGGTGCGGTTGCGATTACGCATGACCGTCACATCGCCGCGCTCAAGTCGCATCAGGGCGCGAGACATACGAACCTGTGTCTCTTCAGACATGGCGTGCGTGTCGCCAATGAAGATGCCAAAGATCAGCCGCTCAGATAGGCCAGCCAGTTCTGCCAAAAATTTGACACTCATGACCCGATCTTCTTCTTCGAGATAGCGGGCCATCCGGCGGTAAATTTCTGCTTTGCTCAGAACATCATTCATTGGCCGTACATTCCAATCTTGCGGAGATAACTAGACACGTTTCGTCCCGTGGCTATTTCTTCTGGTGTGAAGTCTTCCATGCCTTTCGACACAGCGCGGGTGAGCTTCATAGCAATCAAACGCGGCTGCACCTGTTCAGCAAAAGCCGCCGCAGCAAGTGCGGTTGCAATCACGCGGTCATCTTTCTGTCTGCCGGGAGCTGCAATAGTTCCACCGTCGCGCCGGATGGTTTTCATTTCTTCGATGCAGTCGATTGACCTGATCCGCATCATGCCGCGCTCGAAGTAATCCTTCATGTAGGACAACATGCGTTCTTTAGTTGCGTGTGTGGTTAGCCAGCCGATGCTTGTGCCGGGGCCAGACAGTGTGTCGTTCTTACGCCAGATGTAGTTCTGCATGTGAGAGAGAACGTCCATTAGATCATTGCCGCGAGCGCCGCCGACCGCAGCCGCATGACGCTTGAGGTTGCGAAGCTCTTGAAGAACAGGCTGGCCGGGTCCGTTGACTTCAAGGTTCAGCGTCGAGTTCTTGTAAGCGCCAGCAAGATGCGCGATGACCCACGCAAATTGATAGGTGTTCATTTCAGACGTAGCAAACTCAGCAACCTGTTCAAGTCCGTCTGCGTAACAACGATAGACTTGAACAACAAATCTATCAGCCCAATCTGAAGACCCATAAGCAGGGTCAGCGCCAATAACGTAATAAGCTGTGTCGATTGGTTCTTCCCAGACTTTGAGGGTGGCAGTTTCTTCTCTGCACTTGATGACTTCTGTGTCTTCAAAGTTCATCCCCATGACATAGCGATAGCAATCAGGCTTGTCCTTCTTCGCATCTTTTACCGCATCTGTGCAGCGAGCGTTCGAGAAGAACGATGAGCCTGTCATCACAAAAGCATAGTCTTCTGTCGGAGGAAACTCTTGATACATGAGAGCATCGTCTTTGATGCCCTCCATCATTTTCCAACGCCACCACGCAATCTGGCGCGAGTTGATCTCAATGCCGTAAAGCTTCTTGATGTCGCGAACCCATTCTTTCTCTTCGCCTGTGAGCTTTCCGTCCCAATAGACTTTGTAAACGTCAGAGTTGGGATCAGCAGAATAGTATTCGTTGCGCCACCAGCCGCAGAAGATAGCGCGTTGTGTGCGAGCGCGTTTAGCGGTCACATACATGTCGTGAAACATGTTGAAGCCGCGAGCGGTGCTTTCGAACATGTACAGACGCAGCGGGTTGGTTTCTGCGAGCGAGGCAAGGAGGGACGCAAGACCTTCCTCATCGCCCCACGAACTCGTCTCAGTGCCGTGCAAGTAAGTAATAGCCTTGCCGCGTCCGAGAGAGCCTTTCGCTCGAAGGCCCGCGACTTGATAAAACAGACGCGAGCGGTTTTTAAGCTGAAGCTGGTTACGGTTATGGGCCACCGCAGGAATTTTGTATTCTCGCGGCAAACCGTCGAGATACATGGCAAGCGTTGAACGGAACATGTCACGGTTTTCTTCCGTGTCTGTCGTCAACGTGCCTTGCAAGCCGGGATTGATAAAGTGCCAGTAGAGGTCGAGAGCTAGGCTGATCGTAGTAATACCAAGCTGACGACCTTTAAGGATCACAAAGAAATGGCAATCATCCTCAAGCCCTTTGGCAATCTCGCCCATCGTGTAGGTCTGAGTGCCAAGTAACCTTTCCATCTTCTTCAGCCCCTCTTCCTTCGTTTCGATACGAAGCTGGCGGCAGAAGGCATAGAAATGCTCAAGGTTGAATTTCATTTTATTGACCAGAGTTGTAGAGCGTGACCCGCTTATTCACTTCTTCTTTTTGTGTAGCGTCAAGGTGAATGATCTTGCGGTTTTTCTTAGCAAGAGATTTCACGGCCAGATCAGCATTGCTGTCTGTGTATGTGTCAATCTCTTCGTAGTCCTTGTTGCCCTTCTGCTTTGCAGGCACACCGCAGCCGGGGCAGAAGCGCTTTACTTGATCTGAGAAGTCGGTGATCTGTTTGTTCCACCAGCCTTCAGTCAGAGGCATACCGTGGTCTGTGCCGCGAGCCAGATCAAACGATGCCGCGACTTCGCAGAAGTAAGCACGAAGCTCGCCCTTGTTCTGGACGATAGAGGCCGACCATTCGCGATTGATGTCGCAGTTGGCGATGCGGTCCCACATCTCTTGTTCTGGGTATAGGTCTTTTACGGCTGTGAGAAGAGGAGCATGGTCAGAATGGCCGCTATAATTCCAAGCAACGCCGCCAGTGCTTCGAGCAGCGGTTGCCAGCTCAGTAAGTCCTTCTTCCGCACGTTGTTCTCCGTGGCTGTTCAGATTGAAAGTGCCGAATGTTTTCTCGCAAAGCTCGCGATGCTTGAAGTAATTGTTTGTCCAAAGCCCGCGCTGAAGTTTGTTAGGAACTTCTTCTTCGAAGATTTGGCACAGCTCCGCAAAGTTTTTGTGCATACAAGGATTGCCGCCGATCATGGCGATAACGCCCCAGTAACCTTTGAGGCTACGCAAGGCCAGCCGGAAGTTCTCAGGCGTAATATCCCAGAAATGATCCTGATTTTCGAGCAATCGGGTGCAATTAGAGCAAGCAAGATCGCATTTGTTAGTTACATCAATGCAAATGATGTGCATGTTGCGAGGCCCGCGCATACGGGCAATAGCGGCATCTGCAATGCTCATTTGGTGTCCTTTGCCCACGGAAAGCCGTCTGGGAACTGTGCGCGTGTCTTGATATTGCCTTCGAAGAAGAAACCGCGAAGGTCGCGCTTGTCATTTAGGCGGTAGTTGAGGCTGTACAAGCCGGAGCAAGCGCTCTCTAAATTATTCTCTCGAAGAGCCTGATACACGAAGCGGTCGCCAATCATCAATTCGCCCGTGGTCTTGTACCAGAGCGGGGCAATCTGAACGGCGATGTTGCGCTCCATCAGATAACAGTTAAGGTCAATAAAGCTGCCGTGATGCCCGATGCTTTCAAAGTCATCGTTGGCAAAGAAAGAACCATCGCTGTTGCGTAGAGCGCGGAGAGAATACGCATACGGTTTATCACCCTTGGCTTCTACAAGCTTTTCAATGTGGTCCGGCTCGAACCAGTTATCATCGTCCAGCCAGCAGATCAGGTCTTCTTGAACAAGGAAAGCCGACGCGGCCACAATGCCGCCGTTCATCATGCCGTTGCCGCCTGTGCGAACGGGCAGATAGAAAAGTTCAGTGTTTGTCAGTTCATAGTACAAATTAGATTTGTCGGCTTCGCCATCTACAAAGACATAGTGACGGCACGGATAGGTCTGCTGTCTGACACTATCTATGGCTTTGTAAAGTTCTTTTCGGCCCGTGGTTGCCGTGACGACTGCGACTGTTTTCATTTTAGCACCTCACGGAAATAGGCTGCGGTCTTCTCAAGTCCTTCAAGCAGTTCTGTGCGAGGACGCCAATCCAGAGCTGTTCTAGCTTTGCTGATGTCGGGCCTGCGCTGCTTGGGGTCGTCCTGCGGCAAGTCCTTGAAGACGATAGGGCTGAACGAGCCTGTGACCTCTGTGACCAGCTCAGCAAGCTCAAGCATGGAGAACTCCATCGGATTACCGATGTTTACAGGGCCAATCGACTGATCGTAGTTCATGAGCCGGATCAGACCTTCGATCAGGTCATCGACGTAGCAGAAAGATCGGCTTTGATAGCCGTCTCCGTAGATGGTGATCGGCTCGCCCCGCAAAGCCTGCACGATGAAGTTCGAGACGACACGGCCATCGTCAATAGCCATCCGAGGGCCATAGGTGTTGAAGATACGCGCCACCCTGACCTCAGTCCCGTACTGCCGCTCGAAGTCAAAGCACAGCGTTTCAGCCGCCCGCTTGCCTTCGTCATAGCAGGCACGGATGCCGATAGGGTTGACGTTGCCCCAGTAGCTCTCGCGCTGCGGGCTGACGGTGGGATCGCCATAGACTTCCGAGGTCGAGGCTTGCAGCACCCGCGACTTCTCCCAATCGGCCAAATTCAGAACGTTCCACATCCCCATAACATTGGTCATCATCGTTCCTAAAGGGTCACGCTGATAAGCCACCGGAGAAGCCGGGCAAGCCATGTTGTAAATTTGATCGTATTCGCCCTCAAGACGCTCGCTTACATCGCCCCTAATCAGGCCAAGATTTTCGATGTCCACGATGTTCTGCGGACTGCCCGTGACAAAATTATCCAGACAAGTCACATCATGGCCTTCCTTGACCAGCCGCTCACACAGATGCGACCCAAGGAAGCCAGCGCCACCAGTTACCAAGATTTTCATGTTGTCCCCTAAGGCGTCACTTAACTCGCCAGACCCTAATCCCCTGCGTCACTCTACGGGTCACAAACCGCATCCCACGAGAACGCCCCCAGTTGGCCGCAGCAGACTGCAAACGGTTCTGAACCGCTTCCCGATCCTCGTCAGTGCTAACCGGAAACACAAAGCTGTCACCCACGTTCAAACGATTGAACGGGTACTTCGTCTTCCTCAATGGCTGTGACTGCGGAGGTATCTCTACCCCACTCTCTATCTGAAACATAAACCCCATACTAAACCACCAATTAAAAAAACCAAGAAATTTTTTGGGGGGGAAAAGAGTTGGGTGCACACCCCCACAGCCCCCGCGACCCATCGATCTGGGCAGGGGAGGGCCTGTGGATGACGCAGCCAAGCCAAACCAAAGCCATAGCCAAGGTTCTGGGGGAGGAGGTGCGGGAGGAGGCCCGGTGGGAAGGTGTCGGTGTCCATTCCCAAACCCAAAGCAGGGTCATCACGCGCATTTCAGTGGCGCGCGGGGCGGGAGGCTCTTTCATCACGTTTCCGAAACGAGCTGTAGGTTTACTAACTAATAACCAAAACACTACAGATCATATATCTATATATAATATTATCGCTTTACATGAGAGTAGAGCACGATGTATCCTGCACATGTTGAGCGATTTGCTCACTGTCAGGAAAGGGAAACGTCATGACAAAAGCACTCGAAAACGTCAGCCTCGAAGAAGCAGCAGCAGCTCGCAAACTGGTTAGTTTGATCCTGGCGCGAGGCTGGACTGTCAGCCTTTACGATGGCGAAGAATGGACGCTGAAGGCTTCTAACAACCGTCGAGCCATTCTGTCAGCCTTGGGCACGACATGGGCAGATGAGCTCCTGTTGCGTGATGCAGATGGCGCAAAGGTGGGCGGTCTGTTTTTGGTCTGGGGAAACTCTGCGCCGGAGCTGGTGGCCGACTATTACGACAACGAGGCAATCAATTCGCTGTGGAACGAATGGCACGCAATGGTCGATGCCTGACGGTTCCTGCATGGGGGAGGGTTTGCACTCTCCCCTATTCGGAAGCCGTTTTGGCTTCACAATGGAAAGGGAAAGCCATGCAGATCAATCTTAAAGCTTTGAAGACTGTCGCCATGTTCGTCTCGACAGATGAAACCCGCTATTATTTGAAAGGCGTTAATATCGAAGCGCAGCCAAACGGCTTTGTGATGACAGCGACGAATGGGCATTATCTGGCAATTTGCCGGCACGATTATCTTGACGCTGAAACTGCGCCGGACTGGGGTCCGTTCATCATTCCAATTAGCCTTTTGGAACGGGTTAAGCTTGGGCGTCATTCCGATATTGCGTCGATCGAGCTAGCAGCGGACGGCTTGTCAGTTTCCATCAATTACATGGGCGTCACCTACACCGAACACCGGGTTGATGGAACATTCCCTGATGCCCGCCGGGTCATTCCTGCAAGCGTGAATGGCGAAGCTGCCCAGTTTAATCCGTCTTACGTCGCTTTGTTTGGAAAGGCTAAAGCTTTGATTACAGGCAAAAAAGCCGAAAATGCTATCTGCATTTGTCACAATGGCGGGTCTCCGGCATTGGTTGATTTTGTGCCAGAGGGGGCAACTTTCCAAGGCTTTGGGGTTCTAATGCCATTCCGTTGGTCTAACCCAATGAAACAGCCTCCGGCATGGGCCAATGTAATCGGTTCCAGCGTCGCTAAAGCTGCGTGACAAGCTTTAACCCGGTGTTAATAGCGCCGGGTTATGGATTGTCATGAGGCAATCGAATGGAAAGGGAATTCCAATGTCTTATAATGGCTGGACAAACTATGAAACATGGCGCGTCAATCTTGAAATGATCGACGGTCTAGACCCGCGTGAAATGGGCTGGAACCGTCTAGACAAATTCGATTTAGCTGACGTTCTAAAAACCTATTGTTATGAAATGCTTTTAGAAACATGCCCGGAGGGGGGATTAGCCTTCGAATATGCCTGCGCTTTCATTGGCGACGTAAATTGGCGGGAAATTGCTGAGGCAATGCTCGAAACTTATGCAGAAGAGGAGGCTTAAGACATGCTCGCAGCTATCGTTGAACTAGGCGTTGCTGTCGTCGTCGTCTTCGCCATTTGGGTTCTTTCCATTGCCATCGGAGGCTGACATGGATTTGACAGAAGCTTTTCTCGAAGGCTGGAACGCAGCCGACCCGCAAATTGATAACCCCTACCTGTGGTCTAGCCCGGCATGGCTGGCCTTCGATGCCGGAGCCTATTTCTACAAGTTAGGCGTCAGCAAGCCCACCAGATGCAAGGCCAGCAGGGGTTACACTCTGCGCGTCTTCACTAACGCTAACGAATGGCTGGCAACACCAGAGCGCAATTTGGCGCACTGGTCTTTTAATCGAAAGGGATAACATGAGACCCGAAACACCGGAAACACCACGCCTTGAACCGTGCAGCGACGTTAACCCTGAGCTGTGGCGCTATTTTTGCGAGCTGAGGAACCGCGAGCCTAACAGGTCCGACGTTTGGTCTGAGGCTGACGTTATCCAGCACCTCGACGCAGCAGAACAGGCAAGGAAGGACAACAGGGCCTATCGCATGTTCGACGCTATCCTACACCCAAGCGAACGCTCAACCCCGCTGTAGGCCAAACGTCAGCCCGTTACGGCCCTATTTATCCCACCAGCGCAGCCGATCCTCTACGGGGGGTCGGTTTTTTTGTGCCTTTTTGTCGGTCTTGTCTGGTCGATAGATGCCCGGGATGAAGGTGGGGTCGTATTCGTGGGGGAATTGCGTGGGCAGGGTCGCGGAGCCGCCATTCCTTAATAGGTGGTCGATGAAGCTCGCGCGTGAGCGCATCTTGATGTGCTTAAAATACCGAACCCATTCATCTCCGGCATGACCAGCTTTGACAATGGCTCCAATGGTTCCGTCGTCGTTCAGTCGGCTCTTGGCATAGGCCAATGCGGCCTTGTCCCATTCGGGAAGCTCTTTCTCCGGCTTAGTTGTTTTCTGAAACATGTCCCGCTCTCCTGTGTAGGTCTTTCAAAAACTCAATCCGCTTAGCCTCTTGTTCGTCCAGCTCCGCTTGGCTCAATTTACGCGGCTTCATTCCCGGTAATTCGTCCTCCCATCTTTGACCGTTCAACCAAGTCGAAGCATGAGGCACGAAGCTAGGGTCTTCCGGCCACGGGTAGCGCTCGACGCCCTCGACAATTCTTTCGGGGTCAGCCTTCCGCACAGCCATAGCCCAAGCCTTTTGAGCAGCACCTTTGCCAACCTTGCGCGGGTAAGCCTTCCAAAAGGTTTCGAACTGGCTCAACGCCGTTGAGCGTTTGATAGTGGGGTTTAAGGAGAGGGGGGTATTGTTTTTATATATAGGCGTGGGGGGAGAACCATTAAGGGGAGAAAGGTCCCCGGTGTCCCTAGGTGTCCCCGGGTGTCCCTGTGTGTCCCGGGGGACATTAGGGGACAAAGCACGTTGACGGCGCTTCTTCAGACGTTCCTTTTCGCGCTGGCGCTCGCGCTCTTCTTCGTCGGCTTTCGCGTGAACATCCAGCACAGCGCCGATCTGCTCAGGGGTGCAGCCAGCAGCCATCATGGCCTTGATCGTGTCGGATAAATTCTTAATGCCCATCTAAACCAAAACCTTATGTTTTAGTTGCACGATGAGCCGACCCCTGCTATTAGTAGGGTCAGTCAACGCGCAGCCACAGTGCGACGTTGTATCGGGGCGCGGCGGTTAATTCCCTTTCCAGCCGCGCCCTTCTTCTTTCAATCTACCTTCAATTCCCCACTTTGCAATGCTTTTATGAATGGCTTGGCCCTGTCCTTAGCCTTCGATATGCCATGCAAAACGCTGGTATGATCGAAGCCACAAGAAGCTTTCCCGATCTGCGGCAAGCTCAGATGCGGACACATTACGCGAGCGATGGCCCAACATAGATGCCTGATTTCCACAAGCTCTCTCGTCCGTCTGCGTCCAAATAAGAGCTTTGGGGTCAGATCAAACTCACGACAGACTATGTGGACAACCTGTTGATAAGTGAGTTTGTCAGTGCCCTCACGCTCAATCTTGATGAACGCAAAATTTTCTATCTTATACTTTTGTCTAGTCTTGTGGATAAGTATAGGATTATCAGGCAAAGCCAACGGCTTAGGTTGTTCTATAGCCTGTGGTTTAGGTGCTGGCGGCTTCTTCGCTTCGATGCGCTTCCTCACCGCTTTGTAGTGGTTCTGAAGTTCCTCCACCGTGTCGAACATCATTTTCCCTTTCCTCATACACGCTTAGGCCCACGGACAGGAGCGTTCTTAGGGCGTCCATTTCCGTATCGAACTTATAATTGAACCGGAACTCTCTAATCTTTTCCTGCAACTCTGGCGAGATCAACATTTGTTTGCGGATCATAAGATCACCTCCTGATGTGTAGCTTATACACAAACGCAGTTGACAGCGCAAGTTGCGTTATATAAGTATATTTGTGTCGCCGTTGGGGGCGAAGTGGAAAGGGAACATCATGAACGAATATGAGACGCTGCTGGACAAGCAACGGCAGTTTATTGAGAGCGCACTAATCCCTCGCATGGTTGTTGGCGACCAACCAACGCTGCGCGACCAGTTCGCAATGGCGGCGCTTCCTGCTGCGATGGCAAGGTATCCAACGTGGAAAATTAAAGCTTATGCGAAAGGTGCTTACGAAATTGCTGATGCCATGATGGAGGCGCGCCAATGAGCCAAGATTTCTCACAGGAAAGCCGTGCGTCTGCATGGTGGGCCACAGACAGCCGTCGAGCTGTGTCTGGGCATTTGATTGACGTTCTGCTTGAGAAGCGTGGCGAGAAGGAACGCGACGATCTCAGCGAGGTTGAGGCTGTTCAGATGGGTCTCAAGATGCAGCCCGTCATCGCCAAGCTATTTGAAGAAGCCACAGGCATCGGAACACAGGAGCTTGAAATTGCCGGAACACACAAAACTGAGCCGTGGCTCCGCGCACACTTTGATTTCCAAACAAGCGATGGGGGACTGCTCGAAGTTAAAAACTTCAATGCAGCACTCATCAACAAGTATTCTGAACCTGATGAGCCTATTAAGCTCCCAGAGGCCGATTACATCCAGTGTCTACACGAAGCCTGCGTCTATGACGTTGACCACGTTTATTTCGCAGTGCTGTTCGGGGGACAAAGGTTTCGCTGGTGGAAGCTCGAATTTGATAGCTTTCAGAAAGAAGACTTTCTAAAGCGAGCAGCCGCTTGGTGGGCTATGTGCGTGAACAAATATACGCCACCCGCAGAAACGCCGGATCAGGCTCGCATGATCTACCGTCATGATGATGGCACATACATCGTTGCCAACGCTATGTTCGAACAAGCCTGCGCCAAACTGAAGCAGATCAAAGAACAGATCAAAACCCTTGAAGCTCATGAGGCTGAATACATCACAGCCATCCAGAACTTTATGGGCAACAAGGCCATCCTTGAGACAATGGCAGGCGAGACGCTTGCAACATGGAAGTCAGCCAAGAGCAGCAAACGCTTCGACGCTGATTTACTCAAGAAAGCTATGCCCAACATCTACGATCAGTTCTGCGTAGAGAAGTCTGGCTCACGCCGCTTCCTGATCAAGTGAGGTGAGCCATGAACGTAGAAGAGAAAGAACGTGTCGCTAAGAAGCTGATCGACGTTGTGACAGGCTACACCGCCGACGAGGCTTGCTTCTTCTTGGTGCTGGCTATCGACGCTGTAGTCACAAGCGCCACGCCAACTGACCGTGCTTATCATCAGAGCATGGACATGATCATTGACTACATGAAACGCGCCAAGGCCGCAGGCCGCGCAACGCCACCGGAGTTAAGACAATGAGCAATGAATTGGTTCCATTCCAAGATCAGGAACGCATGGCTAA
>Ga0114974_10003782_pt1 | contig 11386 bp, 3 predicted proteins | sample S_130206_EF_Meta_FD_87318 | JGI IMG/M metagenome (GOLD analysis project Ga0114974, IMG submission 87318) | Freshwater microbial communities from Lake Simoncouche, Canada to study carbon cycling - S_130206_EF_MetaG | ecosystem: Environmental > Aquatic > Freshwater > Lake | place: Lake...
AATCTCGACTTAAACCATCTCTTTCTTTTGTTAACTTTTTAAGTTGTTGTTCTAAACTATTAAACCTTTCAATTTGTTTTTGATCTACTTCTTTTTTAGTAAGCTCCTTATTTAAAGTATTCATTTCACTTAGAATATTTATGATTTTATTATTATAATCTTTAAATAATCTATTAGTGGAAATTGGTGTAATAATCAAATGCTCTTTGTAAGAGTTTGGTACACTTCCTTTAATTTCAGGTTTGAAGCCCTCAAAACTTTCAAGTTGAGCAACTCTTTTGACTTCATCATATGTTTCATGATAAATTTTAATCAAAGGTTTTATTTGCTCTATTAACTCTGGTTTTTGTTCAAACTCCCAAGTAAACATTTTAAGTTCATCAAAAGCTTTTTTAAATTTAGTAAACTCAGGAGTACCCATGTATCTTTCATATAACTCTATTGATTCAAAGTTTATAGCAAAAATATCATGTAACGCTATTGTTCCATCACTACGTTTAATTATAAAACTTGGCTCTTTAGCCCCACCTTTTACATCTCTAGCTCCTATTGCACTATCTAATGCCTCAGATGCTCTGAGTGTTTGATCAGAACCTGTGCCCAAATAAATTACTTCATCTACTGTTGAACCTTGTTTTGCGTCATCAGGATTATAAGAAATAAATGTAGGTATGTTTGAAGCCCAATTTAAAAGCTGTTCCGGAGTTATACTTTTTTGATCTCCAAAGCTATTTACAAAATCATCAAAGTTCAGCCAATTTAATTCACTCTCTTTTGCTGTTTTAAGTAATCTTGGTTTTAAATCAGCTAAGAAAATTTTATTATTACTCCCAGCTTCAGATATTATTTTAGCAACTGCATATTGAGAACTTGAATAAAAAGAAGTACCTAAATTATACTCCATAGATTTTTGACGGGCTAATACATCTCGTAGTGATTTGTTATCTTCAGCATTAAGTTCTTTAATTGGATCTAAAAACAAAGAAGCTACTGATCCTTTAAATGCACTTGGGTTAGATTTATATTTTTCATATGTCTCATCAAAATTCTTTTGACTAACTAATCCTGAGTCTACTAAACTTTCTTTAAGTTCCTGTGGAGTAAAGTCATTTATATTTTTATAAGGATCATATATTCCATTTGCAAACGACTCAATTCCCGGGTACATTTCATAAAACATATCACGAGCTTCTGCGTCAGTAACCGATTTTAAATCTGTTTTAATATTTGCATCTGTGTAACCTAACTTACTAAATTCAGATATTATTTGATCTAATTCCATAGCAAACTTTTGAGGTTCAGGCCAAATTATACCCTTGTCTTGCATATCCATTAAATCGTCGAACTCATACAATACGTCTACCCCACCTGAATCAAGTTCAACTGGTATTTGATTTATAACCCTATCAAAAAACTCCATTGCTGTTTTAAACTCAGGTTTAAGAATAAGATTTTGAATTTTTTGATAAGATGCGTTATCTAAATTTTCATCTGATTTTTTAACTTCGTTTAATACACTGACTAACTCTGGTATAATTTCTAAAGCCGTATAGTACTGTGACATCTCATAACCGTCACTTTTTAATTTTTTAATTATAGACTTTAATTTTTTGTTTGTAAAAGTAACTAACTCTTCAATTGAAGTATTATCAAAATTTACTTTCATTGTATTTTTAACAGTATCATCGCCAGATTTTAAATTTTCATACAATAAATCACCTGTAATTTCAGCATTTATTAATTCTTCATTGTTTAAATTAGAAAACTTATTGACAACTGTAAAAGCATTATGTATATTTTTAAGACTGGCTAAACTTTTGCCTCCATATGATTTAAAGTAATTATTATAAATAGTTTCAAGAGATTGTAAGTCTGAAGAGTTTAAATCATATTTGTCTCCCAACGAACTAATTATACTTGCTGTTGTATTTTCATTACCTCCTAAAAACAATACTCTAGAAATATCAGCAAACAAATTACTATACGCCCCAAACTGAAATACGTTTTTGTCTGCGTAAAAATCTACAACATCATTAATAAGTTTTTCTGTGGATTCATCTATTAACTTCTTAGCTTTTAACTCTACTAATTTAGTCCTTACAGAGGTGGGTGTAATAAAATCACTTGTTTCAGATAATGGTAACTCGCCTTCTATATGCTGGGTTGCTTGTCTAAATGCTTGTTGCAATTGAGGAGTTAACGTATTTTTAAAATAACTAGGGTAAGTAGCTTCAACTGTTCCCGTTGCAACGTTTTCTAATTTTTGAACATTTATTATAATTTCACCGGGTCTAGAAACTCCATTGCCCTTACCTGTATATAAATTATTTGGGTTAAAAGAAACAGCTGGGTAGTTTGAATCATCAACAATTCTTACAGAAACTAAACCTAAATCTGGGTATTGCTTGTAGAGTTCTTGATTATCAACTACATTAAATATTTGAGTTGCATTTAATACTTTTGAAACTTTTTCAATCCTTTGTTTTTTTCCAAATAATGACGGAACATTAAGCTTTGTAGGACCACTTTGAACACTTGCATTATTCCTTATTGATCTCAAACTAGTTAATAATTCTGAATAAAAATTACGATTAGCTGGAAATCCATTAGCGTCTACTGTAGTGTTAGTTATTTCTTTATCACTAACTTTAAACATAGAATTAAAAGCTACTGGCTGACCGTCTTCATTTAAAATAACTCCAGTCATCATAGCAATCTTTTCATTTGAAAAGTTTTTTTCTTTCAACTCCATTGCTTTCATCGCATTTGGATAAATATCCGGAGTTGCTAAAGTTGAAGCGTTTTGATATAACGGCACAATATCTGTAGCCATTTTCAAAAATTCTTGGAATTGAAGTTCTGTTCTTTTACGGATAGCAATACGGTGCTCCATAAATTCTGCCAACGATATTCCTGAACGAATAGCCTGAGATTCAAACTGTCTAAGTGCAGCATCCGCAAACGCTCTTCTCTTTCTTGTATTTTGTTTCCACTCGAATGGTCTTGCCAAAGATGATTTAAAACCAAATTCTTTGCCTGCCGTTTTGTTTAGTTCTTTACGATACTTTTCACGAGTTTTATCATTCTCAGATTTTCTAGTCGCACCTTCATTATATTTATTAAGATCAATTAACCCTTTGGCTTTTGTTTCAGCCATTGACTTAACTTGATCAGGAGTACTATTTGGTGGAGCTTTATCTCCAGTGTTTTCCATAAACTCCTGTGGGGTAATGTCACCATTCAATAGTCTAACTGCATCGATTTGATCATTTGTAATGAACGCTCCTTCCTCTTGAGTATCTTGTAAGACTTCTGCTATTTCTCTACGCTTTTGATTTTGTTGTAGTAAATCAGCTGAATCTTTTTTAAGATCAGCTTTTCTATTTTTAGTAGTGGCAGTTGTCATTGGAGTATTTCTAACAAACTTGTTAGTCGTACCAAATGTATTGGCTCCAGTATACTTATTAGCAACAAACTTGTTAAAGTCTTTTCTAAGCTTTACGAAATTCTCTAAGCCTGACTTATCATTACCAAAAACTTCTTTTACTTTGTCATGACTGTTCTGAAGCAAATTGATAATAAAGTTATCAACTGCATCTTCTTTTGACATCCTTCCTTCAGATACCATTGTACCAAACACTTGATTGAATAAACTGTTTCGAGAAACAGACTCTCTTACCTTGTCAGGAATCGCATCTGTCTGACGAGTATTAACTAATTCTTCGGTATTTAAATCAAAGTCTTCGGTATTAAAAAACGTTTTATCAAAGTCTTTAAAAAGAGGAGCCATGTAATCACCTACCTTGGCAAATTTCTTGCGAACTAAATCTGTAACTAAAGCTTTGCCATCTTGGAAAAATGAAGTCAAGTTGATTTTCATTTTACCTCCCATATTTCGACTTATCTCTGAAGCCACAGCTTTTACATCGTCATCATCCGCTTTTACTTCTTCTGAGATTCCTGTAAACAATCCGTTACGAGCTTGAGCTGCTTCATCGAACGCTGTATTATATCTAGTGTTTGCACTAGCCTCAGCTTTATCAATTCGTTCTTTTTTACGTCTACTCGTATCAGTAGCTTGTTGGTATGACACTTTGTTTTGGTCAACCGGCTCACCACTTTCATTTTTAGCCTGAGATTGCTTTCTAGCTTCTACATTCTGAGTTGCAATATTTTCAGCTTGGTCTTTAGAAACAATACCATGCTCTTGAGATTGTCCTTCAATAAAATCTCTAGTTTTATTATTTAAAGTAACAAACTCATCAGTAGTACTTGTCAAACCTTTTGCTTCTAACTCTCCAGTTTCAGAGTTGTATCTGTAAACAACTTTATTATCAAGAACTCCATCTTTACTAGATACGTAAAACTCTTCGCCTAAATTACCTGTACGTTTTTCAACTTTGACTCCTTCTGAACCTGCACCAGAACTTGCTGCACTTGAAGTAGTTGTTTTTTGATCAGGTTCTACTGGACCAGTACTCATAACAAATGCTTGATCCAATGGCATTGCTGTCGTATTTCCTCTTCCAGCAACTGCTAAAGATGGAGACATGGCCATTTTATTACCAGTCTCTTCGTCATCACTACCTCGGGTATTTTTAATAGTTTGATCTAATAAATCTAAAATTTCTCTGTCAGTTTCACTTACGTTTTCTCCATACTGAGCGTCTAAAAATGTTTGAAACTTTTGTTTTGTTTTAAACAGTATACCTAAGTTTGAAAGATTTCCAGTAGAAAATACAACACAACTAAATGCTGTCATACGCATATTCATCAATCGCTCGTCTTCGGTTTTACCGTAAGCATCTTCAACTGCTGCCCTAATATCAAAACCATTGGCTTTAAACTCAGTCCATACGTTAGCCGCTGTCTCTTCCACAAACGACCCCATGGCTCCGGTTACTGATCTACCAAGAATGGTAAACATTTTGCCAATAATATTATTAGGAACAAACTTTCCTAATTTTAAAATGCCAGTAACTTTATCAAATGATTGCATACCTAACTCTTCAGCAATACCAGCTGTACCGTCTTGGTTTGATATTTCATAAGTCGCAAACGGAATACCATAGCTAACAGCTGCTTTTTCAAATAACCTAAAAGCTCCTATTCCAGTTCTACCATATCTACTAGCCATATACGATCTTGTAGCAACTCCAGCTGTAGAAGTAAAAGCTTTTTCTATAGCCCCAGATACTGGTTTTCTATATAAGCCCATTTGTAAAGCTACCCCCAAAGAACTAATTAATCCTTCAGCCGTAACTTTATCTTCTTGTAATCCTTTTAAGCTTTCTACAACTTCAGGATTTACGTATAAACCATTTGCTTGTAAAAATGATGCTGCTTGACTTACTTCATCAGCAGGTGTTAAATATGGACTACCGGTATATACTTCAGCAACATTTTTACTAATTGTATTTCCAAGGTTTGCAAAAACACCCGTTGCATCAATTTTAGTTAAATCGGCATTCGTATAAACTAATTTGTTTATAGCTTTTAACTGAGCTTTTCTGTCAACAATTTTATCAGCAAGATTTCTAAGGTAAATATAATTTGCCTTGTACTGATCATTATACTGTATCTCATTTCCCTGCCCAAACATAGGTAATGCAGTTTTTGCAATGCTCATAAACCAAGGTGTATTTTTACCTTGAGCTGCTTCAAAGTCAGTGTTTAATTTATCAACATCATAATCCTCTGGAAGTACAGCTTTAAAACCTTGCGTAAACTGAGTACCTTTAAACTTATCTAAACGCTTTTGTAAGTTATCAACTTGCTCATATAAGATATTTCTTTTTTCTTTTAGTATTGCTAAGTCTGTTTTTTGTTCACCTTGCATGGTGCTGACAAAAGTAGTTTGAGCTTTCTTTTGATCTTCGCCTTCTAAACGTTTACCGTCAGGAGAAAAGAACTCTTGTTCAGGAATAGCATTAAAACCAAAGAACCCACTATTTCTTTTTATCTGAGTAATCTGTGCTTTAAACGAATTTATTTTAGCCAACTGTTCTGGACCTAACTCCATGTTTTGCTTTCCTTTTATTTTTTTACCTTGCGAGTAAATAGCACGTATTTGATCATAAAGACCAGCGATCTTTCTTTCATCTTCGTCAAGTTCACCTAAGGCTCTTTGCTCTTTTACTTGATCATATTTAGAAACTCGTTTTCCAGATGGATCAATATAGTAACCCATTTTCTCACGATTCTTTTCGTAAGCCTCATCACTTAGTGTACGTTCATACGCTGCACGATACTTACCAAGAACCTCATCAATCTCATCATCTCCTAATCCTTGCTTTTCTAACATGGCTACAAGAGACTTTTGATTTATTGAGTTAAATCCTGAAAGACGTTTGCTATCCGGTATGTCAATGTTGACACTGTTACCTAAATCATTCTCGAATAAAACCTTTCCAAGATCAGTTTCTGAAACCCCAGCGATTGAAGAAGCATTTGGGTTTTCATCAAACAGCGTTCCACCTTTACCAATTACTCCATCCTCTACGACATCAGTACCTTTGGCTACACGCATTTTTTTAAAATCTTGTTGTCTGCTTAAATCAGCACCAAGAGTATTTTCAATGGAAATAGTTTTTAATAAATCGTTTACTCCTTCGTAGCCTATTTGCTTTAAAACAGTTTTGTTTTTACGCTGGTATGCATCTCTATTTACAGGGTCCTGTAAATAAGAATAAAAATCTTCTGGTTTTTCAAATGGTTGTCCATAAGCGTCAGAAGCAATATTGTTTGCTCTTAATTTATTGAATTGTTGTAAAGCCTGATATCTACGTTGACTAATTTGATATTTTTCTGAAACCGGGTCTGGTGCAAATTGATTAAACTCTGATCTATATCCTTGTTCATTTATACCAACAGCTTTTCTGTTAAACACAGGATCATAAATTGTACCGCCTATATTATTACGATTTGAGAATTGATTTTTTTCATAAGCTGATAATCCACCAGCCAATTTATCATCAAAATCTTTTTCACTTGCAATATTAAAGTATCTTGCTAAGTCATTCTTTTTTTCATTATAAAATTGAGAACGTTCAAGAGGATCATCTAAAATTGCCTGTAATTGATCTGAACTTTCAATCTTTCCTTTGCCAAAAGAAACTGTACTACCAAACCCATCTTTAGTTGCTGTAAATAAATTTTGAGCATCTAAGTCTTTACCAACTAATCCTGAAAGTTCAGTTTCTCTACCTGTTACTTCTTCAGGTGTTACCATTCTGAAATTATCTGAAACAACCTTTTCAGCTTGTTTACTTGCTTTTTCTAAAATTGGTTTTTTCTTAGCTGTTATAGGAGCTACTGGTTCTTTTTTAAACCCCCCTCCACCAACTACAGGTTTTACTGGTTTAGGTGCTACTATAGGTTGAACTTTAGGAGTAGGTGCAGTTTTATTTGTAACTGCTTGATCCCATTGTTCTTCACTTGGTAATCTAAAATCAACTAATGGTTTAGGTGCAGGCGTATCTTTTTTAACCGAACCCCCACTAATTCTTGGGGTTGGTTTTGGATCAACTTTTTCTTCAGGCATATTACAAATATAATACCTAAAGTAAAACTATTTCAATACGATTTTATTTTTTAGTTTTAGATTTTTTAACAGCTATTGCGTCAACTTCATCTACAACTTTACTCATCAAATCAAAATATGCATTATCCCAATTAACTTGAGTTGCTTCATCCCATTTATTTCTACTTGTAATTTGAGAAAGAGTTGGGGATCCCCCTGTAGTTTTTATCTTACGATACTCTTTTGGAATTACCCATTGACCATTTGCGTTTGGTTCATATAGAGGAATGGCATATGAAAACTTACCAATCTCAGGGGCCGTTCCAATTTTAAGAGGTTGAGTATTTCCAACTGCAAATGGAAAATATATTAAATCTCCACTTGCTTGTAATACTTTCTTTTCCTCACCATCAACAGGAACCAATACAGTTTTACCTGTAGAAGCATCCATCATTTTTTGAGCAGGTAATACAGCAACTCGGTTGATATAGAAATCTTTCATTGCTGTTGTAGTAAACTCTGGAGCCCCAGTATCCATGTTAATCATGTATCTGTTTGTAGGTAACTGAACTTGTGTTCCAGCTGGATCAGATGATACAGAAGAAGAAAACTCAGTACTTAATCCATTTGGTTTACCCTTATAATTCATAGTCATTGAGCCTACTTGAAAACTTGTAGGTGCTACTTTTTGCCCTGTCGAAACATTTACATTTATATTGGTTCTTCTAAATGTCTGATCTTTATTTTCAAATTTTGCTGGTATATTTGTTACAACAAACTTATTATAAAACTCACTATAAAGTTGGTCATTATTCATTTTCATAGGGTCTTGTGCATCAGGAATACCATCCCAATACAGTTGACTTCTAAATTGCTTTTGTGCCAATGGATTAGAGTTAAACCAATTTTTACCTATGTCGAATGCATTTTTGTCAAGCTTAATTTCTGGAAATAACTTTTGAAGCTCTTGAGCTTCTTCTCTATTTGCAGGGAGACTAAAAATACGTTCAATGGTTTTTTCTTTGTCGTTTTTGTTAATATTTTCTTTAATTATTTGTCCATCTTTGGATAAATTAAAAATATCATTACTCCCTAGAATTTTTTCAAAATCATAATTATTATGAAATATAGGTTGAATTCTTTTTAACCCATTTGGATCAGTTGTTACATTTAAATAACCATCTACAAATACTTCCGGGTTTTCTTGAATTCTACTAAATAAGTCTTCTTGGCTTTTAGCTGACCTACTAATTTTACTAAATATTTTTAAGCTTTCTGGAATATATTCACGAGCTGCTCCCATATCTCCTTCCATTACCTTATCTTCAATATCAAATAAATCTTTAGATAATAATGCTAAGTTACCACGAGTGGCAGCAAGTTCTTGTTCCCCTACGTAAGCATTTTCTACTCTGTTAGGGTCTTTAGCTTTTTCACCTTTAAAAATAGTTTGAATTAAATTTACAGCGGCATTTTTATTTTCTTCAATATAAGCGTTGTGATATTTATTCCTATCTGAACTAATACCAGAACGAATAGCTGCTAACTCTTTATCAGACTGAGCACCAGTCTCGTCTTCTGTTTTATTTATTTTTAGCCTAGGAAACTTACCTGTTGCCCCTATTGCTGCTCCTAATGAAAAATCTGCCATGTGTTTCTGTTAATTTTTGTTGTTAACTTTGATACCTCTCTGAAGCGGCATCTTTACCTGCTACGCTTTTAGCGATATTTTCGCTACCTCTTGCGATTGCTTGACCTGCTGCTCTTTCTGCTGTTAGTCTAAAGTCACGAGTTGCTGCTATATCTTTTTGTTCAATAGCGGTCAACGCATTATTCATACGTTCAACTCCACTCATTGCGTTAATCTTAGCAGACTGATCTGCTTGTGCAATCTGCATTATACCACCAGTTCTATTTAATGCTGCCGTTCTACCAAACACAGACGAAGCCTGTGGAGAACTTTGACTAACTGCATTCATCTGCTGAGCTTGTCCCTGAGCATTTTGCATTGACATAATACCTCTTTGCTCACTCCCAATTCCTTGGCGTACTTGCCCTTGGTATATACCTTTCATTTCTGAAAAGCCTGCTTTAGTTTTTTGATAACTTGGAAACGGTAACTTGTTTGCTTTATTCAACTGGTACATACCAACTGCCATCTGAACTAAGCCCATACCGGCTGATGTAGCACCAGCTATATTATTTTTTTCACTACCTTCACTACCGCCACCACCTTCTTGAGCTTGTGGCATGTTAAAACCCTGCATTGTATTTGCAGTAGACGACCCACTAAAATCACCTCCTGTAGGTGTGGAACCTGATGGAAAACCCGGACTACCCATATGTTATGATGATAAATATTGAACTCCTTGAACTAAATTCTCACTGCCTGTGGCAATTGCGTTACCTGCTGCTTTTTGTGCTTCCATTTTATAATCTCTTTCGGCTTTTACTTGTCTTTGTTCTATCTCACTAATATCTGCTGCTGCTTTGGTCATTCCACCAATAGCACCTTTTTTAACACCTGCATCCATTTTACTTAAAGTTGCTTCAGTACTCATACGATCTAAAGCTCCCACTCTGGAAGCTTCTTGTCCAGAAAACTGAGGAGTAGTTTCAGCTAATGAACGCATTGTTTTTGCAGTAGCTGATGTTGTTTCTTTTCTGATACCCCCAAGCGTATTTTGACCCATACCTTCACGATACTGTCTACGATACATATCCATATTTTCATTGGCATATTGCATACCGTCAGTATAATTTGGAAAAGGTAATTTTCTAGCTTTTGCTAATTGTGCGTACCCAACTGCCATTTGAACAGCACCCCCAATAGCACCAGCTGCTTGGCCTGCTAGTTTAAGTGGGTTCATACTCATGCCGCCTCCACCTTCGCCTCCGCCTCCGCCACTGACCATTCCCATAAGTAACTGCATTGTCATTGGATCCATATCTACAAATTTAGTTTATTTTATCTATTATACAATCTAGAATTCGGTCTGTATTTAATCACGTAATTTATTAATTTTTGAAATAAATTAGGTGCGAAACGCAACTTAACTTTTATAAACCTACCCCACAATCTAGACGTATCTCCAGAGTTTACACCAGAGCCAGTAGAATCATTTTTAATTGGAGCGTAGTAAAAATCTTCCAACTCTTCAAACTCAGCACTTGTCAAAAATGAAACATGGTCACGAGTAGCAAAATCTAAACGATCAGGAGTTGTATCAGTTACAACCTGAACTGCTGAGAATATTTTACTCATGTTAGGATCAATGTTAACAACACCTTCAATGTGTCCATAATATTGTACATCATAAAAAGTATTGTAATTACCAGTACTGTCTACATATATTTTGTTTTGTTCATTAGGTTTACTAGTGTAAATAGTATTTCCACGTGTAGCCATAATATTTGGCCATGCTGTTTTAAAACATGTAAACCCATTTTTTACTTCATCGTAAACCAAAGTAAACAACTTATAATACTCAGGGTTAGTATCTGGGCTAAGTTGATCCCAGTTATTTGACCAAGTAGCACCTAACCCCGGACGGGTGTTTCCTGTATCCGTAGCTGAATTTTTCTTTTTATAGATATAAGGTAACCCAGAAATGTGTCGTGCAGCTGTCTCGTAATAAGTATAGTAATTAAAGTTAGTTCCATTACCTTGGTGACTAACAACCACTAGACTGTTTAAAGCATACTGAACAAATGTACTATAGTTAGTATTAGTCCATGTCTGAAACTCAGCAATAGTAGGATCAACAGCTTTAAATGTAAATATGGCTTCATAAAAACGTTGATTGTAACCAGCGTTAATACCTTGCCCAGAAATCATAGATAAGTTATCGGTGTGCCAAGTTG
>Ga0114974_10003783_pt1 | contig 11379 bp, 7 predicted proteins | sample S_130206_EF_Meta_FD_87318 | JGI IMG/M metagenome (GOLD analysis project Ga0114974, IMG submission 87318) | Freshwater microbial communities from Lake Simoncouche, Canada to study carbon cycling - S_130206_EF_MetaG | ecosystem: Environmental > Aquatic > Freshwater > Lake | place: Lake...
ACCGCCAGCCCCTTTCCGCCCACCATGATGCAGCCGGTCTACTATGCCGGATGGGTGCCGATTGCCGGGATAATTGCCTGGGCCTTGGTGACAACGCTGGGCCGCGGCAGCCGCGCGGCCATTTTCCAGGCCGTCGCCTGGATGCCGCTTCTGCTGACCGGGCTGATCCGCATTTTCGGCAACCTTGGCCTCAGCGACCGGCCAGTCGATGCGTTCTTTCCCTTCTTCGTATCGATCGCTTTCGAAGTGGTGGTCACCGCGCTGGGCGTGGCGGATCGCTTCATGAGCATCAAGCGCGACCGCGACCTCGCCAAGGTCGAGGTGCGCGCGCTGGGCGAACTGGCCGAGCGCGATCCGCTGACCGGCCTGCTCAACCGTCGCGCCATCGAGCCGCGCTTCGCCGAGCTCCTGACTTCGGGCTATTCGACCATCGCTGTCGTCGATATCGATCACTTCAAGTCGATCAACGACAGCCGCGGCCATGTCACCGGTGATCGGGTGCTGCGCGTGGTCGCCGAAGTGCTGACGCAGGACAGCGAAGCGCTGGCGGTTCGGCTTGGCGGCGAGGAATTCATGCTGCTGCTGCGCGGGAAAGCTGCCGCGCAGCGCGCTGAACACATCCGGGGCGCACTGCCCGCGCGCATCGCAGCGCAGGTGCCCGGGCTGGAGCGCATGGTCACCGCCAGCATGGGCCTAATCGAATTGCCCCGCCACGGCCGCATCCGCGAAGACTTCGCCGTGCTCTACTCCCAATGCGACCGCCTGCTTTATGAGGCGAAGAATACAGGCCGCAACCGCATGATGATGGAGCGGATGCAGAGCTTCGGAGAAGGTAGACATGGGGGCAGGAAAGGCCGCGAAGGCAAAGTAGCAGCCTGAATGCGCTGAGACGATTCGCTGCCTGTGCCCGTCAACCCGTCACTTGGCGGCGGCCTGCTTGATCTGGTCCACCAGCGATGCATTCAACCCTTGAAACGCCGCCCGGGTCAGCGCCGCAAAGCGGCCCGGCTCGGCTTGCGCTTCGTAGATCTTCTTCTCCTTGAAGCGGCTGCTCATCCCCAGCAAGGCCAGCCCGGTGTGAAGCGCCCGACTATCCGACTTATCGCCGGTCTGGGTCAAAACGGCGAACGGTTCATCGGTACCGGCGCCATTTTCGACATAGAAGTAGCCGTTCCACGCCGCATTGTAAGGCTGTGGTGAGTGCAGCGCGAACCAGGCACCTGAAAAGCCCATGATGTGAAAGCGCAGGCGAGTGCCGACTTGAGCGGTGGCGCCATAGATATGATTTCCCGAGCTCTGCAGCGACTCATAATCTATACCCATGCCCGGCATCAGCACGATGAGATCCTCGCCATCGGGATTGCCCCGGCCGACCAGGCTGTTGAAGGTTGTGCCGGTGGTGACTCCAGCCTTGAGCCAGGGCATGCCAGGCGTCAGCGGCGCGGCGCTCGGTCCATACAACGGTTGCCCGCTAAAGCTTTTGGCAGTGGTGCCGATCGGCGCGGGCGATCCGGCCGGGGGCGCCGTGACGACTTCGTACCCGGCCTCCTTGAGGCGCGAGATGAGATCTGCGTAGGCTTCGCCTGCCAGGCTCACGCCCAGATCATCAGTTATGCCGGTGAGAGTGGTCTGGATTTCCGATGCCCGCGCATTATCGCTACTGCCGCTGCCCCCGGCATAGGCCCGGGCAGCGCCGCTTTGCGTAATCATTAGCGAAAATGAAGGCACATAGACGCGCCGTTTTCCGGCGAAGAACCTGACCGTCTGTGCCTTCAATGGAACCGTAAACGCTGACACTTCACGCGGCAGCGCGCGCAGTTGTTCCATGGTTATACCACCGCTCGTGCTCGAGTTGGCATAGTTGGTCGACGAAGTAGCCGTTGCGCTCTGCGAGCTGTTGTCATCGGGTTTGGCAAGGCTTGGCCCCGCGACCAGAACTGCGGCCATGGCCACGGCGGCCGACATAGCGCGGAATGGATTCCATTTTTGCATTGCAATACCCCCGTATTTGCTCGTCACTTGGTCTCACATTTGTGCTGGTGAGCCAAGCCCAAGATCACAGAATTCATGCAGATGCAGTCACCACCCCTAGCTGCCAAAGTATGAAGGCAAATTCCTCAGCAGTCTCCCTAAGCGACTCGAAGCGGCCTGACTTGCCACCATGGCCCGCGCCCATGTTTGTCTTGAGCAGTAGTTCGTTGCCGTCGGTCTTGAGTTCGCGCAGCCTGGCTACCCATTTGGCCGGTTCCCAATAGGTCACGCGCGGATCGTTGAGCCCGGCGGTCACCAGCAGAGGCGGATAGGCTTGGCGCTTGACCTGGTCATAGGGCGAATAGCTGCGGATCAGCTCGAACGCGGCCTTGTCCTCGATCGGATTGCCCCATTCGGGCCATTCGCCGGGCGTCAGCGGCAAGGTCTCGTCGAGCATGGTCGCCAGCACATCGACAAAAGGCACATGCGCCACCACCGCGCCCCACAGCTCGGGGTCGGAATTGATCACCGCCCCCATCAGTTCGCCGCCTGCCGATCCGCCTGAAATGCTGATCCGGCCAGCCGCGGTGAAGCCGCGTTCAATCAGGCCGCGCGCGACATCGACGAAATCGGTGAAGGTGTTTGTGCGTCGCTCCAGCTTGCCCGCCTTGTACCAGGCCCGCCCCAGGTCATCGCCGCCGCGGATATGGGCAATGGCATAAGCAAAGCCACGGTCGACAAGGCTCAGCCGTGTGGTCGAGAAGCCCGGCTCGATGGCGATGCCATAGGCGCCATAGCCGTAGAGATGCAGCGGGCCGCCACTTGAACGGTCCTTGCGCATGACAATGCTGACCGGGATCAGCGTGCCATCGCGCGCGAGCACTTCCAGCCGCTCGGTCGTATAGAGCGCGGCATCATAGCCTGATGGGATTTCCTGCACCTTGAGCATTTCAAGGCTGCGCCCCGCGACATCATAATCATAGACTGTCGCCGGGCTGACCATGCTTTCATAGGACAACCGCAACTTGTCCATCGCCCATTCGGGATTGTCGCCGAGCCCTGCGGAATAGCTCGCTTCGGGGAAAGTGATAGGCTCAATGCGCGCCGGATCGTCGTAATAGCGCACCTCGATCTGATCGAGCCCGCCGCGACGCCCCTCGACGACATAAAAATCGCGGAACAGTTCAAAGCCGGTGAGATAGAACCCGTCAGAACCTTCGATCAGGGTCGTCCAGTCGCCGGGGCTGCTCAGCGGCGCGGTGGCGAGGCGGAAGTTCTCGTGGATGTCGTTGGTGTGGATATAGAGCAGGCCCCTGCCTTCTGAATCGGCGCGCTCCTCGACATCATACTCCACCCCCTTCTGGCGGGGCCTCACCAGAATTGGCGCGGCCAGCGGATCATCGGCGGGGATCAGGCGGACTTCGCTGGTCTCGTGATCGCTGCTGGCGACAATCAGCCACTGCTCATTGGCGGTCAGAGAGGAGCCGACGCGGAAGCCATCATCATCTTCGTGATACAGCTCGATGTCGTGTGAGACTGGCTGGCCCAGCCAGTGCAGCCTCGCATTGTCGGTGCGCCATTGTTCGTTGGCAAGGCTGTAGACAAAGCCCTTGTCCTGCGCGACCCAGACCAGCGACGACAATGTGCCGGGGATTTCATCAGCCAGCAATTCGCCAGTGGCAAGGTCCTTGACCCGCGCAGTGAAGCGTTCGGAGCCATTGTCATCCACTGCATAGGCGAGCAACCTGCCACTGGCACTGACCGACAGGGCGCCAAGCCGGAAGTATTCCTTGCCCTCAGCGAGAGCCACTTCATCCAGGATCAGCTCATCGGGTCCGCCTGCCACAGGCCTGCGCCACCACTTCTTGTATTCCGCGCCTTCTTCGAACTCGATCCAGTAGAGCCAATCGCCATCCTTCTGCGGCACCGACTTGTCCGCCTCCTTGATCCGCGCGCGCATCTCTGTGAACAGGCTGTCGATCCGTCCCTTTTGCCCGGCCATGCGTGCCTCGAACCAGGCGTTTTCGGCCGCAATGTGGGCTAGCACTTCCTTATCGGTGACTTCAGGATAGCCCGCATCGCGCAGCCAGGCATAATCGTCGGAAACTGTAATGCCGTGATGAGTGACCGAATGGGGCTTTTTGGCCGCGATTGGGGCCGCGACTGGGGGTGTGTTCAAAGCATGGGTGGAATCTGTCATCGCCTGCATCTATGTTGAGCTGCAGAGGACCGCAACCATGCTGATGAATACGCACGAATCCCGGCTGGGCGCCCTGCGCAAGGAGCTGAAGTCGCGGGGCCTCGAAGGCTTCGTCGTGCCGATTTCCGACGAGCACATGAGCGAATATGTCGGCTCCTATGCCCAGCGCCTCGCCTGGCTGACCGGGTTTGGCGGTTCAGCGGGAACCGTGGTGGTGCTGGCGGATGAGGCGGCAATATTTGTTGATGGGCGCTACACCCTGCAAGTGCGCGAACAGGTCGACGGGGCTTTCTATGCCTATGAAAGCATGCCGCAGACGTCAGTTGCGAAATGGCTGGCCGCGCATGTCGGCGAGGGCGCGAAGATCGGCTTCGATCCGTGGCTGCATGGCAAGGCCTGGGTGACCGGGACAGCCAAGGCGCTGGCAGAGAAGAAGGCCGAGCTCGTCGCGGTGGCGAGCAACCCTATCGACGCGGTCTGGGAAGATCGCCCGGCGCCCTCAACCGCTCCCGCGCTGGTCCACCCGGACAGTGTCGCCGGGCAGTCAAGCGCCGCCAAGCGGGAGGCGCTGGCCGCATGGCTGGCGGAAAGCAAATGCGACACTGCGGTCATCTCCGCGCTCGATTCGATCGCATGGCTGCTCAACATCCGCGGCAGCGATGTCGATCGCACGCCGGTCGCCCTTTCCTTTGTGCTCGCCCATGCCGATGGCACGGCAGACCTGTTCATCGCGCCCGAAAAGGTCACGCCGGAATTGCGCGAGCACCTCGGCAATGCCATCCGCTTTGCCCCGCGTGATGCCTTCCTGCCTGCGCTGGCAGAGCTCAAGGACAAGACCGTTGCGGTCGATCCGGATCGCTCGGTGCAGGCCATCTTTTCAGCGCTTAAGGATGCCGGGGCAGAAGTCGCCGAGCACCGCGACCCCTGCGTCTTACCCAAGGCCATCAAGAACGAGGCCGAACAAGCCGGCCACCGCGCAGCCCAGGCCCGCGACGGCGCGGCCATGGTGCGCTTCCTGCAATGGCTGTCCCTCGAAGCCCCCAAGGGCAGCATCGATGAGATCGCCGCGCAGGAACAGCTCCACCAGTTCCGCCGCGACACCGGCCTACTGCGCGATCTCTCTTTCGACACCATTTCGGGCGCCGGGCCAAACGGCGCTGTAGTGCATTACCGGGTGAGCGAGGATACAAACCGCACGCTTGAGCCCGGCTCGGTCTATCTGGTCGATTCGGGCGGGCAATATCCCGACGGCACCACCGACATCACCCGCACAGTCTGGATAGGTCCGGGAGAAGCGCCTACCCAGATCAAGGACCGCTTCACCCGTGTGCTCAAGGGCCACATCGCACTCGCCCGAGCGGTGTTCCCCAAGGGCACGCTCGGCAGCCAGCTCGATACCCTGGCGCGCCAGGCCCTGTGGCAAGCCGGGCTCGACTATGCGCATGGCACCGGCCATGGCGTCGGCAGCTTCCTGTCGGTCCACGAAGGCCCGCACCGGATCGCGAAGAGCACCGCGCCAAACGAGCAGGAATTGCTGCCCGGCATGATCGTTTCCAACGAGCCGGGCTATTACAAGACGGGGCTCTACGGCATCCGCATCGAGAATCTGGTGCTGGTCGAACCGCGCGAGATCGAAGGCGCCGAAGGCGCGTTCCTCGGCTTCGAGACGCTGACCCATGTGCCGATTGACCGGACGCTGGTGGAGCCTGGTCTGCTCGACCGCGACGAGCTGATCTGGTGGAATACCTATCATGCGCGGGTGCTGGAGATTGTTGGCCCCCAGCTTGATGGTCAACGTCTTGCATGGCTGAAGGCGCAATGCGCGCCGATTTAATCTGATTTCAAACGGGAGAGAAAAACGTGATCATCAATATCTGTTTCGGCACCCGCGACCTTGAAAAGGCCGGGCGCTTCTATGACGCCGTCACTGCCGAACTGGGTGTGGCGCGCACCGGCACCACCGAGCGATCGATCTATTATGGCAGCGGCGCCACTGGCATCACATTCGCCGTAACCCTTCCCTTTGACGGCAATCCCGCCACCAACGGCAATGGCACCATGGCCACTGTCGGCGCGCCAGACCGCGCCACGGTCGAACGCATGCATGCCGCTGCCCTTGCCAATGGCGGAAGCTGTGAGGGCCCTCCCGGCGTGCGCGAAAATGGCTATTTCGTCGCCTACTGGCGCGATCCCGATGGCAACAAGATGAATGCTGTTTCGCTGGCCGGATAGTTTCCGCCAGATGAACGCAGGCCCTGCTCCGCGACAATTGGCGACAATGTCGCCCGATAGCGGCATAATCGCGCGACAAGCCGGGCCTAGTACCGCTTCAAGAGAGCCGCGTGGTCCCCGGTATTCCCCCCTTCCCCTGCCCAAGACCGCGCGGCTCTCGACAGATTTGAGTACCCATTTCGGGGCCACTGGAGGATTGAGATGAAGAAATTCGCGATTGGATTGTCGCTGGCGGCCATGGCCGTCGCCGGAACTGCCATGGCCGAACAGGCCTGGGGTCCAGGCAAAGGCGGAGCCACGGTCACCCGCGCCGATGCGCTCGCCCGTGCCGGCCAGATGTTCGACCGGCTCGATGTCAACAAGGACGGCAAGCTTGATCCCGCCGACCGCGAAGCCATGCACGCTGCCATGTTCGACAAAATCGACACCAACAAGGACGGCCAGATTTCGCGCGCCGAATTCATGGCCATGCGGCCCATGGGTGGTCCGGGTATGGGTGGTCCCGGCGGGCCAGGCATGCGCGAAGGCGGCGATGGTCCCAAGATGGGCGGCGACCACATGGGCGGCCCCGGCATGGGCGAAGGCCACATGCGCGGACCGGGGATGCGCGGAGGCCACATGGGCGGTCGGGGCATGGGCGGTATGATGCTGATGCACATGGCAGACGCCAACAAGGACGGTGCAGTCAGCAAGGATGAATTCATGGCTGCCGCCGCAACCCGCTTCGATACCACCGACAGCAACCACGACGGCTCGGTGACCCCCGCAGAACGCCAGGCAGCCCATCAGGCGATGCGCGAGCGCATGCGCGGCATGATGCAGCACCGGATGGGCGGCAACGCCGCCACTCCGCCCGCGCCACCGCCTGCCAACTGATAACTCTGAACCATGGGCGACGACGTCTCACCTCAGCTCTTGCTGGTCGATGATGAGACCGCCCTGCGCGAACCCCTGGCCGACTATCTGTCGCGTCAGGGGTTTGGCGTTACCCAGGCCGCCAGCGCCGCACAGGCGCGCAGCCATTTGCGCAGCCACAGTCCCGATCTGGTACTGCTCGATATCATGATGCCGGGCGAGGACGGGTTGTCGCTGTGCCGCCACCTTTCGGAATCGCGCTCCATTCCGACTATCCTGCTCACCGCCAAGGGAGAGGCGACCGACCGCATCGTGGGTCTGGAAATCGGTGCCGACGATTATGTCGTCAAACCCTTCGAGCCGCGCGAACTGGTCGCCCGCATCCGCAGCGTACTGCGGCGCGCTTCGCGCGAAACCAACGCCCCGGCCGAAAACGAATTGCTGCAATTCGATGGCTGGTTGCTCGATCCGCTAAAACGGCGGCTGATCAACCCGGAAGGTGCCGTAGTGGCGATTTCCTCGGCAGAGTTCCGCCTGCTGACCGCCTTTCTCGACCATCCGCGCCAGGTGCTCGACCGCGACCGACTGCTCGATATGGTCCAGGGCCGAGAGGCACATCTGTTTGACCGCGCGATCGATAACCAGATCAGCCGGCTCCGCCGCAAGATCGAAGCCGACAGCCGCAATCCCCAACTGATTCAGACCGTCTGGGGCGGCGGCTATATGCTCGCTGCCGATGTGCGCCGCGTAGCTGCGGAAACCCGGTGATATCGCGCCTGTGGCCCAGAAGCCTGCACGGCCAGATGCTGCTCGCCATCGCGCTGGCTCTCCTGCTGGCGCAGGGCTTTGGCGCGGTGCTGCTCTATCGCGCCCAGCACGAGCGGCGCGAGGCGGCGCTGGTCCATCTTGTGGCCATGCGGCTGTTCACCGCCACCCGCGAATTTCCGCCGCCGCCGGATGAAGGCAGCGGGCCCGGCCCTGGGCCCGGCCACGATCACTTGCGACCCCATGGCCCGCCGCCGCCCGAATTGTTTGGCGGGCCGCGCAGCTTCCGTCTCGAACACAGCCCGAACTCCCCGGCCCGGCCCGGCGAGGCACGCGATGGCGAATCCGAACGCGAATTGCGCGCGATCCTGACTGATCAGAACATTGCGGTCAGCGATGTCATGGTCATCCGGCGAGCCGTTGTCGACGATCCGCCCACGCTTCGGCGGCTCTCGCGCCGGGCGATGCTGCTCGGACAGCCGCCCGAAGCCGTCGCCGACGTGGTCCTGATCGGGGGTATCCGCAAGGCCGACAGCGGCGAATGGCTGGTGGTCCGCACCCCGATCCCGCCCTATGAACGTGTGCTGCTGATAACATTGGTGGCCCAGACCCTGCTGATCTATGCCGTGCTGGTCGGTGCTATCGCCTTCATACTGCGCCGCATCACCCGGCCGCTGGCAACACTCACCAACCAGATCGAACGCTTCGCCGGAAGGCGCGACGGGGTCGGCCAGATCGCTCCCGAAGGCCCCGACGACATCCGCAAGCTGATCGCGGCGCACAATGCCATGGAATCCCGCATTTCCGCGTTGCTCGACGAGAAAGACGTAATGCTGGGCGCTATCGGCCACGATCTCAAAACCCCGCTTGCGGCGCTGCGGGTTCGGATCGAATCGGTAGAAAATGAGACCGAGCGTCTCCGCATGGCCGCAACTATCACCGACATCGCCCAGTCACTCGACGATATCCTGTCGCTGGCCCGCGCAGGACGCGCGCGCGAACCGAGCGAAATGACCGAGCTCTCTGCGCTGCTCGCTTCGGTGGTCGAAGAATACGAGGATATTGGCGAGCCGGTGGTGCTGGGCGAGACGGCCCGCATGGCCATGCCCTTGCGCGCGACCTGGCTGCGACGGGCGATCCGCAACCTGATCGGCAACGCCCTGCGCTATGGCGGCGACGCGCGGGTTTCCTTGCAGCGCGAAGGCGATTTCGCCGTGTTTCGCATCGAAGACAATGGCCCCGGCATCCCCGAGCATGACATGGCCCGCATGCTCGAACCCTTCACCCGCGGCGAAGCCTCGCGCAACACCGAGACCGGCGGCGCCGGTCTTGGTCTGGCTCTGGCGCTGGCCATTGCCGAGCAGCACGGGGGCACCCTGGCTCTGGTCAACCGGAAGGACGCCGAGGGGAAAGTCGCGGGACTCACAGCGGAACTGCGGCTGCCGCTCGGCAAATCCTAGTGTAACCCTGCAATTGTTTCGGTAACCACCTCAAGCTGCGCCTGATGCAGGATGCCGCAATTGCGCACCCGCTCGATCGCCCGCGCCAGTTCCAGCTCGCCCGCCTTGCCCGCAAAGCGCGGGGCAAGCTCGCGTTCGAACTCCCGAGCTTTGTCGCCAGAACAGAATCCGCCGAGCAATTGCGGCAGCCGCGATGTGAAGAAGATGCCTTCGCTGCCGGAAGTCAGCGCATCAAGATTCTCGCGCAGCCAGCGATAGCCGGTTTCACGCGTGGCGCGGACCGACATGATGCCGCGCAACAGTTGGCGCTGTTCGCTGAGTCGCAGCCGCTCGTCCTTCCAATCGCGCAGCAGCCAGGTGGCGATGAGATTGTTGCCGCTGGTGGCGAGGGCATCGAGCGCAGCCGGGCGCAATTCGACATCCTGTGAGGCAAGGGCCTTGTCGCCGAGAATTTTGGCGGCAGGCAAAGCGCCACTTTCGAGATAGGTATCGAAGGCGAGATCGAACCATTGTGGATCGAGCGCCACCACATCGCCGGCGAAATAGCTCGTGGCAGCCTGGGCCAGGGTGCGGCGCAATTTGCGATCGTGGCTCCAGCTTATCAGTCGGCCGACCGCCTCGCTGCGGCGCTGGGCAGTTTCGGGATCCTCTGCGGCATAGACCCCGGCGCGGGGATCGAAACCCAGTTTTTGCAGTACCGGCCGGTAAAGGCTCCCAAGGAACGACCGGTAGCCCGGCACCACGCGATCATCGATCAATTCGGCGGTGGACAACATATCGAGCAGATTGCCGGCCGCCTCACTGGCATGGCTGCCGGGATTGCGCATCAGCTTGCGGGCCAGTGCGAAGATCTGGCCCGGCGAGGCACGCCCAGCACGAAAGCTGGCCTGCAGCGAATCGGCCGTGGCCAGCGCTTCGCCGTCGGGCAGGGTATCGGCAATCGCAATCAGCTCATCCCAGCTGCCTCGCGGTAGATCGAAGCGATAGTAGCCTGCGCCATCCGCGTTGGGGACCAGCGGCGCCTTCCCCGGCAGCTGGAACTGGTCGGAGCGATCTGAAAGCAATTGGCAATGCCGCGCGCCGTCACGCCGGACACAAAACGGTATGGTCCAGCGGCCCGGCGGCGGGCTGGTTCCGAGCGGTGCATAGCGGGTCTGGCTGACTTCGAACGTGTCACCTTTGCGGATGAACGCCAGCAGGGGCACGCCCTGTTGATCGGTGAAGCTGCGCATGGCCGTGACCAGCCGCGCATCGCCTGCCGCTTCGGCCAGAGCCGCAAAGAAGTCGTCGCTGGTCGCATTGCCAAAGCGGTGCCGCGCCATATAGCTGCGCACACCGCTCTGGAATTTGGCATCGCCCATATAGCTGGCGATCATCGCAATGACATGGCCGCCCTTGCCATAGGTGATCGTATCAAAGCTTGAATCGACCTGGGAATTTGCTGTGATCGCCTGACGGATCGGCCTCCCGGCGACCAATTCGTCGGTCTCCATCGCGGCGAAGCCTTCGGCCATGCCGCCGCCTGCGATCCTGAGGTCCGGCCGCACCTGACTGGCGATATGATAGCCCATCCAGTTGGCAAAGCTCTCGTTGAGCCAGATATCACTCCACCAGGCCGGAGTCACCAGATCACCAAACCATTGGTGCGCCAGCTCGTGCGCGACGATTATGCCAAACTGGCGCTGGCGGCTGACAGATGCCTTGCTGTCGATCACCAGGATGCTGTCGCCATAGAGATCGGCCCCCGCATTCTCCATCGCACCGGGCAAGATCGGGGTGGTGATCTGGTCGAGCTTGGGGAAGGGAAAGGGCTCGCCGAAATAGGCCTCAAGCGCGGCGACAATCGGCTTCGATCCGGCGAGGGCAAAGTCCAGCTTGCCTGCATTCGCGCGCGAC
>Ga0114974_10003784_pt1 | contig 11378 bp, 8 predicted proteins | sample S_130206_EF_Meta_FD_87318 | JGI IMG/M metagenome (GOLD analysis project Ga0114974, IMG submission 87318) | Freshwater microbial communities from Lake Simoncouche, Canada to study carbon cycling - S_130206_EF_MetaG | ecosystem: Environmental > Aquatic > Freshwater > Lake | place: Lake...
CCCGTTGCGGGACGTGTCTCCCCGCCGGTGAACAAAAGCACGCAATCCTTCGCGCCGGCTCCGCTTCCAAACTTTCCGGGAATTGCAGAAGCGTAGCCTGCACCCCAGGAATGCGTTGTCACCCACCGCTCTTTTCCCGTGTCCGCCTCGAGTGCGACGGCGCATCGCTCCTGCGAACCTCCGACCGGTACAATCACCAACCCTCCCAAAACCAGAGGGGTCGATCCATGGCCGAAAAAGTTATCTCGCATCGCGTAGTCTGCTCCCAAATCACGCTTCCACAAAACGGTGCCCGTCTTTAACTCCACGCAGTGAAGAAGACCCGTGATTCCAAAAGTCCAAACCTTTTCTCCCGCAACCACCGGACTGGTCCGCGCTCCGTCGCCAGACCCGTACCGGTCCCGATAAGGCGCATCATAGGAAACCCGCCACAGGGGTTTTCCTGAACGCAGTTCAAGGCACTCAAGAACCTCTTGTTTTTCGCTGCGATGAAAAAGCAAAACGCGTTCACCCACCACGACTGGAGGCGCCCATCCTTTGCCTTTGGGAAACTCCCATTCTTTTTTCAACCCGCCCTCGGGCCAAAAACCTGCGGCATCTTCCGCAGCCGCCCTGCAATCATGGCCGGGCCCAAGCAACCGGGGCCAGTCTCCAGCCAAGGCCCCTAACCCACTCCATAAAAGGGCCAAGGAAATAATGCCAGACACAGCCAAGGTCCGTTGAGTTTTCATATTTTCTAAATGCTTTCGCAAATCGAGCGATTCGCCACTGGGGGCAAGACCTCCACGATCCGGGCGAGTAACACCCCTGTTTCTGCGCGCAAAACATTACACCGTCCGTAGAGCCCGGAGCCCGCCGCTGCCCCCAGTAAAACGTGCATTCCCGCGCCCTCGCACACCCGAAAATACGCCTGCGGTTCGCTCCGGTACCGGACTCCGTTGCTGTTTAAAAGACCGCCCAACGGAATTTTACCTTCCAAGATTTGAGTGCGAAGAGACGGATCAAACGCCTCTAAAAAAATCTCAATCGCACCATACTCGACGGCGCCCCCCGTGGCTGCGTTTTTCAAAAGTACCTCGCGGTAATACGCGCCCCCATCCCCCACCCCAGCCTGCAAAACTTCCAGTGCAATTCGGCTTTGATGAAGCGCCTCGAGCCTGGACGTCATATCCCCCGTGTGCACCAGAAGTCCACGCAGTGCCTCCGGCATTTGCTCCGGGGCAACCTGCTCAAAATCGGCGTCCAGCGAGGGCCTGAAACGGCGCAAGGGATGCAGCAACTCATTTGCCACTAGACTCATGCGTATCTGGAATTCTGGTGCTGCGGCAAAAAGAAGGGATGCAGAAGCGAGTCCACCTTGAGAAGCGCCTCCCGCGTCAGATCAAACTGTCCACCCGTCCATCGTCCCAGGGTTTCCAGCTCGAGTCCCTGCCATTGCGCTGCAAAGCGACCCTTTACATCGACACCGAACTTTTGCTGAAAATAATCCGCCTGCACCCTTCCCAGTTTGAGTTGCAGGATCAGTTCACGAATCAAACGCTCCTCAGGAGTCGTTGCCATCGCCCGCAGCACCGGCAGATGGCCGCTCGTCACCGTATCGATGTACTGTTCGATCTCGGTCATATTCTGAAAATGGACGCCGCCGATATGCGAAAAGGCCGAGACTCCGGCCCCAATCAGGTCCGCCCCCTTCCAAAGAGAATCCCGGTAGACAAACTTCGTGCGCTCCGGATCCCTGACGGCCGTGTAGCCACTGGTCACCGTGTACCCTGCTTTTTCAAGCTCTGCAAAGGCGTACCCGGTCCACGCACGCTTGGTGGCCCAGTTTGCCACAGGCGCCACCAGCTTTCCTTCGGCTTTCATCTGCTTAAAAATGCCCGTGTTGTAGGGCACCTCCATTTGGTAAATGGTGACGCAATCCGGTTCGAGTTCGATGAGCTTCCGGATGTTTTCACGCCAGTTGTCCTCCGTCTCCTCCACCATGCCCGAGATCAGATCGATATTGATCTGGGGAAACCCGGCATCCCGAGCCGCCTTGTAGGCGCGCTGAATTTCATCGGCGCGATGCGCACGCCCGTTGATTTCCAGAATGTGCGAATCAAAATTTTCAACACCCAGACTCAACCGCGTCACCCCAAGGTCGCGAATCGCCTGCAATTTCCCCTCGTTCAGGGTGCCAGGCTCAGCCTCAAAAGTAACTTCCTCCACCTCGTCCCAGGGCAGCAGTTCCTTCATCCGGTCCGTCAGCGAGCGCAGCTGTTTCACACTCAGGTAGCTCGGAGTCCCGCCGCCGAAATAAATGAACTTCGGCTTGCGCCCGTTTACAAAAGGAGCGCCTGCATACCGCTCCAACTCGGCCATCCCAGCATCGAGGTACCGCTGTATCTCACCCGCGCTGCGTTCGGTATAGACGCGAAAATAACAAAAATGGCAGCGTTTGCGGCAGAACGGGATGTGAAAATAAACACCCAGGGGCGTCTCCTTTGCGGCGGGCTGGGAAAGCAGTTCCTCCAGGTGCTGCGCCGTCCCCTTGTCCCAAAAGTGAAACGGCGGATAGTTCGCCACAAAATAGTTCCCTACGGTTGTTTCGCCGGCTTCCGTGGAAGAGACTTCTGTACTCATGGTGTTTTGCTGGAAGTTTTAAGGCCGTGCACGATGCCGTCCTCCGTACCGACAATGATCCACCCCTCAGAAACGGCCGGTGAGGCTGCCACGGGCGACCCAAGATCGTACGCCCACCGTTCGACACCATCCTCCAAAGCCACTCCGTATAGGCGACCGTCCATGGAACCGAACACGACGGTGTCCGCACAAACCACGGGCGAGCCATCCACCTTGCCTCGCGTCGCGAACTCCCAGGCGGGTTTACCCGTCGCTCGCTCGATGCAATGCAGGCGCTTGTCCCCACCGCCGATCACCACGCGGGCATTCGTGACGGCTGCGCTTGAAAGGTAAGGAAACTGCCGCGCCCGGTACTTCCACAAGATGCTCGCCTCCTTGGGATCCATACCGATCACCACATTGCCATAGTGCCCTACGTAGGCTTTCCCGTCCTCAGCCACCGCGACGGAGGAGGCGACGTAGGCCTCCGCTTCAATTTGGCGAGCCTGTGTTCCATCGGCAACGCTCACGATTCGCAGCATTGAATCGCATCCTCCAAAAATCACTTCACCACCGGGAAGCAGCGCAGGGGTTCCGTTGATGTAATTATCGGTCTGAAAAGTCCACATCACCTTTCCTGTCGCAGCATCCACGCAGTGCAGTTTGGAATCGTAACTGCCAAAGATGATCCAGTCCGCGGTTCCATCCGGGTTTTTACAGGTGTTGGGGCCGCCAATAATTTTGTCGTCGGTCAGGTAAGACCAGAGAGCCTCGCCCGACTCCGCATCAAGTGCGTAAAGTTTTCCATCGTTGGATCCTACGAAGAGCCGTTTGCCGAGAACCAGGGGCGTCGCTTCCACGGCTGCCTCTGTTTTAAAAGACCAACGCTCGAGTCCCTTTTCCAAGTCCACCGCGTGCACAACACCCGCCTCGTCACCAACATACACACGGCCGTGTGCGATTGCGGCGCCGCCCTTGACGGGCTTGCCCGCTGAAAAAGTCCAGACTTCCTTCGGCACCACAGCCGCCTCCATGGAAGAAACACCGTTTAGCTGTGGATTTCCCCGGTGCATCGGCCAGTCGGCCTGCACCCCGGTTGCCAACCCCAAACAAAGAAGTGGAAGTGCAGCCGAAAAAACACGAGCGATTCGCGCTAGAAGGCTCACGTGAGCACCTCCTTGTAAAGGTCTTGAAACTCATCAATAGAAAAGACCACGGGATTGAAGGATGCCGTCCACTGTGCTGCCGCCTCCATCGCCATTGTGGACACGAGTTCATCCGTTACACCCGAAAGTTCAAGTTTACCATTCATCCCACCAAGGGTGAGAACCTCTCCTATCCTAGCCAGAAGGCCATCCACGGAGCCCAGACCAACACTTTGCGCCAAAACATGATACTCAGCAGCGGCCCCTGAATCAGCGCAGTTGCGACGAATCACCCCACGCACCAACCGCCCCACAGCCTCACCATGGACGATCCCGAAGTGGGCCGTCAGCGGGTTGGCGGCGGCGTGAGAACAGCCAAGCATCGAATTCTCAATCGCCGTCCCAGCGTAGGCCGCTCCCAAAAGCATGTGCCCCCGCGCTTCAATATCGCCCGGGTCAGAAAGCACACGGGGCAGCGCTTGAAGGCAGAGCCGAAAGGCCTCTCTCGAAAAAACAAGGGACAGGGCGTTTCGCTTCTTTGTGACGGCGGTTTCGAGCGCGTGCACCAGTGCGTCCACACCCGTGCAGGCCGTGACGCGGGCCGGCTGGGACAACGTTAACTCCGGATCCAGAATTGCTATTTTAGCCGCCGCCTTCGGGTCGCCACACGCCATCTTCATGTGTGTGAGTGGATCGCTGATCAAGGCGAAAGACTGGCATTCACTGCCAGTTCCGGCCGTCGTCGGGATGGCAATGAGGGGCAGCATGGGGAGAGCCGCTTTTCCAATGCCCTTGAAATCTGAAATCTGTCCGCCGTTTGTGAACAGAAAATTTGCGCCCTTGGCCGTGTCCATGGCGCTACCGCCTCCCAAACCGACGAACAAATCAATGCGCGCCTCCCGGGCAACTGCGAGGCAACGGTCCACGTCTGCGGCGTCCGGATTCTCCCGAACGCCGTCAAACACGGTCACGTGGATTCCTGCCTCGCAAAGAGCGTCCGAGGCACGTTGCGCGTGGCCCGCTTTCACGATACCGCCATCGGTGACGAGCAGCACACGCGTCGCGCCAAGCTCTCCGGCGAACTTACCCAAACGGGAGAGAGCGCCGGAGCCGAATACCAGCCGGGTCCGCGGTTGATAGTCGAACGTAAACATGAAGCCGAAACTAGGCCCGCTCGATGGAGCGACGCTTGTAGAGGAATTCGAACATGTTGCCTTCATGGGGTTGGTCCCACGAAATTTTCATGGTCGAAATCGGCCCCAGGTTCAGTCGTTCGATGAGCGGCGAGTCCAGCAACTCCGACGTAAACCCGGGGTCTTTGGTAATGGCAGTCACCACAAGCGAGGCTCCAATTTCCTTGAGCATTTCTGCCTGGGGAACTTCCACCACGCTTGCGTAGGGACACAGGAATTCCCGGTTCGCAAGGGGATGCTTGAAGGAATCACAAAACACAATGGTCGGCCGCAGGAAAGTGCCGCCTTCAAAGACGACCTTCCGCTCCCCTCCCCGGTGGCGGGCCGTTACATCCTCGGCGCCTGAGGTTTTCAGGCCGTCCTCAATGGCTCCGTCGATGTAATCCGCCATTTTTGGATTGGCAAAGCCCGACAGTTTCGCGCCTTCGTCATCCGAACGCAGAGGCTGAATCGGGCCCAATTTTAAAGCCAGCGCCTCGGCAATTTCACGGCCAAACCGTGGCACAACCACCGCAGAGGCATTCACGCAAGAACGACCGCCGTTATCGGCGATGGAAGCCGCGATGAGGTCGATGTACTCCGGCCACTGCTCGATGCAGTCGTTTCCGATGAGCACCTTCGAAAAGCCCGGGCCGTGCACGGAAAACTTCGGGTTATCGCGGTACTGCGCAACCGTGTTTGCATCGCCGAAAATGAGCGCGCGACCACACAACCGCATCACTTCTCCCGCACCTTCATGGTCGGTCGGGTAGAAGCCAAACGCCTCGGGAGGCGCACCCGCCGCAATGAAAGCCTGAATCAAGCGGTACGGCGTCCACGGCTCTTCGCGGCCCGGTTTGATGACAACGGGCGTCTTGAGCGCAATGGAGGGAAGCCACAGCGAGTTCACCGCCGGTGAATTGCTGGGCATGACCAATCCCAAGGCCTGAGTCGTCGGATAGTAGCTGACGGCCGCGCCGCTCTGTTCGCCGTATCCGCGGTCGATCACCTCCAAAGGCAAGCCCCGGGTGAGGCCATTTAAGACCGTCCCAACGTGGGTGAGTGCGTAGTGGATCTTCGCCATGTTCCGCCGCACCATCACGTGCGGCAGGCCGCTAGTGCCCGAAAGCGTGCGGACATATTCATCGGCTGTCTGCGTGTGTCCCTTGTCGCCGAGAGGGAGCGTCCCGTTCAGGAACAGCTCTCCGGCCTTTGCCGAAATTTCGATCAACTGAGCCACAGTGAACTTCCGAAGGGCTGCACGCCCGACGCCTATTTTCTGAAGATCCTTCTTTAGAATTCCAGCGTTCACCTGGCTCACGACGGCGACAACCTCGCCCGTGAAGTGATCCAGGATCTCCGTTTTTTCAAGGCTTTCGTAAGGCCGTCCCCCGCGTAGCGCCGGCAGATGAGGAAGTGTGCTCATTAGTAGACGCCCTCCACGATCGTCTTCTGCATCGCACCAAACGGCCGGACTTCTGCAACACCGTCCCAGGCATACTGGTTGCGGGGTTTGCGACGGATCGCTTCGTCGCGCTCCAAAAAGCGGGGCATGAAAAACTCGCGGGTGAGCGTCGTGAGTTCCACCCGGCCCCAAGTATCATACTCCACAGTGTTCTGCGTATGTTCGGGATCCACCACGCGCAGAATGGCACGGGGTTGCGGTGCGTAATAGCTGATTGAATACTCGTCCTCGGGTGTGAGCGGCACGGAGGCGGCAAGACCCATGAGCGTGTTGCCGTACGTGGGATAGAAGCCGATCCGGTTTTCGAGCACTTCCTCGACAATGAATCGCGTGTACTGGGGCAGCATCGTGGTTCCTCCACAAAACACCCCGCGAATTCCCGCGTCCCAAATGTCAACGCGCTCGGCAAGCGCCTCAAGCAGCTTTGGCGTGGTGAACAATCCGCTTACCTTGCGGTGCTTTAGAATATTTGCTGCCTGATCGACCACGTGGTCCATGTAGGCCTTGGCCTGGTCGAAGTGTTTGTTGGTGATGAGACGTTTCACCCAGCGCGGGTCCAAATCGATAAAGTAGCAGGAGGAACCCCGCACGTTGGCGAGATGCTCGATCGCGAGGCGCAGGCGGCGCGGGCCCGTGGGGCCCATCATCAGCCAGTAGTGATTCCGAGGGAAATGTTCGTCGCTGATTTTGTCGCTGAACTCGCTGTAATCGACTTTGTAATCCTCCCAACCGATGCGCTGCTTCGGCATTCCAGTCGTGCCGCCCGTTTCAAAAATATTAAAGGGACGCCCTGCATACGCCTTGGGAACCCAAACTTCAGGTTGGAGATCCCGAAGCCATTCATCTTCGAAATGCGGAAACTTCAGGAGGTCTGCAACCGAATGGATTTCAGCGCGCGGATCCCATCCGGCTTTGGCTGCCCAATTGAGCCAAAAAGGACATCCGGTTTCGGGGCTGAAATGCCATTGAATAATCTCACGCAGATGCGCTTCGAGCTGTGCCTTCGCGGCTTCGGGGCTGAGTGTGGTCATAAGAGGGTTGATCAGTGTGTGGATAGGTAAATTAGTGCGCCTTTTCTCCCTCTTCAGCGGGAGGTTGCGGCAGGAAAAAACTCAGAATCAAACCGAGCACAAAAACCGATGTGCCCACGATTCCCGCCGCCATCGCCACCTTGTCGAAGGTGGAAACTCCAGGCATGTTGGGAGCCAGGATGTTGGTCGTTAAGAAGGCCGCTGAAGTTCCAAGCATGCGGCCCCCGACGTTTGTCGCAAAGGAACCGCCGGTGCCCCGCAGGTGCAGAGGAAACACCTTGGGCAGGAACTCTCCGAAGTAGGAAAACTGGGCTACCACAAGCAGCCCGGAAATTGCTATGCCCCAGTTCAAAGCATCGCCTCCCGTGTGGTAGAGCGAGAAGTAGGTCAGAGGGAGTGCCACGAGCCCGGGGATCAGGAAGATGCGCAGCAGCGCGCGCCGCGCCACCGCCATCACCACAAGCGCCGCGAGGATCAACCGTCCCACCAAGCCGCCGACTTCCTGCCAGAGCTGGGCTGCGTTTGCCCGCGCTTTGATCTGCTTGTCCGGCGTCTCTTGTTTCTCGCGGTTATCTCCCAGCGCCTTGAGCAGTTTTTCGCGCTCCACGAGGTTTTTCTTCGCCTCGGGCACAGCACTTGTGAGGGCATCCAGTTCCTCACCCAAAGCTTTGAATTCGGCATTGATCTGGTCGGCACGCGGGCCGTCCCCAGCTTTTTTGGCGGCCCTAAATGCGATCCGGTTCTTGGCGCGTTTAGCAGAAAGTTCGCGCAGACCCGGGGTTGCGTCGTATGCCGCGCGGACGGCGGGATCGATTTCGAGGATCGCCGTATTGATGCCTTTCGCTTCCTCCTGCAGAGGCTTGAGCGCCGTGCGCTGTTCAGAAAGCTCCGGGACACCGGGGATGATCCGCAGAGGAGTGAGCTGGAGCGCGCCAAAGGCGGCTGCGTACGCGCAGGCCGAAAGGCCCGCGGTGACAAGCGTGGTGCGGCGCAACTCAGGCGAAAAAAGGCCGCCAAGGCTCGGGCGGGTCAGCGTCCCGGAAGCACGCCGCTCCAGCCACACGCGAGATTCAGGAACGAAGGGGAGCAGCAGCGCGATCGGGATGGCAGGGATAATTCCAGTCATCAGGGCGTACCGCCAGGAGGCGTGCGTATTGAAAAAATCGGGGATTGGCAGCGCAGGCAGATCGTTTGCGTGCACCACAATCCAGCCATTGACGGCCGTTACCAGAATGCCCCCGAGTGAGGCGAAGGCCTGCGTAAAACCGAGTGCGAATTCGCGCTGCTTTCGGTCCGCAAACAATTCTGCAAGCCAGGTGATGGCGGCCACAAACTCAATGCAGACGCCTACAAAAGTGAGGCTGCGGAACAGGACAAAGGTGGGAAGTGTCGTGGCGAACGCAGCGGCAAACGGCGAGAAGGCGTAAAGAAAGATACTGAGCGCCATGATGCGTTTGCGCCCGAACTGATCAATGAGCCAGCCGCCCATGAGGCCGAAGGTGCCGCCGCAAAGAGCAGAGATCCACAACATCCGCCCCGTCCAGTCCGTGACTATCGGGTTGTTCGGAGGCAGGCCGAGGAGTTCGGCGATTGCGGGAACTCCCACGAGGGGCGTCATCAGCAACTCGTAGGTGTCGAAAAGAAAACCGATGCTCGCAATGAGCAGCACGAGCCAACGCGTGCGGGCGTCGATCGTGGAGGCGTTGGCGTTTGTACTCATGGAAGTCGGGAGATTTTAGAAGCACTGCATCCCAGCGTCCCAAGCTCCCCAGATTCTCATCTGGAAGGGCTCGGACGCTGGATCGAAGCGATGGATTTAAGGCTTTGCTTTGGCCTCTACGGGCTTGGCTCCCTCACCGACTGCGAACAGATGCGTTTGGGAGGCGACGTACATCACCCCGTTGGCGACGATGGGCGTCGAAAGAATCGGCGCGCCAAAATTGCTTTCGCTGATGATCTTCTTTTCCTTGCTCGAGGCGAGGACCACAAAGTCTCCGTCCTCGTCACCCACATAAACTTTCCCGTCTGCGACGAACGTGGAGCCCCACATGTGCGCCTGCATGTCGTGGACCCAATGAAGCTTGCCCGTCTCGGCATCCAAACAATGTACGAAGCCGGAGAAATCAGCGACATAGAGGAGCCCATTGTTAGGGTCGATGGACACGGTAGAGATGGAGCGCTTGATGCCCTTGTAATCCCAAACCAGAGCGGTGGCCGTCACGTCGCCTTCCTTGGTTGGGTCGATACAAAGGAGACGTCCAACACCTTCGCCGTGTTCGGGATCCTGTCCCACTGGAACGTAGACCTTGCCCTTGTAAAAGACCGGAGTCGCGTTGACTTCGCTTGGGCCTTCTGCGGCAGGGTACTTGATCGCCTTCCCGTTTTTGTCCTTCTTGTATTCCGGCGGCACGCAGTCAAACCACCAGATCTTCTTGATGTAGTTGGTGTCGCCTTCCTTGACGGGTTTTGTGTCGAGAGCGTAGAGCACGCCGTCGCCGCCCCCAAAGTAAACCTGCTTTTTGCCCTTCACCTCGCCGATGGAGGGAGATGTCCACTGCCCGTGCAAAATTTTCGGCCCCACGCCTGCATTGTCTTCGCCCAAGAGTTCCCCCGTATTTTTGTTCAGGGCGATGAAGGAGGGAGACTGGGGTGAAGGAATATTCACATGAGTCCAGTCCTGACCGTTGGAGGTGCAGACAAAAATTGAATCACCCTCGATGATGACCGAGCAGTTGGAGGCGTTGTGAGGGAACACGCCCAGCTCGTCCATCATGTCGTATTTCCAGAGGATATCGGCGTCGGTGGGAAGCACTTCAACCTTGGATTTTCCGGGGCCGGCCATGTACTGACCTTCGTCTTTGAAGGGGCCCTGGTTGCCGTTGGCCTGCCCATGCAGATCCAGGCAGAGCACTTCGCAGCGGCTCGTCACCACATAGACTCGGTCGCCTTCCACACACGGCGAAGACAACAAGCCCAGGTATTCCCAATCGTTGACCTTGCCGGAGGCGAGCTTTGGCACGGTGAGCTGCCACAACAGCGAACCATCGCTTTCGCGCAGCGCGTACAAGACGGATTTATCGTCCTTAAAGCGGGGATCACGGGGACTGGCGTTGTTGGTTCCGACAAGCAGAACTCCCTTTGCCACCACCGGATTGCCGTAGGACTGCGAGCCCAGCTTGGCGATCCACTTCACATTTTTGGTGGTCGTGAGATCGATCTCTTCCGAATTGGGTTTGAACTTTCCGGGCTGAATCGCCGAAGGCAGGCCCTTCGCAGGAGAAAACATGTTGCGGCCGGGATCGTTGCCGCCCCACTGCGGCCAGTCTTGGGCCGAAGCGGTAAAGGTCACGACGGCGCCACACAACAGGGCGCCGCTCAAAGGCAGGAGGGAACGTAGGGAGGATTTCATAGTTCGTGAATCAGGGCTTTGCGGGAGTGTTCGGGGTGACGGAAATATTGTCTATCCAGGCGCGTTGTTCTTGCGGGGTGAACGAAAAGAGACCGGGAGCGCCCTCGGGATGAGCGTGTTTGTGAGCGACCTCGATGGCCCAGGCCGCGGGTTCGTCCTCGCCCTTTTTCCAAGCTTTGGCGCGCACCACACCCGAGCCGTCGGGAGCGATGTCCACCCGACTCTTGACCTTGTACCACTGATTGGGCACCCAGGAAAACGGAACGGATTCGCGCAACCGCTCCTGATTGGAGCTAACTTCAAGCTGCTGGGAATTCCCTTTGAGCACGATGAGGTAGCGCTGGTTGATCAACCCGATTTCGCTCATCTTGCGCTTGTTCCCTTCGGAGAGCACCTCCATTTCGACGGTGTAATCCTTCGAGCCGGGACGGCCGATGAAGATTTGCCCGCGCTGGAACAGCTTGTTTTCAATCGTCTTGCACAAAGCCTTCGTGCCGCCCTCACCCGGAGCCTGGCGCACTTCAAACCGAAACCGAGCCGCGTTCCACGCCAAGG
>Ga0114974_10003785_pt1 | contig 11378 bp, 8 predicted proteins | sample S_130206_EF_Meta_FD_87318 | JGI IMG/M metagenome (GOLD analysis project Ga0114974, IMG submission 87318) | Freshwater microbial communities from Lake Simoncouche, Canada to study carbon cycling - S_130206_EF_MetaG | ecosystem: Environmental > Aquatic > Freshwater > Lake | place: Lake...
CATTAACATCTGGTGGCAGAACTTTGCTGCCCATGCGGCGACATTCCGATAAATAAAGTGCGGACTTATCTTTGTCATCACGCACACTTGTTAGAAGTGCTGCCATGTATTCGGCTGGGTAATTAGCTTTTAAGTAACCAGTCCAATACGAGACCATGCCATAGCCCGCGCTATGGGCTCGGTTAAATGCGTAATCTGAGAACGGGATTAGCACATCCCAAAGACGCTTAATTGCCGGAGCTGAAAAACCGTTTTCGCGCATGCCGCTTTCGAAGTGGACATACTCTTTATCTAGAACATCACGGTTCTTCTTACCCATTGCCTTACGCAAAAGATCTGCGCGACCAAGTGAGAAGCCCGCAACTTTCTGGGCAATTGCCATAACCTGCTCTTGATAAACAATGAGTCCATAGGTATCACCCAGGATTTCTTCGAGTGGTTTTTCAAGTTCAGCATGAATTGGCTCAACCGGCTTACGTTTATTTTTACGATCGGCGTAGTTGTTGTGCGCATTTTCACCCATTGGACCTGGGCGATATAACGCAATTACCGCTGAGATATCCGCAAATGAATCTGGTGCCAAACTCTTAAGTAGTGCACGCATTGGCCCACCATCGAGCTGAAACACACCCAAGGTGTCGCCACGAGCAAGTAATTCATAAGTTTTCTTATCATCGAGTTTTAGGGTTTCAAGGACAACTTCTTCGCCCCGGTTTCCTTTGATATTAAGCAAGCAATCATCGAGAACTGACAGGTTACGCAGTCCTAAGAAGTCCATCTTCAATAGTCCAGTGGCTTCGCAAGCACCCATGTCGAATTGGGTAATAATCGCGCCATCAGCTTCGCGGCGATGAATTGGAATTACATCAAGTAATGGTTGAGCAGAGAGAATCACGCCAGCAGCGTGGACGCCCCACTGTCGCTTGAGTCCTTCTAGGCCGCGAGCTGTATCGACAACTACTTTGCTATCAGGGTCAGTTTCATAAAGTTGGCGGAATTCATTTGCTTCGCCATAACGATCATCTTGCGGATTAAATACGCCGCCTAATGAAATATCTTTACCCATCACGGCAGGCGGCAAAGCTTTAGTTAATCGTTCACCGATTGCATATGGATAACCAAGAACTCGGGTTGAATCTTTAATCGCTTGCTTCGACTTGATGGTGCCGTAAGTAATAATCTGGGCAACGCGATCTTCGCCGTATTTTGTGGTGGCATAACGGATCATCTCGCTGCGACGACGTTCATCGAAGTCCAGATCGATATCAGGCATCGAGATACGTTCTGGATTTAGGAATCGCTCGAACAACAGACCATGTTCAATCGGATCAAGACCAGTAATACCTAGCGCGTAGGCAACCAATGAACCAGCGGCCGAACCACGACCTGGGCCAACTCGAATCCCTTGGCTTTGCGCATGTGAAACTAAGTCGGCGACCACTAAGAAGTAGCCCGGAAAACCCATTTTATTCATTACTTCAAGTTCATAATTTAAACGTTCAGAATATACAGCAGGAACTTCACCATTTAGCCGACGCAATAAACCAGCTTGAGATTCCTTAACCAGCCAAGTTACTTCAGTTTCGCCAGCTGGAACTGGGAACACTGGCATCAAATTTTCATTCTCACGTAATTTCACATCGCAACGTGAGGCGATCAGCAAAGTGTTATCACAAGCTTCGGGCAACTCTTTAAAAAGTTCACGCATCTCAGCCGGAGTTTTTAAGTAAAATTCATCGTTATCGAATTTAAAGCGTTTTGGATCAGCCAGTGTTGAACCTGACTGTACGCAGAGCAACGCCTCGTGCGATTTAGCATCAGCTTTAGCGGTGTAGTGCAGATCATTAGTTGCTAAGAGCGGCAACTTTAGATCTTTTGCTAACTTCATAAGATCAGCTTTAACCCGAGTTTCAATCTCGATGCCATGGTCCATCAATTCCAGATAGAAATTATTAGCTCCAAAAATATCGCGGTAATCACTTGCTGCACGCAGCGCCTCTTTATAAGCACCCATACGTAGTCGAGTTTGAATCTCACCACCTGGACAGCCGGTTGTTGCAATAATTCCTTCAGCGTATTTAGAAAGTAATTCACGATCCATACGTGGTTTGTAATAAAAACCCTCAAGTGATGCCAACGAAGATAACCGAAAAAGATTTGCTAGCCCTACATTGTTTTCAGCCAGCATTGTCATGTGGGTATATGCGCCGCCACCTGATACATCATCTTCGCCACCATCGGCCCACTTAACTCGACTCTTATTAAATCTAGATTCGGGTGCAACGTAGGCTTCAATACCGATAATTGGTTTAATGCCAGCTTTAGTTGCTTGCTTATAAAAATCAAAAGCCCCGAAAACATTTCCATGATCGGTCATTGCAATTGCTGGCATCTCTTGCTGAGCTGCTGCTTGAACTAATTCGCCAACGCGCGCCGCACCATCGAGCATCGAATACTCGGTATGTACGTGTAGGTGAACGAATGAGTCAGACATTTAGCGAGAGATCTTCTTTCCGGAAGCCGATAATTATGGAAGAACCGCATCGCTGAGTAGCCCCAACGATGTTTGCAGGTCACTTGGATAAGGAGCCTTAAACGACATTGGTGCCCCAGTAATCGGGTGGGCAAATCGTAGTTCTAAGGCATGGAGCCAAGGTCGCGCCATGCCTAAGCTTTTGGCTAATACTGGGTCTGCGCCATAAGTCGTATCGCCAACTAGCGGGTGATGAAGCGCTGAGAAGTGAACTCTAATCTGATGCGTACGGCCAGTCTCGAGTTCTACTTGAACAAGTGACACTGATCGATAATATTCAATAACTTCGTAGTGAGTAATGCTGATCTTGCCATTAGCCACTACGCCAAATCGATGATCTTCTTTTGGGTGACGATCAATCGGTGCATCAATCGTTCCACTTGAAGGATCAATATGTCCTTGTATAAGAGCATGATAAATTTTTTCAACAGTGCGATCACGGAACGCGTCCTTTAATACGTGATAAGCCTGATCAGATTTTGCAACCACCATTAGTCCGGAAGTTCCAACATCAAGGCGATGAACAATGCCCGCGCGTTCTGCTGGTCCGGTTGTAGTGATTGTGTAACCAGCTGCAGTTAGCGCACCGACAACAGTCGGGCCAGTCCAGCCTGGACTTGGATGTGCCGCACAGCCAACTGGTTTATCAATAACCACAATTGCATCGTCATCGTAAACAACTGTTAGACCTTCAATTGGAGTCAACGGAATTGGATCTGGATTTAGGGGTGCTGGCAAAAGGACTTCAATTATTTGGCCAGCTTCAACTCGTTCAGATTTTTGAAGTGCCCGACCATCGGTTGTAATGTCGCCATCTTCTAGCAGTCGCACAACTGCAGTGCGAGATAAACCTAAGACGCGAGTTAGTGCGCTATCGATTCGTTCGCCCGCTACTCCCTCAGGAACAGCCAAAGTTCGCATTTCGCGTCCATTGCTTTCCAGACCAAAATTACTGTACGACATTAGTTGGCCCAACATTTCTAATTGATAAAACTATTGCTAGGAACGCAGCAACTACGATCGCGCTATCAGCCAAATTAAATACTGGCCAATGAGTTAGTTCGAGCCAATCAATTACTTCGCCTTTTAAGAAGCCTGGGCTTCGAAATAGTCGGTCAGTTAAATTGCCTAGAACACCACCCAGGAGCAAACCAAGCGTGGTTGCCCAGCCCAACGAGGTTATTTTACTGCTGTAATAAAGGATTGCGATGACTGCCGCGACGGCTATACAAGTGAACACAATTGTCGCCCCAGTTGCGAAACTAAAGGCTGCTCCTGGGTTTCTTACCAAAGTTAACTGGAAGAAAGAGCCAAGAATTTCTACTGGATTACGCGCTGAAAGATTATTTACTGCCCAAATCTTGGTGGCTGAGTCCAGCCCCCATGTAAGTGCCGCGACTAAATAGAGGCGGCGCACGTTAGCGCCGTTCTTCCTTAGCTTTGCAGATCATGCAGAGCGTTGCGCGTGGGAAAACTTGTAAGCGGGCTTTGCCAATTGTGTTGCCACATTCTTCGCAGAGACCATAACTCTTGGTATCGATTCGCTCTAGAGCGCGTTCGGTTTGTAGCACCATGTCGCGAGCGTTAATTACAAGTGACATTTCATGTTCACGTTCGAAAGTCTTAGTACCTGCATCGGCCTGATCATCGCCAGCGCCTTCAGAAGAAGAATGAATCAAATCATCCATCTCAAGTTCAACTTTTGCTAGCTCATCTTTTAAGCGCAGAAGTTCTTTCGAAATCTCAGCCCGGATCGCCTTAAGTTCAGCCGCAGTCCATGCACCTTCATTCTCGGCAGCAACCAATGGTGATGGCGCAGCTTTCAATGGCTTAAGAGGTGCAACTTTTTTACTACTCTTATTCGGACGCGGTGGAGGTGGCATTACTAAACGGCGTTCTTCAACCACTACTTCAACGGGTGCAATTACTACAGTATTAACACTTACCGTTTGTGACTTTTCATCAACGCTAATTGTGGTTTTAGATCCTGCCTTAGCCGGAAATGGCTTGCCGATTGTTTTACTAGAAGCTGGCTTAGTTGCAGCTGGGCGGGCAACACTGGTCTTGGCCTTTTTAACTGGCGCAACTTTCTTGGCAGGGGCTGCCTTCTTTGCTACAGCTTTCTTCGCTGGGGCTGCTTTTTTGGCAGGGGCTGCCTTCTTTGCTACAGCTTTCTTCGCTGGGGCTGCCTTTTTGGCAGGGGCTTTCTTCACAGCGGGTTTAGCACTTTTTTTGTTAGGCACGCGGGGCACCTTATGCCCAATGAGCGCTAAATGCCACTCGCGCCACCGCGGCCCTTTTTAAAGTAAGGAAATTTTGGGCAAAGTCACGTGAATTTTGGTTGCCAGCCTTTGCTTGGAATAGAATTTCCACAGGTTCAAAGCGCAATGACCAGGCCATCACCTGAGAGCGTTCCAGAAGAGGCGGCAGCTGCCGCGGTAGAACTGGAACATGAACGCTAGTAAATAAGTGATCTATCGGTCTCTGATTTTCAGATTCAGCGGTAGATAAGGCGGGTGGTACCGCGGTGATCGCTAAGTTGCGAAACCCGTCCCTCCATTTTCGAAAGTTATGAAGATGGAGAAGTAAATGACATTTCGCGCAATCCCAGCAGCTATTGATCTGCCTGCCATGGAGCGTTCCATCCTGACTTTCTGGAAAGAAAACTCGGTTTTCGAAGAATCAGTTAGCAATCGTGAAGGTGCTGATACTTGGACATTCTACGAAGGTCCACCAACTGCAAATGGTCTTCCTGGCACACACCATATTGAAGCCCGCGTATTTAAAGATGTCTTCCCACGTTTTCACACTATGAAAGGCAAACAAGTAATCCGCAATGCCGGTTGGGATTGTCATGGCTTGCCGGTTGAAATTGCAGTTGAGAAAGAACTTGGATTTGCCGGCAAAGGCGATATCGAAAAATTTGGAATTGCCGCCTTTAACGACAAGTGCCGCGAATCAGTGCAACGTCACGTAGGTGCATTTACTGACATGACTAATCGCATGGGCTTCTGGGTTGATTTCGAAGAAGCTTATTGGACTATGTCACCACAATATGTCGAGAGCGTTTGGTGGAGTTTAAAAGAGATCTGGCAAAAGGGTTTACTCGTACAAGATCATCGCGTTGCGCCATATTGCCCTCGTTGTGGAACTGGATTATCAGATCACGAATTAGCGCAAGGCTATGAAACTGTTACTGATCCATCGGTATTTGTGCGTTTTCCAATTACCAGCGGTCCCCTGCAGGAACTAGGCGCAGCGCTATTAGTTTGGACAACGACGCCTTGGACTCTGGTATCTAATACCGCGATTGCTGTGCATCCTGAAGTTACCTACGTTGTCGCAAAGGTAACAACTGTGCAAGATGAAGTTTCTACTAGCGAAGTCTTAATCGTTGCCGAGAATCTAATTTCAGCCCTCAAAGGTGAAGTTGAAATCTTGCAGAGCATGGCAGGAAGCGCGCTTGAACATACTAAGTACCAACGTCCCTTTGATTTCGTTGAGATTCCAGATTCACACTTCGTGGTTCTAGCAACTTATGTAACTACCGAAGATGGAACTGGTTTAGTGCATCAATCCCCCGCATTCGGTGCTGATGACTTAGCGGTCTGTCGCTCATATGGGCTACCAGTTGTTAATCCAATTGCACCTGATGGAAAATTTTTACCTGAAGTTAAATTAGTTGGCGGTCTCTTCTTTAAAGATGCCGACAAACCGTTAGTTAAAGAACTTAAGTCACTTGGTGTTCTATATAAGCACGTGCAGTACGAGCACTCCTACCCACATTGTTGGCGCTGCCACACCGCCTTAATCTATTACGCGCAACCATCTTGGTATATCCGCACCACTTCAATTAAAGACGCCCTAATTCGCGAGAATGAAAAAACTGATTGGCATCCAGAAACCATTAAGACTGGTCGCTATGGCGATTGGTTAAATAACAATATTGACTGGGCGCTAAGCCGTAACCGTTTCTGGGGCACGCCACTACCAATTTGGCGCTGCGAGAATAAACATGAGGTTTGTGTTGGTTCACTAGCTGAGCTGGGTGAACTAGCCGGGCAGGAACTTTCAAACCTTGATCCTCATCGTCCCTTTGTTGATGACATTTCCTTTAATTGCGCAGAGTGCAAAGAACCAATGACGCGCACCCCTGAAGTTATCGACTGTTGGTATGACTCTGGCGCGATGCCATTTGCGCAATTTGGTTACCCACATAAAGAGGGCTCCAAAGAAAAATTTACCGCGGCCTACCCAGCTGACTTCATCTGCGAAGCAATCGATCAAACTCGCGGTTGGTTCTACACGCTAATGACGATCGGAACGTTAGTTTTCGATCAGTCTTCATATAAGACTGTTCTCTGCCTTGGCCATATTCTTGATAAAGATGGGCGCAAGATGAGTAAGCACTTAGGCAATGTTCTAGAACCGATGGCGCTAATGGAGCAACATGGCGCCGACGCCATTCGTTGGTACATGTTGGCGGCTGGTTCACCTTGGTCTGCGCGACGAGTTGGGCATGAGGCGATTACTGAAGTAATTCGCAAAACGCTATTAACTTATTGGAACACTGTTTCTTTCCACGCCCTATACGCCCAAGCTGCAAACTTTAAACTATCTCAAGCGCCAGAAATGTCTACCCGACCACTGATGGATCGCTGGATCAATAGTGAATTACAGTCGTTGATTATTGAAGTTGACGAGGCGCTAAGTGATTTCGATTCGCAACGCGCAGGTAAAGCGTTGGCTGCATTCATCGATGATCTTTCTAATTGGTATGTACGTCGCTCTCGTCGCCGGTTCTGGGATGGCGATGTTGCAGCTATGGCTACTTTGCATGAATCTTTGGTTGTTCTCACCCAACTAATGTCACCAATGGTGCCATTTATTACCGAAGAAGTTTGGCAAGTACTAGTGCGCCCAGTTGATGCAACTGCAACTAGCTCAGTTCACTTAACAAATTTCCCAGTAGCTAATCGATCCCAGATTGATGAAACGTTATCTGCCCAAGTTGCTTTAACTAAGCGCATCGTCGAATTAGGCCGAGCTGCTCGCGCCGAAAGTGGCGTCAAGATTCGTCAACCACTGCAACGCGCATTGATCTCAGCTAAAGGCTGGGCAGCTCTACCCGTTGCAATGAAAGAGCAGATCGCCGAAGAGTTAAATGTGATCGATCTAGAAGATATTGCCAGTGCTGATGGTGAACTAGTTGATATCTCAATCAAAGCTAATTTCCGCACGTTGGGTACAAAATTTGGTGGCGCGGTGCAAGAGATTGCTAAAGCAATTTCCGCGCAAGACCCTACTGAATTAGTAGCAACGCTGCGTACAAACGCATCGGCAAAAGTTAGCGAATGGGAAATTATCCTCGATGACTTAGTCGTTACGGAGACTCCAAAGAGTGGCTGGAATGTAGCCAGCCATGACGGCGAGAGCGTTGCACTTGATTTAGCCTTAAGCCCTGCCCTAATAAGTGCCGGACTAGTGCGCGAAGTTGTTCGCTTTATTCAAGATGCTCGCAAAACTAATGGTTTTGATATTTCTGATCGAATTAACATCTCCTACAACGCGAATATCGATGTTATGGCTGCTGTCGCATCAGACTTGTCGCATATCCAAGGCGAAGTACTAGCTACCCAAATGCAGGAAGATCGTGCGCTTGATCTAGGAGAAAATGAACTTGGATTAACAGTTAAGTTAGTTAAACAGGCTTAACTAAAACGAGCGTAAAAGCGGAGCAATTCGCGAAATTACGATGAAGAGAATCAGCATTGAGAGATCGATGCTGATTCCACCGATGCGAAGTGGCTTCACGAAGCGACGTACAAAACGAAGTGGCTTATCAGTAACGGCATAAATAAAGTCCGCCGCAATTAGCAGTACACCGCGTGGCCGCCAGGATGCAGATGCCATGCGGACATAATCCAAGATTAAACGCAGGAATAAACAGAGTAAAAATAACTGTAGTAAATCGGCGATTAACCCGCCAATACTAAACATCTAAGAATCAGCTCTGGTTGAAAAAGGATGCTTCTGCTGCGGCAGCTTTTGCATCATTGCTAACACTCACATTTTCAGGTGAAAGCAAGAACACCTTTGAAGTTACACGTTCAATACTTCCGTGTAATCCAAAAACTAAACCACTAGCGAAGTCAACTAAGCGCTTGCGCTCTGTTTCTTCCATGTCGCTGAGATTCATAATTACTGGGTTACCTTCGCGATACTGCTCGCCAATTGAACGCGCTTCGCTATAGGTGCGTGGGTGCAATGTAACGATGCGATCCATTGGTGAAAGTTCAGGTTGCATAGCTACCGCGACTGGACGTGATGCAACATTTCGCACTGCTGCGCCACGAGGTTCACGAACAGAAACCGCTCCGCTGCGTACTGGTTCCTGCGCAACTGAAACTTGGTCTAGCTCTGGATCGTCTTTTAGACCTAAGAAGGTCGCCATTTTGTTAACTGAAAATGCCATGACACAAGGTTACTAGTGGGGTGATCGGGAACCGAGGATTGAACTACCTATTCGAATATGTGTCGCACCGTACTTAATGGCTGCTTCAAAATCACCACTCATGCCAGCCGATAGATATTTCGAATTTGGGAATTGGTCCGCAAACCCTTGATTTATCTGGGCCAAATCAGCAAAAGCATTTTCTGGCTCCACCCCCAAAGGGGCAACTGCCATCAGTCCCAAGAGTTCTAAGTTGTTGCTTTCATTTACCAGGTTGGCCAATTCAGCTAATTCTGCCGGACTGGCTCCTCCTCGACCTTCTTGCCCATCTAGGGATACCTGTAAGAAAACTTGATGTTTACGCGGGCTTTGAGCGAATCTTAGGATTTCTTTTTCGCTGGAAATTGAATGAATTACATCAGCCCACTCGCAGATGGATTTAATTTTATTACTTTGAATCTGGCCCTGAAAATGCCAAGTGGCAGAAATTGATTCAGCTTTCGGAGCTGCCTCTTGATCTCTATTTTCGCCAAAATTTGATTCACCTAGTTCGCGTAGGATTTCGACATCAGAGATCGGAAAAGTCTTAGTGACCACAATTAATTGAATTTCAGCTGGGTCCCTATTCACTGATTTAGCAGCGCTTTTGATTCGCTCCTTAACTTCTTGCAGATGTGTAGAGATCTCATCTTTACGATTACTCATAATTTAATAACTCCGCCTTGGCGTCCGGTTACTTGATTTCTACGGTACGAGAAAGAATTATCATCTTCTAAAGTGCATCCAGCAGAAATTCCCACTGGTACATTTACATAGGCCAGCGCAGCAATTAGCGCTTTCGGCAAATCTAGCGCTGGTGTGCCTGTTCTGGTTTTACTGCTAGCTAGTGGGTGTAGCGAAGTAACTTCATCATGTAATTCTTGCGGTACTTCATAGCAACTTCCACAAATTGCCGGCCCAATAGATCCTGAAATCTGTATTGCACCAAGAGCGCGCATCTTTGCTATCGTCTTTAGCGCGATTGAATTAATTAAACCTGCTCGACCAACATGTACAGCGGCAACTAATTTTTCACTTTTCAGTAAAAGCGGAATGCAGTCAGCCACCATTACAACTAAAGCCAAATTTGGGTTAGCCGTAATCAAGGCATCTGCTACAGGAACGTCAGCCGGCAATTCATCAAGTACAACAACCTTGTCACCGTGCACTTGCGACATGATGGCAAATTCACCAACTCGCTCACGCAACTTAGCTCTATTTAATTCGACATCAGCTGGGTCATCACCAACATGACTCGCTAAGTTCCAGGAAGAGTAATCGCCATGGCTAAAACCACCATGGCGATTAGTGAAGAAGCTTTCCATTTCTATTTCATGAAGTCAGGCACATCAATATCGTCTTCAGAGACTAACTCTTCAAACTTTACGCGTGGACGTAGCGGACGATCGCCATCGAGATCGAGTGCAACCGAGATTGGGTCGTTACTCGGAAGTGGATCAGCATTGCCTGAGAGAGCAGCTGCATTAATTACTGGGACCGAAACCTTCTTTGGCTCTCCCCCAGAAAAACCAGCTGCAATAACTGTTATGCGGACTTCATCGCCAAGTGCGTCATCAATGGTGGTGCCGAAAATTATGCGCGCATCTGGGTGTGCTGAAGCTTGAACAAGTTCGCATGCTTCATTAATTTCAAAGAGACCTAGATCTGAACCACCAGCAACTGATAGCAATACACCCATTGCACCATCTATCGATGCTTCAAGTAGCGGGCTTGAGATAGCGAGTTCAGCCGCGCGACGAGCACGATCTTCACCTCGCGCAGATCCGATACCCATCAGGGCTGAACCAGCATCAGTCATAACAGTCTTAACATCGGCAAAGTCCAAGTTAATTAAACCTGGCTGAGTAATAATTTCAGTTATTCCTTGCACGCCTGAAAGTAGAACTTGATCAGCTGATCTAAACGCGTCGACTGCAGTAATGCTGCGATCACTAATTGCTAACAAACGATCATTAGGAATAACTATCAGAGTATCAACTTCGCTGCGAAGTTCCTCGATTCCAATATCAGCTTGTGACTGGCGAATCTTTCCTTCGAAACTAAATGGACGAGTGACAACACCAATAGTTAACGCACCTAAATCGCGTGCAATCTTTGCAACAACTGGAGCGCCACCGGTACCTGTACCGCCACCTTCGCCAGCAGTTACGAAAACCATGTCCGCGCCGCGCAAAATTTCTTCAATTTCATCTGCATGATCAAGCGCAGCTTCGCGTCCCTTTTCCGGGGCAGCACCTGCACCAAGACCTTTAGTTGATTTACGACCGATATCTAATTTCACATCAGCATCACTCATTAATAAATGTTGTGCATCAGTATTAATTGCAATGA
>Ga0114974_10003786_pt1 | contig 11373 bp, 27 predicted proteins | sample S_130206_EF_Meta_FD_87318 | JGI IMG/M metagenome (GOLD analysis project Ga0114974, IMG submission 87318) | Freshwater microbial communities from Lake Simoncouche, Canada to study carbon cycling - S_130206_EF_MetaG | ecosystem: Environmental > Aquatic > Freshwater > Lake | place: Lake...
CTTGAATTTGGCATCCGGTCCTTCGCCGCGATATAGTATTATGTATTGCACAGAATTAGCATGAGCTTGTGTTCATGAAATATTTAGCCAAAACAAAAGGCCCTTGCGGGCCTTTGGCGTGCAGAAGTTGCGGTTAGTTATACCGTGACCTTGTTCCAACCTTCGGGATTGGTTTCAGTAGCGTTTGGCACTGCCGCGGCCTTGGTGGCCTTGACTTTGATTTCGCCTTTCTTGGCCACTTTGCTCTTTTCAGAGATCTTGTTAGCCACAGCAAAGCCGGCATCACCAGCAGTGATACCCAGACTCTGCAAGTGTTGCAGAGCTTGCAGCTTGGTCATTGCACTAGGCAGTTCAACCAAGTTGATGTTGGTGCAGTTGTTTTTGTTGAGAATCTTGATACGTGCTACCAAGTCGTTTGCGAAGCGGACCTTAACGGTGCCATCGCTGTTAGTTGCGGTACCGGCTACGGTAAAAGTTTTTTCTGTTGCCATGATAAAAGTTGCCTTTCTGAGTTGATTAAAGTGCTGTTCCGCACAGCTGACCTAAGTATAACACAAAGATTGAACGGTGTCAACCTTTTTGTTATGTTAGATTTCTGTAGTTTACCCAATATGGTTGGGAAACTGATTTTCCGACACCATGGTCGAGAAGGTCTCGAACAAGATATCAAATTTACGTTCGTATACTTTGGCCAGAGCCCGAAGTTCATCGGTACTGGCACCAGCTTCAACGAATTGTTTTAGATCGTCCACCATGCTCCAGCATTGCATAATTTGCTGCTCTAGATCGAATCGATCCACGGTTTTTGGCACTGCGGCCGATTTGAGTTTTTTGTCTTTTTTCATTTTGCTACCTCTTTTGAACTTTCTTTCAAATGCTCAACACCACGATCTGCCACACGAGCCAATCCCGCAAAGCCAATGGTGCTGACTACTACACCTAACACAAAACCAACAATAAATTTGGTCATACCGTTCCCCTATCAAGCATATCTTCCTCCTAAGAAAATTGCATCAATGAAAATTCCAACAGCGATAAGGATAAACATTCCACCTATGAGGTTTGAGAGTATCCATAGGGCCACCAACGGTGTGTCCCTATCAGCAAGGATGAGTTTGATCTGAGACCATTTCATTTTTATATCACTTTCACACGATTGAGTTGAGTAACACCATTGTTGTGAGCTTTCACGGTACCCTGGATGGAAATTCTTGCACCAACTTCTTGTGGTTCACGCACGTTGAACAACACAGCATGATTGTCTTGTGTGATGGCAGTGATGTAATGGGTGTTCCAGTTGGTACTATAGTTGCAACGAACCACTTCCACATTGACCATGGCCTTGTGGCCAACGGGCGCCACATATTCGCCCGATGTTTGGCTCATAAGGTCTTCGGTGGATTGACGAGCTTTCATTCGCTCGTAGCTGGCAGGCAAGCAGGCTACCACAGCCAGTTCCAGTCGGTTCAGCTGGGTATCAAAGTGACCTTCCACAGCCATGACCCGGCTGGCACTTTGATCAAAATCATTCAGCTTGCCTTTGAGAGCACGCCATGTGAGATCTTTCTTCAATTCATTCAGCACCTGCTCGCCTTCGATCACATCGTCTGTGGTGAGCTGCTCAGGATTCTCTAGAAACTCCATCATGAGATCTCTGTTGCGTTTTTGCACCAGTATTGGCAGGCCATCTGCGTCAAACTTGGTGTTGCCTTCTTTGACATAAGAACCATTGATGCGTTGAGCAGCACAGGCAGCGGCCCACACATCGCTCACAGAGTATCGGATTCCGGGTGTGGCAGGTGTCATGGATTTGCGATAGCTGGGTTGAAATCTAGAAATGTACATGGTCAATTCCTTGTTGCGATATGTGTATTATAGCCGATCTAGCGATACTGGTCAACCTATTTTTTAGGCATTTGTACGCACACCACCTTGATGCTGCTCAAATTCTGCGTTCTGAGTTCTTGAGCTGCTTTGTTGCAGGCTGCTTCTTGTTCAAACTGCCCTACATAGCTCACATTACTGGCATACATCCCACCAATGATTGCGATAGCCCAAATCATCCAAATATCTCCTCAAGCATGATTGCGATTCCAAAAATCCAAACGGGTGCCAGTACAATGGCTAGATTGATCAGTGCCGGGTTCATATGGCCTTGAACCTTTCCATAAAGGCATTGTTGATAATATCCATCTCCTCCTGACTCACATAGAAGTCAGTGGTAGGATCGTAGTAGGAACCTTCCTGAACATCGTAGTATAGCACACGACCTGAGAAGTTGAAGGGACCTTCTAGTCCCTTGCGTGGGCCATACTTGACACGCATTTGGTCAGTTTCTGAACGATCAGCGACTACGGTATAACCCATCTGGTGCTCCTTGTTGCGATAAGTGTATTATAGCAGAACGGTGATTTCTGGTCAACCGTTTTTAAAAATGCAAAGGATTGCGGCGGCGTAAATGAGCCAATGCGGCTTCTTTGGTGTCAAAGCGACCACTGATAGGAGTTTGGTGTGCTCCGCGCACGATATACCAACCGCCTAAGAGACCGTTGTAAACGACTTTCATATCACATGCTCCAATAAGTTTCGCTCGAAGGCGAGCAGAAGTAAGGTGTGTTCACGTCCTCTTGGAACTCCACACCACTCATCAAGTTCTTGCGAGTTACCATTTTGGGTTGATAATGCTTGATATCAACAATGCTCAACTCATCAACTGACCAACCACTCTTGTTGCACAGACGAGTGCGAGTGGCGCGAGCAGCACCAAAAGTCTTGTAACTACGAGTGCGATTAGGACCATCAGTAACAATAAGACCAGTGCTCTTAGCGATAATGTAGTAGCTCATTTAGGACTCCTTTTTGCTGAACATGTGTATATTATAGCCGATCTTTCGATTCCGGTCTACCGTTTTATACCATATTTTTACAAAAAAACAGGAGATTTTTGTGGGTTTTTTGCAACAAATTGTTGTTGTTTTTTAGCAACACAATCCAGGGCTGTGAATATCTGATCGTCGGGTATATTATGTTCTAGATAACCCTCCAATAACATATCTAAATACCCTTGGCTGGGATATTCATCCGTAATATATCCGGACATATTATCGGGTTGCATTCGATAACATTCTGCCATTACGATATTATCTTGATATTCAACTGGTAATATTATACGATCGTAATAATATGGATAACCCTCTAGATTATCTAAATCTTCTAAATGCTCGTTGTCGATAATCCATAATACGCCCAATACTGATTGTCCAGGGCATGATACTACATCAGCATGTAGATCAAATCTAAACTCATGATCCAATAATCTAGCTGAACCCATGCTGATGGCGCCGGGACAGCGTCGAGTCATGCTGTGCCGATTTGTGTTCATGCCATAAGCAAAATAAAACATAATCAGATAACCAAGTGTTTAAAATATGTAAAATGTTGTTCCAAGGTCCAAGTTTCGGGATCAACTTTGGTACCATCATGTGTTTCAAAGTCAGCGGTGAATATCTGACTGTAACGTCTAAATGGTAACCACATGTCAGGAGTGGCACTGGCCCAGCCAGCATCTTTTAATTCAGCATGTTTGGCTCTGCTGAGTTTCACAGTTGGGGCATTCAATGCTTGTTCAACAGATACAGCCCCTACCAACAACAAATCACGAATGCGTGAAGCTGGGATCAAATGTTCAAAATCCGTTTCCTCATCAGCACCCATCTCGTGATAATGTGCTTGCATACCATCGCGTTGCTTGATACAGTATTCATGATATCGACGTAGATAATAATCAATGTCGTTGCGAATTTCTCGCAACAGTTGTTGATCATTTTCTACATCATGATAGTCATCGACTAGGCGTTCAAGATGTTTGGTGCAATAACCAGCAACGGTTTTATATGTTTCTGGTGTGCGTTTGGTTTTGCCGTACACTGGGGCTGTGAATTTTTCAAGAGATTCTTTCAAGTTCATATCGCCAATTCGCAAAGTTTTTCAAAAGATCCAACTTCGTAATTCCACCATTTGTTAGATCGAATCGGTAAGCCGTCCCAATCAAACGGAACGCATATTGTGTTGCCATTATAATATGCATAAGAAGAATATGGAAAAACAAAATAATATTCTTTTTTGCTATGCGTTTCTGTGGCAACAAATAATATGGTTGAGACGTGATTTTTTATAGAGCAAAACGCCTTGAGTCCAGCATGCTGAGTAACTGGGTTTGTTCTCCCATGTTTAATTTGCTTTCCGCTGACCAAGTCAATTTCTGGAGTATTTTTGCTGCAAAGTGCAACCTTTGATTTGATACTGATTGCTTGCTCAGCCAGTTCGCCGATGTTAATCAAATTGAGTTCATCCAAGACTTCAATAGCCTGTGATAAAGTTACAATTTTCTGAAGTTTGTTTCCAAACACTGCATTAAAAAGGTCTCGGTTAATCATTTTGATTCCTCAGGAAACAAGCCGTTAGCAATGTTGCCATCCTCGATGCCCATCTTGGCACCTAAACCGTGATATGGCAAGTTCACTGTGCCACCGTTCCGCAGGTACAGTTCCCGCAAGAAATTGCTCATTGCGCTAGGGGCACTCCAAGTGGACCCTGGGTTTACATGTTCCCATTGCACTTTAGCTTTGGCATGTATCAAACTAGAACTCTTAAACGTGGGTTTAATTCCTTCCAACACTTGCTTCATCCACCCTGTTGGTAATGGAGTGACGACTGAATTGATACGATGTAGTTCGTACAATCCAATATACACACCCTGATCAATTTCCTCTTGCATAGGAAACACTTCTTTGATTGCAGTCAAGATGTCAAACAACACTCGACCGCTGTCATCAATTTCAATGCCTTTTTGTGCGTATTTGAAGTGGCTAAAGAAATAATCATTGTCGCCGCGCAAGTTGTCACTGGCTCGAGAACCTTTGTCCTGCAAGTCTATGCCCACAGTATCAAACTGATTTTGCATGGTACGAGCCCGCACCACTTTGATATCACGGCTGCCGTTTTTGTAACGTACCAAGGCATTACGATGCAGGTCGCCAGGATTGAGACGTTTGACACCAGTATCATTGAGCATTTCAAATGCGTAGCTGGGAAAGTTTGGATCATCAGTTTCAACCACAGCACAGGGGATTTCTGTAAATCCCAGAATGCCGGCTGCAATGGTACGATGTTGAGCATCATACAAATAGATATTGGGTTTGCCTGTGATGCTACATGCCGAACCCGGAGAACAAATTCGCGGATCCCACTTTCTCATGATGTTGATAATGTGCTTGTGAATAACATCACGTTGCACTTCATAGTCAATCCACAGATCTTCAATCTGTATCATGTGACTGATAGGGAATTTATGTGATAGAGCCTTGGCACGGTTGCGCCAGGCATCGATATCTTTTTGGGTTACTCCGTAATGTGCTTTGAGTTGAGATTCAACTTCTGCGATAACATCTACGAGTTTGCGTGTGAGGCGTTTTGCTGCCATTTGGGTTCTCCTTCTTTACCGGACACAATGCCGGGTTGGTTAATAAGCGTTTAGTATAACAAGATTTTCGGTACTTGTCAATCTAATATTTAAACAATTGCTATTTTTTCGTCAGCAGATCGTCGATCACTGTAGATCTTCTCACCACGAGTACGGATTAGATTTGCAGCGTATTGTGGATCTGTCTCAAACATGTTCTTGATATCTTCCCGAGTGATGGTGCCATCCACCCCAATGGCGTAGATTTCATAATGACGTTGACTATTATATCTAGCCCGTAGCTTCCAGTGTTCGATGTTAAAGTTTTCTCTGGGCACATTCTTGTTGCCTAACATAGCCCAGGCTTTGAGAGCAGGATCAATTATCTCTTCTAATGCCTCGAGGCCGTTGCAATCCCACATCACAGCAAACGCTCGCATGTGCGGTTTTTCAGCATCATCCATCATAGTCGAAATTGTACTAGTAGTTCACGGGCTTGATTACGATAGGCGTCGATCTTGTGTTCCAAAACTTCATAACTCAACAGTCGCATCAGTGTAATGGCCTGTTGCCGTTCTGTATGTTCGAGATTTTCGTACCATTCGAGATACTCGTCTTGACTGGTGAAACTCCAAAGCTGGTCCAGCATGGCCGACTGCTCTGCTGTGAGATTATCAATTCGAATCACAAGATCTCCTACCTAACTGATATTATAGCACAATTAAGTTTTAGGGTCAACCTTATTCTTGGCCTTAAACGGCCAAGGTGTGGTGGGTTCAACCGGTGTTGCGACCATTGTGGGTGGATGATTTAGATCATCCGGAATATGTTCGGTCCAAACATACATGTTGGTCCAGTTTATAGGTTTCCACCAGCGAGCAAATAAGTTATTGATCACTACAATTACTCCGGCTGCGGTGATGAATGTGAACCCCAGCAGAATGGTTCCTACAAAAATAGCTGCTGTTTTTTCGATATCCATGATTACTGTTCCTCTTGGTTGGTTAATCCGTTACTGCGTTTATCCCTGATCTCTTCTATGTTTTGATCGAATCTCTTTTGTTGTATAGTTGGCTCCCCGAACACTTTCTCTCTTGAGCAAAGCAAGCATTGTGGATTACCACAATCCATCACATGGTGCTTGGCCAATCGATGTGGCTCTTTAAGCGATTTGTCTTTGTTGGTCAATCCATGTTTTTTTGCAATCTTGACTTGTTTTGCAATGGCGTTTTCGTCTTTGAGACGTCGTCGGCTGTTTTTAATTTTGTCTTGTTCTGTGCTCATTATTTCCACTTCAATAAAAATGCAAAATAATCACGCTCGCTGTCAAAATAAAATATGTATCTGCCTGGATCTCGGTGATTGCTCATGTGTATTAATTGCCAACGCCACTCACCGACCAACTCATCTTTGCACCAAGCAATGATGTTATCCAATATACCAAACTTTTTGTCTATCTCGCAAGCATGGGCGAAACTTTCTTTTTCACGTATCTGATAATGTTCTAAGGTCTGCATGTACAATTATATATGCACTTATCTATTATCGTTGCCACTTTAGGCTGTAAAAGGTTGCCAGGGCCGGATCACGGAATTGAATTATCACTTGTTTTTTTTGTAGTTGGGCTTCATGATAATCTTCAGCATAGGACAACATGATTGTGTCCAAAGTCACCATGCCGCCGGGTATGTATTGCCACGTAAAGTCTTGATCCAATGTCAATCCTGCTGATCTTAATTCGTGTGCCATTGCTATGCCATTACTGGCATTTGCACCGTTAAATACCACTTCGGTCCACATATTCTTCCCAAATATACTTTTCTAATTCATCTGTATGCCAAGGAAACAACATCAATGTAGCATCGTAAATTTGAAAATATTTGCAAAAACTTTCACCATACCCTATGTTCTTGAGCGCATCCCAAGTGTAACGTTTTTGCCAATGCTCAAAGTCTGCAGGGGTAATTGTTAGATCACTGGCACTGAATCTTGCAGTGAGTTGATTGACCATGTCTTTAAACATCAGTTACTTCCTGCCATGTGTGATCTCCTAACCATTTAACTGCGGCAATGTATTCATAACTTTCCGGTGGGCCACTGCTCCACCCGTTGGGCCCTGTTTTGGCCAAGATAGTTTTTTGTTTTTCTCTTTCATAAACTAGCCAATACACTTGTCCATGATAAGTTTGAAACTGATACTCGGCCGCATGCACAGCATCTGTTATTTCCAAACGTCGTTTGATCTGCTGAGCTTGACTTTCCAGCACACGAACCAACTCAACAATCCTATCGTATTCTTGTTGAGCATGCATCCGGGCCACATTGAGCATGATGTCTTTTTGCTTTTCCACAGGAACCAAATCAAATTGTGGTCCGCCGGCTTCTGTAGCATAAGGTGTGACATTCCTGTTGAAGAATGGTACCAACACATTGCCGGCGGTCACATCAAAGCTATCACGCCCTTTGATAACGTTGCTCATCAATCCCACAATGCCTGATAGTATTTGCCAAACAAGCGGAATCCGTTTTGGATTCGATCGTGTACTACTTTCATGCCATCGTAATCACATTTGTATGTGTTTTTAGGCCCATCTTGCATTTCATACATTGTGGGCTTGCCTTTTTCGTCCCAAGCACATGGTACCGACTTCCAGTCGATTTCACCTTCACGGAACGCATCTTCCCATGAATCATCCATTTTGCATTCAAACGCAAAGATCATTTCGTCTAGTACCCAATCCCAACGCTGGAAGTGATTGCTATCAGTGTCCCACTCGTTTTCTTTGGGATCTGCTTCTGTGCTACGCAGGCCAATACCTTCGGGTACATCTTCGTCGTCTGCCAACGGTGCGCCATGTTTGGTAGCTTTCAGTTGCTTGAGCATGGGCAGTATCATATAGGCTAGAGTGTGATCCATGCTCCAAGTGTCGTAGCGATCAATCTTCACGTAGTTGATTTGAGGATGTACAAAGTCCAAGAACTTCATCCATGCGTTGCAGAACGGCATCAGGCGGTTGATCCACTTGTCATACTTGTGGTCGGGTTCGTCAGTGTGATTATAAAACACATCGTCGTCTTTTTCCCAGAAGCAAATGGCTTTGAGGATGGTGTAGGGGCTGACCCAGTGATTGCGGTATCCGCTTATGTATACTTTCATTCTTCAACCTTTCGTATTTCCCAAGAGCCATCACCTCGATCGATCCAGTTCAAGTTGTCGCCGGATTTCCATCCTACTTCATCCAGCATTTCCTGCGGAAGTGGTAGGATAGCATCTCCAGTTTCTGGATCTTCTTCAATGATCACTTCCCAAGATTTCTTTTCTTCAGTCATGTTATACCTCAAACGTTTTCAACTTCCAATCTACGGCTTGTTGCTCGTAGCCGTCGTATCCACGTGGGTTGCAAACCACGCGGCATGTGCCAATCATGTAGTCAAACTCATGATGAGTATGCCCATGTGTCCATAACTTGATCTGCGGATGATCCAACATCAACTCGCTCAAGTCTGAACTGTAAGCACCATTCATTATGACATCATCCTGATACTGTGGCTTGGTACTGAGTTTGCTAGGAGAATGATGTCCTACCACTACAAACTGCCCTGCAGGATTTGCAGCCACAGCCTCACGGATTACTGTGAGCATGGCTTTGTGATCTTCTACAGTATCCTCAGGACTAAACCTGGCCTCGCGCTCTTGGAATGTCACTATGTCTCGGCTGGGATCATCAGGAAACTCTGGATTAGTTCGATAACTTTTGAATGTTACTTTTTTGCTACTGTTAGTAATAATCCTGTAGTCATTCATCATGCCGCGGATACTGATCAGTGTGCGTGGATCTTCTTTGTTCATGTCAGTCCACAAAGTTCCGCACACAAAGGTCACATCACCCAGCGTGATGGTTTCTTTTTCCAGCACATGCAGGTTCTTCAAGTAACCCAGCTTGCCCTTCAAGTGAGAGATTGAGGTGGCATAATCACCGTTGTAGTGCTCATGATTGCCTGCGATGTAGATTACGTCTTTGAACTGCGCTGAACAATATTCAAAAAACATGTGATATCTATGGCTCTTGGTATGTTCTCCCAGCAAGTTGTGTACATCACGATCAGCAAGATCACGTGCCACACAGATGTCGCCGCTGAGGATCAATACATCCGCAGAATCAGTGTTGTTGATTTCCAATGGACCGAATTCCAGGTGGACATCAGATGCTAATGCTATTCTCATTTGTTGCTTCTTTAAGTTGTTTCTTTAACACAGCTAATGCGGCAGGATTACCTTTGGCAATGGTTGCATCTTTGTCGGGATATCGTTGTTTAAAACTTTCTACAATTTCCACAATGTTTCGACCCTTGCACACAAAATCTTTTGTAAAGTGATTATAACACAGAAACTGGTCGTTTATGGGTTCAACCTCTAAAATAATCAAGGTTTCGTTCTCCAATTTCTCCAAAGTCTCCAAAGTTTCTGCGACTTCTTCTTCCATCCTGGACACCTCTCGATGGATTTGCCACACTTGCCAAATCTGCACTATCGCCGCGCCAAGGAAAATACCAACCACAACCGGAATTAAAAACTCTAACATATTGTAATTATCCTTGTCGAATGGATTCTAAAGTGATCATTTTGCCCAATTCACGTTCAAAGTCCAGATCATCCGGAATCACATAGTGACGGAATTGTGTGTCATCTTTGCGACGGTCGTATTGACGAAATGTAACAATCTTGCCACCGATAGCTGCCATCACAGTGATGTTCAAGCCTACGTGGCCGTCAATGGTGTCACTGTTGCTGCGAACCAGGCCACGAGTTGATTGTATTACTGCATTGGCTTCTTTGCGATTGAGTTCACTGCTGGCGTTATCCCAATCTTCTCGCACCCAACGGGTGATCATGCGTCTAACCCATTTCATACTGCTTTCCTTTGTGCCAAATATTGTTCCCACTGTACCCATTTGTTCTTGACCAAGAACCCCCAATCACGCTGTTTGATACCGGGCATGAACAGGGTCCAACATTCGATATCCGGATCTAACTCGATCCTGTGATAGGTATTGGCTCCTGCGGTACGGAAACTACCTGCGCCGCACCAACGAGCAATCTCACCAAACTTGCGGCCTTGGGCATCAAACTGCGGACGCCATTCCCAATAGCCACCTTTCAAAATCAGTGTAGCATAGGGCCAAGGATGATCATGCACGTCGTCTGGATCACTTTTCAAAAACTTGTGTACAAACACATTGAATGGAAACCAGTCACGGTCTTTGAGAAACACGTAATAGCGTTCCAAATAAGGTTCGTTGTCTAGTCGATCATGTATAACGCGATGCCGACCTAACTTTTGGAAAATTTTCTTGATCATCAATTGATTCCTTTACACAGCTATTATACACGATCATGACTAACTGGTCAAGAAAAAACCCTGCTCAGGGCAGGGTTTTGTTCCGCGTCAATCCAGTGGATTAGACCAAACCAAGTGCCATGGCCTTGTAACCAGCGGCCACAATCTTGCGGCTGGGTTTACCGATACGATATTCGGTAACTTCCACGTGGTTCTTGGCCACGCGACGGTTGGCATACACAGCAAATCCGCTTTGACGGATACGGCTGACTTCAGCACTGATGTTCTTGATACCAAAACGCTTGGCAGCTTGGCTGGGGCTCACGCTCTCGCCGGCTTGCAGAGCAGTGAACAGTTTGTAGGTCTTGGTGTTTTCGCTAATACGCATATTTTTAATCTCCTATTAAAGATGCTGTTGCCACAGCATGATCCTAGTATAAGCGATCTCACACATCAATGCAATAGTTTTTGAACATCAATATTGCCAAAATATTTTAAAAATAAACGGCGCACATAAATAACAATGTAACCGGAGGCACCCATGTTACACACCATCACCCAACCCAACGAATA
>Ga0114974_10003789_pt1 | contig 11369 bp, 11 predicted proteins | sample S_130206_EF_Meta_FD_87318 | JGI IMG/M metagenome (GOLD analysis project Ga0114974, IMG submission 87318) | Freshwater microbial communities from Lake Simoncouche, Canada to study carbon cycling - S_130206_EF_MetaG | ecosystem: Environmental > Aquatic > Freshwater > Lake | place: Lake...
CCTTGTGAGGCAACTTGTCCCATCTAATTTGACTGTCTATCGCCTTACTTTGCAGAAAACGCAATCTTTCAGGCATTATAAGTGGAACATGTGGATCACATTCCCACATCATTTTCTTACCAGCACTGCAAAATGTCATATCAAACTTCCACATATGCGGCATCAAATAAGGAAGACGCCGAAGAATTGGACTGCGAATTAAAGACCAGCTCGTCAAAGGCAAGACAAGTGCCAATTGTTCTTGCGGCTCCAATTCAATCGTATTTAAGGGTGGGTTCACAAGCGAATTCTCATTCTTAAGATATTCTGCAATATCTTCCCATAAGGGGGGATAAGACCACGCATACATCCAAGTCTTAGATACCTCGCAACTACCTGTCATATAACTCAAGGACCACTGCAAACCAGCACAATATGTCTTGCATCTCTCTTGAATATCTTCCGCTGTATATGCCGCCAAGTATGCCGCATAGTAATTCTCCCTCCAACACGGCGCCAAAACAACCCCATCTTCATTATAGGTTTTTAGAAGACGAATCTCATCCTTTTCCTTAATGGGCGTCTGATTCCATTCATCAATCGTATATTCCCATGTCTCGGTCAAATTACGCCCTGGCCGAACACTCTGCTGAAATTTCTTATAGATCCATCTTGTAAGAGATGCTTCTTCAATTAGAGCCAGCTCTTTTATAAGTTCTAGTAGCCGTTCTCTGTTCCATACACCATTCTTAGTGAAGGCACCGCCCTTACGCAACTTCTTTATAAGTTCTTCAAGAATAGTATGCCCGCTGTCTTTAATTGTAAACCAAATACTGTGTGGAATAAAATCATTGCCGAGTAACATCATTGTTGCGCAATAATCGGCAATATAACTTCCAGAATCTTCTTCCTTACTCATTGTATCACTAAGGGCTCTTATATTAAGAAATCGATACTCTTCTTCTTGAGCAGCAGAAGCAGGAGCAGGTCCAAATTCCGTATGCTCTCTAAATAAATAGATATCCTCTTCCTGTGTAATTTGCTGAAAGAGACTCATAACAATTAGGTCCGCGTCGAGGCCATAGATCGCGATCGGTTTACCGCCAGCCCCATTCTTTCTTAGTAATTCAAAGACCTTCTGTTCGCCCTCACCAGGCTCATCTGCACAGCTGACTTGCCATATCTTTTCGGCCTTGAGGGCGTAAGCAAGTCTCTCCATAAATTCTGTGCCAGGTGTTATACTATTCGTATCCCAACGTTCCTTTGCTGGCTTGCCGAGGGAAATCTCATGATCGGCAAGCCAAGCCGACTTAAATCTTCTCTTACGTTGTTGGCGCATTTTCGCCATTGGAACCACGCCATCAATTCCAAGAAAGACTGGTGCACCAGTTTCCAGGCCACTTTCTATAACAAGCTTCTTACAATATTTTACAATTATTCTTATAAGTTCATTTTCCCATAAAACACGGCCCTCTTCTCCAGGATATTCTGGAGTTCCAGCCCGTCTTATACAATGATATACAATACAATTGAAGTCTAGCCATAGGCTACCAACTTTCTTTGTGAGGCTTTTAGATAATAATGAAGGTATCGTATTGCATAATGTTCTATAATATGCAGGAATTCCCATAACGTAGTAGGAGGATGGACGACTCTAGTAGTGCTTATCTAGGATTTCTTAAGTCACCAAAAAATGAAATTATTTTACCATATATCGATACTCTTATGCGAAGTGCACCCGATAGTATCTTGCTTGGAACAGCATTTCTTGCTCTTTTAACACAGAGCTGGTCTTATACTATTCTTTTATTGGCATTTGTTGAAATTTTCGGTATTCATTATTTACTTAGCACATTAGCTAGTTTTATATCTGGCTCGAAGGGCGAACCAGATAATGGTGCGTGTGGATTTATGATACCTAGTTATTCTCAAATAAGTATAATAAAAAATTTATTGTATTCGAGCTCGTTTCCAATCGCACCGACCTTCTTTGTATCATCTGTTATAGCATATATATTTGGATCGACAATAAATTTGACCAATGAAATTAATGATCTTGCCAAGAATAATTATATTCTAAATACTCGTTACCCGATATCAGTAATCGCAAGTATAGTCTTCCTATCGGCCTTTGTTATTTGGAGAATAATGAGAGGTTGCGATAGTCTAATTCCTTCAATGGGAACAGTTATTTTAGGTTTTTTGACTGGCGGCATGTTACTAATAGCAAATGTTTATATATTTGGTCGCGAGGCAATTAACTTTACTGGTCTTCCTCTTCTTGTAAACAAAATTTCATCAGGGGCGCCATTATATGTTTGTGCAGAGTCGTCGACAGGTTAATATCTAATTTAGATATTAACCCTAATGCTAGAGCGATAAGATTAAGGAACTTTTTGTAAGGCACATTCATGCCTTACAACAAAAGTTCTTAATCTTAAGCACTAGACTTTACAGGTTAGGCCTGACATATAGCGTCTGACCCATAAGAATATTTCTAATAAATAGGACGCAGTTATGACTGCAGTTGCAAGTATTTTAACTGCACGTGAAACAATATTCCACTTCTTCCGAAGTCTTCCAATTATGATCTTTGGAACATTTCTTCTTCTTGGAACCTTCCAAGGAAATCTAAATTTCATCTTATTTGCGGCTGGACTTGGACTCTTCGCACCCACAACTGCAGTAATCGTAAATATTCTAACAGAGTTTTTATTTAAATCTATGGATGACACATTTGGCATAGACCACTCATATTGGTTAATCAAGAATGGGGCTAGTGCGACTCTCTTTGAGACAATGTCAAAGGATCCTCTAAGTCCAATGAACAGTGTTCCAACCATATGGATGGTAATGACAACATTTATATACAGTTATTTATTCTTAAATGCATATGATATTTATAATAGAGCCGCGCCAAAATGGGCAGATCCAGTTTCATTAAATGGTCGTAAAACACGCTGCGCAATGAGTATGTTTATAATATCTGTTTTATTTGTGGTTACTATTATTGGTCGTTTAGCAATAACTCATGCTGAAACATTCCTTGGTCTAATAGTTGGAACTGGTATCGGTATAACAACGGGCTACATATGGTATACCTTTTTAAGAAATTGTGGAATGGGTCAGTTTGACGACATTTTTGGAATAACGAATCGCCTTCTTAGCAGAGAAGCAAGTGGCAATTCTGCCCCCAAAGTCTGTGTCCCAACTCCATATTCTGTGTCCCAACCACCCGCGCCCGCCCCAACTCTAAAGCCCATATAACTTCCGCAGCTTCTCAATATTTATAAGAACGCTCTTTGTAGCCATCATTTCCAAGGCTCCCTGTTCTATCCCTTTTGCAACCATTCTCTTTATAAGATCCAATGAACTCGCAAATTCAGATCTATCACTGTATATTTTCAAATCCTCTTTATTAAAAACGGATTTGTTACCTCTCGAATTTACATCGTTATGAAGATTCCAGAAAAAATCTGTAAGCCATGTATTACGTATAAGGCCTTTCATTACAACCAGTTCATTTAGATTATGTTTCTTAGTCCACGCCTTATAATGTTGCGAACATAGCTGACACGGCATAATTATATTTAAATTTCTTATTAAGCCGATCCATATATGGGCCTCGTCATTCTCAAGTATTTTATCTGTAATTGAGCCAGACTTATCGGCAAATATATGCAGCATTTTCCACATTTCTGGCCCCCAGACTTCTCTTGATAATAGAGACATCTTGATTAATATTATGCTCCGTGCTTTATACTAAAAATTGATTAAATCATCGAGATCAAGTAAAATTACACCAACTATAAAACGATGAGTTTCAATTTCAACATTCCTCTGCCACTCCTTGAATCACTGCAAGTCTCCTTTGAAAAAGAGGGCAAAAAATTAGCAGAAACCGTCGCGAAAAGTCTCGGTCTCCCAACACAAGAAGTTATTAAGAAAGTTTTCAAGAAAACACAAATTACTGTCTACGACTGGGATGCTCCACCTACATGTGATGTTATGAAAAAAGATAAGTTGGTATATGTCTACTGCGGCAAACCATGTCTTCTAGGAACAACAAAGTGCATGATACACCAGAGAGAAATTAGCCAAGAACCGCCACAATGTAAAAAAGTGAGAAAATTGATCTTAGAAGACACTGTCCTATGGCTAGACGAAACGACTTCCAAAGTCTATTCTTCAGATGGAGAATACACTGGATGGTTCAAGAATAATGAATTATATCTTGCGAAATTTTAGGGGAAAAAAATTGTTTCTTTTTATTAAGCTAATCTATCATTATGGAATTAGAGGAAATATTGAATGAAATCATAAATAAGATTGAAATAGAATGCGCGCCGAAATTCTCTATTGGTATTAGATTTCCTACTTCTGGAAATAACAGAACAAAGAAAAAACCTGTAAAGGCCAAGAATGCAAATAAGAAAAAACAATATAAGCCTGCCAATATACAGACATCAGATAAAACGAATATTCAATTATTTACAGATAAAAGGAAACTTTTAATAGACTGCCCATATTTTGAACTTAAAACTGATCTACTAAACACAGAACCATTGAAAAGATTCGATATTATCAGAAAATACACAAATAGAAGAATTTTCCCAGAATCAAATAATTTTGAAAAAAGTCTTTCATTCAAGATTCCAAATATGTATGAAATAATTCTGGAATTTCTCAAAGAATATATAAAAAGGGAATCGAAATGTCGTTGGCAATTCAAGAAACTCATGAACTTCTGGATCTTTAAGAAATATTCCAAGAATGTATTTAATACAGAAGATCCTATAACATGCTGTATACCAGAAAAACCCTTATTATTATATTCTGTCAAACAAAAAGGCGCCTATATATTTGAACGCAGCTCATTAAAGAAGCATTTTGAGATGGCTCTTAAATTCAGTGAATATACAATTCCAAAGCCAATGAAACCAAAGAATCCCTTGACTAATTTATGTTTCAGCCTCACTGATCAGATTGCTATTATAGAAAAATTACGAGATAACAGCCAGACTTCTTGGATCTTAGAAGGCTACAGAAAATTCGGATATAAACTACGCAAATTTTCTGAAAATTTCAATACGATTCTTCGTTGTGAAATTATCAATGAATTCTGTAGAAATGCGCAATTAGAAGAATCCAAAGATCATTTTCTGGATTTTCTGGAATATATATTTGACATGTATAATATTGACAGTGGGACATATCGAATGAGAACTCTTAAATGGGCCATTTGTAACTTACATGATGACGACTTTGTCAAGAGTTGGCGCAAGATTTATAGAGATTATTATTATATGAAATATCAATATCCAACGGTAGATATTAACGATATGATATATGAAAATCTATTTCTTAAGATATCAGACAATCTTAAGAAACCCAATGAATATAGGAGACTTTCGCAAATACGTTTACTTAATGTTTTAGTTTGACCCGCCCAATCCATTTCTTTTTAATTGCTGGGCAATTATATCCTGTATAGATGATGTTAGCCGTGTAATTAAATTATCTTCCAATGTCTTATAATCGAAGTTCACAGTCTCCTTTGTATCATTTGCCTTCGGTGCAACAGCCGATTCTGATATAGAAGGATCTACTTTAGCAGGACTGTCATAGCCGAATTGTTTGTAATAAGCCTGCGTCATATCGGTATCATATGTCATATTATCAGATGAATCCAATCCTCCAATCATTTTCTTATAAGTTTGAGCACCTTCACTTTGAAGGCCACTTGTATATCCACCACGCAAGGCCGATGATAGCCATGCTGGAACATTGCTACCAGCAGTATTGTAATTCAAACTACTATCTGTTGCCTTAGAAACCTGTATAGTCTGAGGCTTGCCCTGATTCATAGGAACATTGTCGCAGTTGTTTGCGAAAGATACGACATCATTACCGCTGCACTCGCGACCAGAAGGAAAACCGAAACGATCAGAAGCCACGCATGCCTGTTTATTTAGACACCATACGCAGCCACCAGCCTTAGAACAATCCTTGCAATTTGCTAAGGCACCGCATTGCTGCACATCAAAAAATGTTTCTTTTACATAAAAACTGCCGAATATAAGCACGGCAACAAATAGAAGTATCGGAATTAAGATATTCATATCGCCTCTCCTAATCCATACCGCCATAATCTTAAATTAAGATTATGGCTCTAATGCTAGAGCGATAAGATTATGATACTCCAATGGTATAGGCCACTTTGTGGCCTTAGTCATTAGGAGTATCATAACTTAAGCACTAGTCGTTATGCACTATTAATTTATCAATACAAATATCATATTTTCGCCCTTCTACATTGATTGCATCAAGATCACTAAATACATTTTCGACCTTCATAGATCGCACCCATTTCATTAATATTGTGTCGGCCTTCCCATAAATATATTTATGGGTTTCTGGAACCCATAATGCCCACCATTGCATAAGAGGACATGAATCACGCCGCGATGGCGGTCTGCCATGGCTTTTTTCCCTTTCGCTAACTGACCATTCATCAGGAATATCGCAACCACCAAAGTATTTATCGTAGAATTCCTCTTTTTTAGTATCATCTAGCCATTCATTATCTTCACTAACGTAATCATCTAAAAGTCCAGCCCAAATAGGACTCGCTAGCAAGCTATACAGTGACGTATCATAAAGAACAGCGCTACTTTCCCATGACAAGCCGCGCCTAGTATTACCTAAATGTGCATCAAGGGGGACACTATATTTACGACTTTCTCTTATATTTGTTATATCATAGTTATATATATTGGCACCGATCTTAATTGGCAAGGGCTTTGGATTACCGCCCTTCATTCTGAACCAGAGTTCGGCACATTCTTCGCGTGTAGAAGGTTTCGCCCACCATTCTAGTGCCGGTTTCCGATATAGACTAGTATCCCATACCTCGTTTGAGGCGAAGGCGAGGCAATAGCACCGCCATAGAGTGCTATCTTGCCCTTTCAATTCACACCACAAGACCACAAGCGCATAACGTCCTTCGGGACTATTTTTATGAGTTTTCCATGAGAGCCAAAATGGCCAGCTTGATAATCCAACTCTCAAGAACCAAGTATCAAAGATCGCCTTGCTTGCGATTTCATCTTCTGCACTGATTTCAAGTTCTTCAAGCCAGTAAAGACTTTCCTCAAGACGCTTCTTTTTTAAAGAGACCATAAATGCTCCAATAACTTCATCCAATTCATATAATCTTCTTGTAAGTGTCATTCTTAATGCTTCAATAAAGCACTAGGCGTTGTAATTAAAGTCAATTTTATATGCGGTAATAGAAGGTTATGGAGTATCAAAATGCGAATTTAATTGTTCCGAGGCTATGGCTCGGCAATAGACCTGCGAGTCAAGATGTCCAATGGTTAAAACAGAATAATATAACTGTCATTTTCAATTGCACTAAAGATATTCCATTTGCACCACTAAAAGTAAAGCTCTTTCGTGTTCCTGTGGATGATAACTTGCAGGACGATGAGATTCGTAATATGGGTCTGTGGTCCCCAGAAATTGTCATGAAACTTGTAAAAGAATATAATACAGGGGCTAATATATTGGTCCATTGCCACGCAGGTATGCAGAGATCTGCGGCGGTTGTGGCGATGTTCTTAATTGCCAAATACAGATGCACAACAGATGAGGCAATTGCTTATATAAAAAGGCGAAGACCGATCGCATTTCATAAGGCCGCAAATTTCGAAAGATCGATTCGTGAATTTGAGAAAATCTATCAGGATTATGCAATAAAATCGAATAATTCAAATCTTATTACGAAAATACCATTCCCGACAGATTTTATAAGTGGTATTTAGATGGCAAAGAGAAGTATCAAAAAACAGAAGGGTCGTGGCCAAGCTCAATCTATGCCATTGGCACCACAAACCCTAACACTTATAGATGTTATTAGATCAGATGAAGAAAATCCTGAAATAAAATCAGATAATATTCGTGATGCAATTGATCAGGGTTTCAATGTAAATGAAAGAGATCAAGATGGATCGAGTCCACTTATCGAGTTAATGATCAACACCAATCAAGATGGGATGGAATTTATGTATTACCAGGATCTTATACCAGAGCTTATTGGTAATGATATTAATTATATTGGACCAAATGGTTCTGCATTGCATAATGCCATACTCAATATTCAAGGGGATTATATGGAAACATTATTACAAAATGGTGCAAATATAAATTTAAGAAATAATAATGGTGAAACACCCTTGTTTATTGCATCAATAATTGGTAATGCTGAAGATGTAAGAAGACTTTTGATTCTTGGAGCGAATCCTAATATTCCAGATAATCAAGGACGTCTACCAATACAGGTGGCGTCACTTCGAGCCAACTTTGGAGCACATAATCGATTCTCTATAATAGGCTTTTTTTGCGATAGAGGTTTTGGTGTAGGCAGCCCAGAATGCCAGGAATATCAAGCATGGCTTGCTAATTTACCAATTGCTGATATTTATCGGTTACAACGAAGACATAATGGATTCGAAGGACCCCCTAATTTTGGTAATAATGCGATGAATAATGTACCGCAAATCGTAATACCAGATGTTTCACAAGGCCCCAAAACAGTTCCAAAAGAAAAAATGACAAACATCATTTCTTATGAAGACATTAAAAATGGGGATGAGATAATTGTAATACGCGAAGTAAACGGCTCAGAATTCTTCTATAAATTAAACACGGCGAGACAATGGTTTGCTACAAAGGACGCCGAGGGAAATCCAAAAACAAACCCTGGTTCTGGCTCGGTAATTCAAGGACAAGATCAAGTTACACGTTGGACTGCGAGAATTCAGAATGGTGGAAGAACAAAGAAGGCCAAGAAAGGCAAGAAGACTAAGACAAGGTCTAGATCCTAAATTAGGCTCTAGAGTCTTATAACGCATAGTGCGTTATAAGGTCCTCGCGCTAGGATCATCCGTCTTCGACCACTTAGGCATCCAATAATAAGGCACGGTCACTGAATCGAAACCCTTATAGTTCTTCTGGAATAGCCATCGATAATAATATGCCTCTGCCGTCTTCGGCGCTAGATGCGTATATTCATTCTTTTGCCAGGAGTGATCCTTCACAACAGCCTCCGCCTTTTCCTTGCAAATCTCATACCACGACTTATCCTTGCCACTGACGCCGTCACTAAAGGCCTCCTTCTTTCTATAAAGAACCTCCTCAGGAAGAAGTCGCGATTCAAGGAAGGCCTCGCGCAAGATCCATTTCTCCACACGCTCTGGGCTCGGTCTGCGAATCTGTGTGCTAAGAGAACGCGCCACAGCGACAAATTGCTTGTCTAAGAATGGCGTGCGAGCCTCCAAGCCGTGGCTACTAATTGATCGGTCACTGCGAAGAACATCGAAATAGTGAATATCCTTGAGAAGACGCGCCGACTCCGCCTCAAAAGCCTCGTCAGAAGGCGCGTTATAGAAATACTTATATGAGCCAAATACCTCATCAGAACCATCGCCGTTAAATACGACCTTACAATCGCTCTTCTCGGCGATAAACTTCGATACTAGCCAGTTGCCGACAGATGCACGCACGGTTGTAATATCATAGCTCTCAATATCCTTAATAACATCAGGAACAGCATCAAAGAACTCATCAGGCGTCATGACAATTTCGTGATGCTCAGACTTAATATAGTCGGCCACAAGACGAGCACAGCGCAGATCCTCGCTCCCTTCGAACCCAATACTGAAAGTCTTTAGAGGGGCAGCACCAGCCTCCTTGAGATATCTCTGAACAAGAGCCGCAATCAAACTACTGTCCAAGCCGCCAGAAAGAAGTGCGGCAACAGGCCGATCAGTCATCATGCGCTTCTTCACGGCAGACTCGAGCGCCGTCTTAACTGAAAGCATAGAATAAAGCGAAGTCTCGCAAATAGGATTCTTTAGCCAGGGCACCATGTGATAGGGCTCAAATCCAGTTCGGCCAAGTGTCGTCATGTTATATGCAGCACAGTGGCCAGGAGGGAAGACCTCGATGTGGTTGCACATAAGAAGGGCCTTCATCTCAGAAGCGAAATATAGGCCGACAATTGGAAGCATGTTGCCAGCTCCATCTTGGATATATGACTTCGCCTGATCGGTCACAGTTACGGCAGGTCCGAACTTGTAGCCAACAAAGAGGGGACGAACTCCATATGGATCCCGCGCAACATATACGTGGTCAGATGCACTATCTGCAATAATGATTGAGAAGACACCATCGAGGCTCTGGAAGAAAGAAGCACCACTTCCTACGCTGGCGAACTTCTCCCAGAGTTCACCGAGAACCTCGCAATCTGAACCAGAATTATTGTCGACATTATATTTTTTAGCCAATGAACGCCAGTTATATATCTCGCCGTTACACATATAGGTCACTGAACCGAAATTCATGGGCTGCATTCCTTCCTCGTTAAGACCGTTGATCGCCAGGCGTGTGAAGCCGAAGGTATGCTTATAGGTGGATTTAATAAGCGTCTTCTCAGGTCCGCGATTCTTAAGCTTGTTTGTCCAGAACTCGGCGGATTCGTCTGCAGGCTGCTCGCCGAATCTTGCCCAAATACCACACATCTTATATTTATAGGATCACTACTATTTAGACCGTTGTCACAAAGTTTCAATTTTTTCTCCTGTATTAATAAGAATGGACGCAAGTGACGTTATCCGACGAAGACAACAACTCGCCCAATATATTGGTTTCAAGGTTGTTCAATCTATTGCGCAACCAACTGTGCCATTTAGCACACCTTGCACCTTCGATGCCAGCACAGTAATCCACAATTTCACAACTTTTGATGCATACAATAATATTAGACAAGGTCTCTTGTATTCGGTATCTTCTTGCACATAAAATTATTTTAATTTTATAGTGTCAAGAATGTTCATAAAGAATGCACATAAAGAATAGAAACCGCTATAACTCATATGACAACAAAGCCTCAAAAGTCCTATGCAGATAAAGTAAAAGAATCAGTCCATCTTCTAAAGCAGCTCCACGAAATGAAAATAACACCAATAGATATTGGTTATGCAGAACTAAAGGGACATATGAATAAATGGCTAAAGAATGAGGAATTCGAGGGATATGTTGATTTCCCCCAACATTACAGACGTGCTCATCTCATTCTTTCAAACCTGGATTCTAAGACGGCAAATATCCATTTAAAACATCATGAATTTTCTAAGTCTAGTTCTTAACCTTATCGCTCTAGCCATCACTGCGTAGAAGAGTAGAGTGCCTAAATTATACACTCTATGGTAAGAAAGAATGAAATTAGTTGCATATAAATTACACAGCTCACATCATAAGAATAAAATAGCATTCAAGCAATTATGCGATGATATGAGACATGAATATAAGGAAATAGAAAATATAGA
>Ga0114974_10003791_pt1 | contig 11368 bp, 18 predicted proteins | sample S_130206_EF_Meta_FD_87318 | JGI IMG/M metagenome (GOLD analysis project Ga0114974, IMG submission 87318) | Freshwater microbial communities from Lake Simoncouche, Canada to study carbon cycling - S_130206_EF_MetaG | ecosystem: Environmental > Aquatic > Freshwater > Lake | place: Lake...
GGAGATAAAATCTCTGGTACCAACGTTGGTTCAGGTGCAAAGATTACAGCAATTTCCGTAGGGGCAACTAACACTACTTACACAGTAGATGTTGCTAACTCTGGAACTGTTGGAACTAACACCCTTACAGTAACACCTGTAACAAAGGTATTCCGTACCTTACTTGCTGGTCAACAAGCACTTGCAGAAGCAGTTGCTGAAGAACCACACGTAGTTGCTGGTCCTGTTACTGATAAATTAATGCGTTTCCGTCCTCTTGGATGGTACGGTATGTTAGGGTTTGCTCGCTACCGCGAAGCATCTCTATACAGAATTGAATCAACTTCAAGCATTAACTTTAGTTAATTCAAATCAAAATTAAAGCCCCTGGGTAACTGGGGGCTTTACTTATTAAGGAGAAAACAGATTGCCTATTTTTAGACCGCCAACAGTTGATGAAGGTCCTGCAGGTGGGGGGCATTTTCTTTCTCGTTACAAAATTGCTAGAGGTGACAGCATTGTTAAGAATGGTGGAACGTATACTCGTATTCGTACGCCGTCTCTTGATGAGTATCTTGCTGCCACTTTTGTTTATCAAGGTGGTCACGAATATGAAATCACGAACACAGAAAAGACTGCACTTATTAACGCTGGCATCGGCATTACTGAAAGTAACTTCACATAATGGAAACCATTCTTGTAGCAGGTGCGATTGCAAGTGCATTTGTTTCTGTATCTTTTGCGATTGCTCGTCCGATAAAAGCAATGAAATCAATGATGGCTTGGTTGGAAAAATTTCGCCGAGATTGGGAAGGCGAAGAGGCATCTCCTGGTAGAGCACGTGTTCCTGGTGTGATGGAAAGACTTAACAGACTTGACGGTGAGTTAAGCAATAACGGTGGTTCATCTGTTAAAGATGCTATCGAAAGAATTGAAAAGATTTTAGGGGCTAAATGAGTTTGCATCAAAGACAGAAACATCCAGAATATGTTGAAGGTTGTTTTGGTTGTAAAGCATCAACACTTGACCTGAACGCAGGTGATGCTAACTCTCGCTTGGCGATGAGTACAAAAAAGTGGGATAAAGAACTTGCGTTATATCGTTCTGCTAGAGAACAAGGTATTCAACCTGAAGGTACTAGCACAGCAAAGATACGTAAGGCAATGGAAATCTCTAACAAAACAGGAAAGGCATATGGTAACTAATGTCAATTAAAGGCGAGAAGTATAAGAGTAAGAAAGCAATGAAGATGCACGAGAAGAAAGAATCTCCTGCTATGCGTATGAAAGAATACGGCAAAAAAGGTGCTAAGTCTATGAAACCTATGAAGGCTATGAAAAAAATGGGCAAGAAAAAATAATGAAGAAAGTTTCTAAAGGACAGAAAAAAGTTGCTAAGGTTATGAAGGAATTCAAATCTGGCACACTTCATTCAGGTAAAAATCCTAAAGGTCCTAAGAAGGCTAAAGTAGTAACTAATCGTAAACAAGCCATTGCTATCGCTATGAGCGAAGCAGGTATGAAAAGGAAGAAGAAATAATATGTGTGCAACTTGTGGATGTAATTATATGAACTATGACCACGCAATGGGTGCTGTTAAAGGTGCAAATCCTCCATCTGATAATCAAGGTGTAGCGGTTCCTCCAATGCCACGTCAAGGAACAGATAATGCTGGTAAAGGAAGTAAACAATAATGCCAAAACCAAATCTTAATAGAATTGTTAGTGCATTAAATAACAATGCTGGTGTTCGTTTACCTAAAGAAGATAATCCTGATTATGATAAATTCCCATTAGATGGTTTTGGTGATTCTGCTTACCGTACCAATAGAGGAAATACCAAAGAATTTATTCAAATATCAAAACCAACAATGATTCCAGGTATAGTAAAACTTGTTGGTAAAGAGTACGAAGTTCCCAAAGGAAGTATGAAAACTGCTAAAGCAGAACGCAGTAAAACTGAATCTCGTATTAAAAATACTGAGAAAAGGGCAGAGAAAAAACGTCAGCCTAAAAAGTTGTACTAATGATTAACAAAATTGTTAAGGGTTTCCAAAACAATTCTGGTGTGCGTATCCCTATCACTCTTCCTAAACCGCAAGGTGCAGATAGTGGTGGTGGGGGTCCACGTCCTACCCTTCCAGGTATGGAACAACTTAGAGGTAAATCACAGGCTCAAAATGAACGTACCGATTTAGCAAAAGGTCGTGTTGAAAACTTTAGAAAGAACCTTGATAAGGCTAATGTCAGAGTTAATGATATTAAAAAATCTGGTGGTTCTAAAAGTGAATTGGCTAAAGCACAAAATGATGCTGCCAAAATAAGACAGCAATGGAAAGAATCAAAAAGAAGTCTTGATGCAGTTCAAAAAAATAAAATGTCTTGGGGTAAAAAGGAATACAAATGAAAGATTCTAGATTAAAACGTGCAGGCGTTTCAGGTTTCAATAAACCTAAACGCACACCAAGTCATCCAACTAAATCACACGTTGTTGTGGCTAAGTCTGGTTCGCAAGTTAAAACTATTCGCTTTGGTCAACAAGGTGTTACAGGTGACAAGCAACCAACTGCACGTCAAAAATCTTTCAAAGCACGTCACGCAAAGAATATTGCTAAGGGCAAAATGAGTGCCGCTTATTGGGCAGACAAGGTGAAGTGGTGAAGAAGAAAGCGTTTTGGGATAAGAAGAACCCTAATAAAACTTCTAAGAAATTATCTCCAACACAAATTAAAAGTGCTAAGGCTCGTGCTAAGGCTGCTGGTAGACCGTACCCTAATTTGGTTGACAATGCCGCAGTGGCGAGAAAGAAATCTAAATGACAACATTCAGTGAGTTAGCAGAAGAAGTCCTTATCAATCTTGAGGGTTTCACTATGCGTCAAGACCGTACCACATATTTAACTGCTGCTATTGATGATAATGATTTAACTCTTGCTCTTGCATCAGGTGACAATATTGGTAAAGGTATTCTTGAAATTGATGATGAACTTTTACATATTGACTCTGTTGACCGTTCTGACCGTTCTGCTGTCATCTCACCTTTTGGTAGAGGTTATCGTGGTACTACTGCTGCAGCACACACTATAAATACTAAAGTTACTTTTGCACCAACTTTTCCACGCATCTCTATTAAGAGAGCAATCAATGATACTCTTCGTGCTATTTACCCTAATGTTTACGGTGTAGCAAGTACTACTTTTACTTTTAACGCTTCACAAAATACTTATCAATTACCTGCTGCTGCTGAAACAATACTAGCAGTTTCTTGGGATTCTATTGGTCCTTCAGGTGAATGGCTTCCAATCAAACGTTGGAGACACGACCCTATGGCTGCAACAGCAGACTTTGCTAATGGTAACACTATTACTTTAAATGAACCAATTCTTCCTGGTCGTACTGTTCAGGTTGTTTATACTAAAACTCCTACAGCGTTGTCAGCCGATGCTGATGTTTTTACAACTGTTACTGGTCTTGAGGAATCCAGTCGTGATTTAGTTGTTTATGGTGCTTCGTATCGTATGGCATCTTTCCTTGACCCTGGTCGTTTAACGTTTACTTCTCCTGAAGCAGATGCTAATGACCAGACACGTCCGTTTGGTTCTGGTACTTCTACTGCAAAGTATTTGCAGAATTTGTATCAGCAACGTTTATTAGAAGAATCTAACCGTCTAAATGGTAAATATCCAGTAAGGGTGCATTATGTCTAGAAAGTATTCCAGCGTCTCTCTCGAGACAGAAGTTGTTGGTTCTTTAACCACCGTTGCCACAACTATCACTGTTACTAACGCAACAAATCTACTTGGTGGTGTTAACCCCGCATCTATCAACGCAACCGATAATTTTATTGTTGTGCTTGACCCTGAAACATCATCTGAGGAAATTGTTAAAGTAACAGGTGTTTCTTCTAACACTTTGACTGTTACTCGCGGTCACGATGGTTCTACTGCTAAGACACATACGTCTGGTGCTAAGGCACGCCATATGGGTATTGCTGAGGATTTGCGTGATGCTGCTTCTCACGTTGAGGCTACTGCTGCTCACGGTGCTACTGGTGCTGTGGTTGGTACTACTAACACACAAACTTTAACTAACAAAACTATTAGTGCTGCAAGTAATACTATTAGTGAGATTGCTAATGCTAACATTGCTGCTGCTGCAGCGATTGCTGATACTAAGTTAGCAACTATTTCTACAGCAAGTAAGGTTCAAAATTCTGCTACTACTGCTACTGCTTCTAACTCTGGTTCAGCGATTGTTTCTCGTGATGCTTCAGGTAACTTTGCTGCAACAACTATTACTGCTGCTTTAACAGGTAACGTTACTGGTAATGCTTCTACTGCAACAACTCTTGCTACTGCTAGAGATTTTCAAATCCTTGGTGATGTTGAGGCTTCTGCTGTTTCTTTTAACGGTTCAGGCAATGTTAACTTAACAACTTCTATTGCTGCTGGTGTGATTGTTAACGCTGATGTTAACGCATCTGCTGCTATTGCTGCAAGCAAGATTGCTGGTACAGCGATTACTGCTGCAGATACTGGCACTGTTACTAACACAATGTTGGCTGGTTCTATTGCCAACACCAAGTTAGCAACTGACCCTTTGGCTCGTGCTAACCACACTGGTACACAACTAGCATCAACTGTTTCTAACTTTGACACACAGGTTCGTACTTCTAAAGTAACCGATTTGGCTGTGCCAACTGGTTCGTTCTCAATGAACTCACAAAAGATTACCGACCTTGCCACACCAACATTATCTACTGATGCTTCTACTAAAGCATATGTTGATACTTCTATCACTAACCTTATTGCTGGTGCACCTGGTACTTTGGATACTTTGGATGAGATTGCTGCAGCACTTGCTGATACAGCAAACTTCTCTGACACTGTTGTTCTGAAGTCTGGTTCCACAATGTCTGGTGCTTTGGCTATGGGTACTAATAAGATTACTGGTCTTGGTACACCAACTGTTTCAACTGATGCTGCAACCAAGAACTATGTTGATACTGTTGTTATTGCACCAACTAACTTAACTGGTGTTATTACTTCTAGTGGTGCTGCAACTTCTATTGCTTCACAGACTGGTACTGGTTCAACATTTGTTGTACAAAACACACCAACTTTAACCACACCTGTTTTGGGTGTTGCTACAGCAACATCTATTAACGGTACAACTATTCCAAGTTCTGCGACCTTGGTTAAAACTGCTGACACTACTTTGTTGGTTCCAACCCAGACAGGTCAGTCAGGAAAGTATTTGACCACTAACGGTACAGCGTCTTCTTGGGCTGTTGTGTCTTCTGGTTCAGCAACTTATTATCAAACTTCAGCCCCAACTGCTACTGCTGTTGGTGAGTTGTGGGTTGATTCTGATGCAACAGCATCAGTTTTAAATACTAACGATTTTGTTCAAAAGACAGAAATATATTCGGAATCGATTCATCCGTTCGTGATGATGGGAGCATAAGGAAAAACAATGGCAATCACATATAAGGTGTTAGCACAGTCTGCACCATCAGCAACAACCAACACTGATGTTTATACTGTTGGGTCAGGTAAGCAAACAACTATTTCTACTATCACAGTGTGTAACCGTTCGACAACTGCAGCAACGTACCGTATTGCTGTTCGTCCTAACGCTGCAACTTTGGCTAATGAGCATTACATTGCATATGATGCACCTATTGGTCCTAACGATTCTGTTACTTGGACTATTGGTATGACTGTTGATGCAGCAGATGTTGTAACAGTTTATGCTTCTACAGCAAACTTGTCTGTTAATATCTTCGGAGCGGAGATTGCATAATGGGAGTTAAATCAGCATCGGCTTGTGGTTTGTCTAGTGGTTTAAAACCTGGTTTGGTTTTATTGTACAGTGCTGACCTGTCAGGAACAACATCTTTAAATATTGATTCAATTTTTAGTGCAATATACAGAACATATAAGTTAATTTTGGTAGGAAAAATAAGTACTTCTGATGCTGATGTTAGTATTAAATTTAGAAAAGCAGGAGTAACTACTACTGATACAAATTATAATAGACAATATCTTCACGCATCAGGTGGAACCCCTACTTCTGGTTTATTAACTGGTCAATCTTTTGCAAGGTTAGGTAATCTTGGAACAACTCAATCTGGTTTAGAAGCAATGATTTATTCACCATTTTTGTCAGAATCAACTGCAACATATGGTCAGGCTGCAACTTCAACTACTACAGCAAATGTTAGAATTGAAGCATTTACTCACACAACAGCAGAATCATATGATGGTATACAAATTGCACCAACATCAAATTCTATTACTGGTCGTCTAACAATTTACGGAGTGAATCAATAATGGCTAAACAAGCGTACGTGTATTCTGGAACCAACTGGGTTCCGTTGGCTTCTGAGGTTACTAACCTTACTGGTTATCAGACTAAGGCATTGAACCAGTTTGCTCACAGGAATTTTATTATTAATGGTGATATGAGTATTGCCCAACGTGGTACTTCAACTGCTTCTATTACCACTGCTGGTTATTACACAGCAGACAGATGGGGTCTTGATATAACTACTTTAGGCACTTGGACTATGAGTGTTGAAAATGATGCACCTACAGGTTCAGGTTTTAGAAACTCTGCAAAAGTTAATTGTACAACTGCTGACGCTTCACCTGCTGCTGGAGATTCTTTTCTATTTCAACAAATAATAGAAGGTCAAAATCTTCAACACATTAAAAAAGGAACTGCTAATGCTGAGCAACTAACAGTATCTTTTTGGGTTAAAGCAAATGTTACTGGTACTTATATTGCATTTTTACAAGATACTGATAATACTCGTTCAGTATCTAAAACTTATACTATTAATGCTTCAGCAACTTGGGAATATAAAACTATTACTTTCCCTGCTGATACTACTGGTGCTTTTGATAACGATAATGGTGGAAGTTTATATTTAAGATTTGTTTTAGGTGCTGGTAGTAACTGGACAAGTGGAACAAGAAATGAAACTTGGGCTTCTTTAACTCTTGCTAATTTGGCTGCTGGTCAAACTGTTAACCTTGCTTCAGCAACCAGCAACTACTGGCAGATTACTGGTGTTCAACTTGAGGTTGGTGATACTGCTACACCTTTTGAGTTTAAACCTTTTGCCAAAGATTTAGAAGAATGCCGCAGATATTATGAAAACTCTTGGTACCCAGGTGCAACTCAAGTTAATTCAGCAACTGCTATCACAGTAAGTACTACTGGTTATTTAACAATAGAACCAAAAGTTTCTAAAAGAACTGATATTACTAATTCAAATACAACTATCTATAATGGTACTACTGCAAATCAGATAAGAAATATGGCTAACAATGCAACAGTAAATATATCACCAGATGGTACCGCTATCAATGGTTCAAGTACAAACATTGTTTCTTTTTATGACTTGAGTCCTTTTGCTGCTAATACTCATTACGATTTTAACTGGATTATGAATACGGAGTTATGATGAATTATAGTAAAATAATTATAGAAGACCAAGAACATATTTTATGTCACAGAGATAATGGTACAACGTTTGCTTTTATAAATGTTGAATCTAATGATATTTCTGAAAGAGAAACATACCTTGCTTGGGTTGCTGAAGGCAACGAAGCACCAGTTAGAGGAGCACAATAATGGCTGCAGTACCAATATACGTATGGAACGGTTCCGCCTGGCAAGAAACAGGACCAACCATCCCAGCAAACCCAATCAAATACCAAACTACAGCCCCATCCAGCCCCTCCACAGGGGACATTTGGGTTGACTCTGATGGTGATGTGACCACAGGTTCACAACAGTTCCAACGTTTCCGTTTTGTGGCTTCTGGTGGTGAAACAACTATTTCTGGTGCTGATGCTAATGGTGCTGTTTTGGCTTACACAGCAGGTTTGGAGCAGGTTGTTTTGAATGGTGCTGTGCTTGTTCGTGGTTACGATTATTTGGCTACTACTGGTACCACTATTACAGGTTTAAGTCCTGCACTTGTTGCTTCTGATGTGTTGGAAGTGTTTTCTTTTATTGCTTTTACTGTTGCTAATACTTATACACAGGCACAGGTTGATGGGTTGTTAACTTCTTATATTGGTTTAAGATTGATTACTCCAACTTCTGCTGACAATGGTACTGTTGGTGCAACTGGTGCTGTTACTTTTTCTGGTGTATCTTCTGTTTCTTTAAATGGTTGCTTTAGTTCTGCTTATGATAATTATAGAATTGTAAGTACTATAACAAGTAGTTCAGCAAATGATACTGTTTATTTAAGATTAAGAGCATCTGGAACTGATGATACTTCTGGTAACTATAATAGAACTTTAGTTGAATCAAACAGTGGTGGTGTTACTAACAGGTATGATTCTGGTGCAACAAGTTTAGATGCAACAGTAACACATAGCGCATCTGCTAATGGTGGTGGATTTTCTCTTGATTTAGAAAGACCTTTTTTGACACAATGGACTATTGGTTTATTGAATTCAGCAGGTAGAAATTCTCTTGGTGGTTGGGTTGGTCGTGCTGGTGGGTTTACACATAGTGTTGCTACTTCTTATGATGGATTAACTATTTTTACTGGCTCAGGAACATTAACAGGCACTGTCCGTGTCTACGGTTACAAGAATTAAAGGAGAACAATAAATGACTAAGGCTCGTGATTTAGCAAACGGTGGTTTCGGTTTAGTTCTAATTAAACCTTCTACTGTTACAAATGGTACGGATAATGGTAAGGGTACTGTAAGTTTCAGTGCTCAAACAAGTGTGTCATTGAATGGTGTGTTTAATTCTACTTATGAATCTTATAGAATTATTGTAACTTTAACTGCTTCATCAGGTAATCCAACAATAACTTTTAGAGTTAGAAGTGGTGCATCAGATAAAACTGCTGCTGATTATTATTTTGCTGGATTTAATTCTTCACTTGGTGGTGGCACAATTGGTTCATACAGAGGAAATGGTACAACTTCTCTTACAATTGGCGATATTTTATCCAGTGCTGCAAATAGATATTTAACAGTAATAGATATTGCAAATCCATTTACTACAACGGCTACCAAAGCAAGTTATTCAGGTACTTACAGTAATGCTAGTGATACTTTTGGGTATGGTGTAGGAGCATTTATTAATGATTCACTTTCTTATGATGGATTTACCATAATCTCTTCAACAGGAACTTTTACAGGAAAAATTTCAGTTTACGGTTATAATAATTAAGATAAGGAACACCTAGTGGCTTTATCAAGCACAATCAGAACACTCCGTTCAAGAGACATCACAGACGCAATCCCATTCAACGTGGGACAACCATCTTATGTTTCTGACATTTGGACAAACACAACTGTTGCATACGATGTTGCAATCGGTGGTCTACCATTCTTCTACGGCATCTCAAATGAGAGACCTTATGAACGTCAGACTGCACCGTACAAGAAACAACAGTTTGATAACAGTAAAGAACCTGGTGAGCAAACACTTGAGGGTTGGTGGATTCGTTCCCAATCATCTTTTCATCGTGGTGCAGGAATAACTTTCTTTGACCCTTCTGCTGGTGAAGAAGTAGAATACCGTTTCAACACTTCACAAGGTGTTGATGTGTGGACCAAAGGACAAACAACTTTATTAAAGGACACAGTACAGGGTTTAAGTTCTGCTAATAACACAATCATAGTTGGTGCCAATGATGGCACGAACGATTGTCTTGTTGTTGCCGATGGTTCTGCTTTAAAGAAAATTACAATGGCAACTGATACTCCAACAGTTTCCACTTACACTCAAACAGGTACTGCTTCAGCGATACAGTCTTTGGCAACTAACGGTTCCAGATACTTTTTTGCAAACGGTACACACATTCATTACGGTAACATTGGTAGCACAACTTCTGACATTGAAACATACAACTGTTCAGTACCAGCAACAATTGGTTATGTTAAACAAAGACTTTTTGCTGGTGTGGCAAACGCTTTACACGAACTTGATGCAACTAAAACAACTGGTGGTCATACTTTACCAACAGCAATCTTTACACATTCAAACACTTCTTGGGTTTGGTCAGCAATATCCGAATCAGGTTCAGCAGTTTATGCTGCAGGATACGCACGTAACTCCTCAGCCATATACAAAATAACTGTTAAAGATGATGCAACACTTAACACCCCAACAGTGACAGCAGAACTACCTGTTGGTGAAAAAGTTTTATCCCTGTTCTCATACTTGGGTTTCATTCTTATTGGCACCAACAAAGGTGCACGCATAGCACAACAGTCAGACACAGCAGGTAACCTTGTTTATGGTCCACTAATATTTGAAACCTCACAAGGTGTTAACGGTTTCACAGCCAAAGGCACATATGTTTGGTGTGCTTCCGCATCTAACGGTAACGCAGGTCTTGTTCGCATAGATTTGTCAACAGAGATTTCACCTTTAAGATATGCTTACGCCTCAGATTTGGAACAGTCATCTTCAACTGGCACAACTTTAAGTGTTGCTTTGATTGGTTCACGTTTGGCTTTCACTTCTAATGCTAGTGGTGTGTGGGTTGAGAAGAATGCAACCTATGTTACTTCAGGGTTTTTGCAAACAGGTTTCATTCGTTATGGAACATTGGAACCTAAGAACTTTAAACGTGTTCGTGCAAGAGGTATTTACACTAACGGTGGTTTGTTAATTTCACCTGTTGGTTCAGATGGAACAGTGTACGAAACAGCAATCTACAACTCTATCATTGGCACACCAGAGGTTAACATCATTAACCCACCTGGTTCACAAGAGTTTATTGCAATGAAATTTACTTTAAGTTTATACAAAGACCCAACAGATTTAACATCAACATTAGACACTACTGGTCCAACGTTTAAGGGTTACCAGATTCGTGCTCTACCTGCAACACCAAGACAGCACCTAATCCAACTACCTTTATATTGTTACGATGTTGAAACAGACAGATACAATGTGCAAGTTGGTTACGATGGTCGTTCTTGGGAACGTATACAGGCGTTAGAAGATTTGGAATCTACAGGTGATGAGGTTATCTTCCAGGATTTTACTACTGGTGAACAGATAACTGTTGTTATTGATTCTGTTGGTTTTCAAAGGGCAACACCACCTTCTGGGGGCTTCTCAGGTTTTGGTGGAAATCTTACAGTTATAGTTAGGGAAGTTGGATAAATGAAATTAAGTATTATTAAAGATGTAGTGTTTCGTTCTGCCGCATTGTTTTTAACAATGGCATTACCTGCTATCGGTGCTGGTGCTTTCGCTGGTGTTGAACCAGTTAACTCCGCAATCATTGCTGGTGCACTTGGTGTGTCAAAGGTTCTAACAGATTTAGCCAAAGCATTTTTGGAAGACGGCAAACTTACACAAGAAGAAGTAGATGGCGTGTTCAAACGTGCTA
>Ga0114974_10003792_pt1 | contig 11366 bp, 9 predicted proteins | sample S_130206_EF_Meta_FD_87318 | JGI IMG/M metagenome (GOLD analysis project Ga0114974, IMG submission 87318) | Freshwater microbial communities from Lake Simoncouche, Canada to study carbon cycling - S_130206_EF_MetaG | ecosystem: Environmental > Aquatic > Freshwater > Lake | place: Lake...
AAGACGAGCTGCCGCCACCCCTCGCCCTGCGGCGTGAGCGCCCCGCGATATCCCTCGAACGCCTGGTCGACGAGGTCGCGCACGGCCACCGCACGGGCGACGCCGGTCGTCGCCTGCAGGTCGGTCAGCATCTTCGTGACGGCCTGGGCGGCGCGGCGCAGGCCGTAAGGATCCCGCGATCCCGTGGGTTTCTCCCCAGCGGCGAACAGGCCAACGATCGTATCGACCTTGTCGGCGAGCGAGACTGCCGCCCAGGTGACCGCTGCCTGCCCGAGCTGCGCACGCGACGGCGCGGCGTCGGCGTCGACACCAATCGGCAGGTAGTGGTAGTAGATGGCTTTCCACACCGCCTCGGGCTGCCCTTCCTCGCGGGCATAGATGCCACCCATGGTGCCCTGGAGTTCCGTGAACTCGCGCACCATGTCGGTGGTGAGGTCGGCTTTGGCCAGACGTGCGGCGCGCGCCGCCTGGTCGGCGATCTCGGTGCTGGCGCCGAGCGCCTCGGACGCAATCCACCGCGCCAGCCGTTCGATGCGCGTCGCCTTCTCGCCGTAGCTGCCAAGCTTCTTGTGGAACAGCAGCGTGCCGAGCCGCTCGAGCCGCGACTCCAGGGTCGTCTTGCGGTCGGCTTCCCAGAAGAAACGCGCATCGCGCAGCCGCGCCGACACCACACGCTCGGCGTTGCGGGCGATGGTCCGTTCGTCATCCGGCTCGGTGTTGATGACCGCGAGGAACGCGTTCTTCAACTTGCCGTCCTCGGCTTCGACCGGGAAGTAGTGCTGATGATGAATCAGTGTGGTCGTGAGCACTTCCTCTGGCAGTTCGAGGAATTCCGGACTGTAGGTGCCGGCGACGACCGACGGGTACTCGACCAGGTCCGGCACTTCGGCCAGCAGCCCCGATTCCTGACGCACCATGCGGCTGACGCGCCCCTGCAGGCGCTGCGCTTTCGCGTCGAGCTCGCGGGCAATCTTGTTGTGGCGCTCGCTCCGCTCGATGACGACGAAGTTCTCGAGCAGCCGGGCCTTGTATTCGTCGAACGACCGGACCTTGATGGCGCGGCCGGCGCGGCCGCTGGTCGTGAGGAAGCGGTGCCCGTAGGTCACCGCCCCCGACGTGACGTCCTGCACCGAACTGCTCTGGGCGCCAGGCGTACGCGAAATCGAGAACGGCACGACGCGGCCGCCGTAGGTGAACAGCAGCCAGCGAATGGGACGGCCGAACAGCAGTTCGCCCTTGCCGTCCTCGAGCATCGCGTCCCAGTGCATCTGCTTCGGAAAGGTGAGGCTGCGCAGCGTGCCGCCGAGCACCGACGGCAGCACATCGACCGCCGCCTTGCCGCGCTGCTTCCTGCGGAAGGCGAGGTAGATGCCCTTCGGCGTCTCGATCCGTTCGAGCAGCGACACCTCGGTGCCGTTCTTGGTGGCAAAGCCCAGCGCCGCCGGCGTCGGCGTGCCGTCGTCCTTGAAAGCCGCCGAGACGGGAGGCCCGGTCAGCACTTCTTCGAGGTCGGTCTGGCGCTCGGCCAGCTTGGCGATGCGGACGGTCAGGCGGCGCGGCGTGCTGTAGGTTTCGGCCGGCGCTTCCGGCGCGAGGCGATGTTCCTTCAGCTGCGTCAGCACCACCTCGCCCACCTGGTTGGTGAGCCCGGGGAGCCAGCTGGCCGGGAGTTCTTCGCAACCGATTTCGAGGAGCAGTTCGCGGTCCATCTCAGGCCGTCACTTTCCCGGCGCCGTCGCCGACATAGGCCTTCGCGATCTGCAGCGCGAGCTGGCGCACCCGGAGGATGTAGGCCGTGCGTTCCGTCACGCCGATGCTGTTGCTCGAATCGAGGATGTTGAACAGGTGCGAGCACTTCAGGCAGTACTCGAGCGCCGGCAGAACCAGGCCGCTCTTGAGCAGCACCTCGGAGAAGCCGTAGTTGCGGTCGAACATATCCCGGTGGAACGCGCCGAAGTCGGCCTTGGACAGGTCGATCTGGCCGAAGACATACGTCGACTGCTCGACTTCCTCGCGCAACCGCACGGCCCCGTACTTCACGCCGGCGCCCCATTCGAGGTCGAACACGCTCTCGACCTTCTGGATCACCATCGCGATGCGTTCGAGCCCGTAGGTCAGCTCCGCCGAGATCGGGGCGAGTTCGATGCCACCGGCCTGCTGGAAGTAGGTGAACTGCGAGATCTCCTGGCCGTCGAAGAGTACCTGCCAGCCGATGCCCCACGCACCGAGCGTGGGCGACTCCCAGTTGTCCTCCTCGAAGCGGATGTCGTGCTGGCGGGGATTGATGCCGCACGCCTCCAGACTCTCGAGATAGAGGTTCTGGACGTCGTCCGGCGCCGGCTTGAGGATGACCTGAAACTGGTGGTGCTTGAAGACGCGGTTGGGATTTTCGCCGAACCGCGCGTCGGCCGGACGGCGGGACGGCTGGACATAGGCGACGTTCCAATGCTCGGGACCGAGCACGCGCAGGAACGTTTCGGGGTGCATGGTGCCGGCCCCCACTTCGAGATCGAGCGGTTGCTGGAGCACGCACCCGCGCGACGCCCAGAACTCCGACAGCCTGAGAATGAGACCCTGAAACGTCATCGTCGCATCTCGCGCAGCACGCGCGCGGACTTCAGTTCCTTTTCGAGGTGCATCGCAATCTTCGCGCGATGCGCGGCTTCCAGTTCTCGCAGCACCGTGACAGAGACCGTCACGTCCTGCAGTCCGAACGGACTGCAGGTGCGCGCCGCGTCGAGGAACGCGCGGGCGCCGGCCGACGCGCGCGGGTCGGCCTCGTACACTCCCTGCAACCGCAAGAGCCAGTACTCGAAGTACCGGGCCAGCGGCTCCACCGCGATTCCAGCCGTCATGGCGTCAACGACAGACGCCCCCAACCGGAACAGCGTTTCATTCGGATCGTTGTCCTGCGCCCACTCGTCGATCAGCTCCGCGAAGTACCCGACATGCCCCAGGGCATCGTCTGCCCCAGCGGGGATGCACAGGGGCGACTGCGTCGGCGCAATCTGCTCGACGAACGCCAGGTCCCGGCCCTCACGTTCACGGTAGGTGACCAGTCCGCACGTCATCGGCTCGAGCGCGCCACCGAAGCGGCGCCGGCTCTGCCGTGCATTCTTGGCCACGCCACGCTTCTTGCCGCGGTCCCTCGTCAGAAAGACCACGATCCGGTCCGCTTCACCGAGCGCGTAGGTTCTGAGAATCAACGCCTCGCTGGTGAACAACGGCATTCGGTGGTGATTACTTCACTGTACTCAACACAATCGTCGGAAGCAAAGCGCGCCGACACGGAGGGGGGAGGTTTGGGCACTGCCACCTCCACCCACCGACCGCCACCCTCTGCCCCCTCATTCCCTCGGTCGTCCGACGCCCAATTCCTGCAGGGTGCGGTCGTCCTCGCGCCAGTCGCTCTTCACCCGGACGTGCAGGTCGAGGAACACCTTCGTCGAGAAGAACTTCTCGAGTTCCTCGCGGGCGGCGGTGCCGATGGTCTTGATCATGTCGCCGTTCTTCCCGATGAGGATCGGCTTCTGCGACTCGCGCTCGACGACGATGGTGCAGTACAGCTTCAGCAACCCCTTCGGGTCTGCCGGCTCCTCGAACCGGTCGATCACGACGGCACTCGAGAACGGGATCTCGGCGTGCGTGAACTGCAGCACCTTCTCTCGGACGATCTCGGACGCCATGAACCGCTCGGGCTGATCGGTGAGGTAGTCCAGCGGATAGAGCGCCGGCCCTTCCGGCAGGCGGTCGATGATGGCCCTTTCGAGCCGGTCGATGTTCAGGCCGGTCCCGGCCGACACGGGGATGATCTCCGCGAACGTCCCCTGCCGGCTGAACTCCTCCATGATCGGCAGCAGCTTCGGCTTCTTGATCAGGTCGATCTTGTTCAGGATGAGGAAGACCGGCTTGTGCAGGTCCTTCACCATGTCGAAGACGTAGCGGTCACCACCCCCGAACTTCTCGTTCACGTCGATGACGAGGCCGACGATGTCCACTTCACTGATGGTCTCGCGGGCCGCGTCGACCATCCGCACGTTCATACGGTGCAGCGGCCGGTGGATGCCCGGCGTATCGAGAAAGATGACCTGCGCATCAGGGTAGTTCTTCACCCCCAGGATACGGTTCCGCGTGGTCTGCGGCTTGTCCGAGACGATGGCGACCTTCTCGCCGACGAGCCGATTGATGAGAGTCGACTTGCCGGCGTTGGGCCGGCCAATAAACGACACGAATCCATTTTTCACAGTATGCGCTCCCCTTCCGGCGCCACCGTAGCCTCGCGCCTGGTAATTCTGACCTTGCTGACCCGCCGGCGATCGACCTCGATCACTTCCACGTGCAGTCCACCGACGTCAACCTGTTCACCCACGGTCGGCACGCGTCCCAGATGCGTCATCAGGAAGCCGCCGACGGTCTCGAAGCCTTCACGCGCGATCTGGACGTTCAGCCGCTGCGCCACCTCGTCGATGTCCACCTTGCCGTTGAAGAGATAGCGGCCGTTCCCTTCATCGACGATCGACTCGGACTCGACGTCGTATTCATCGCGGATCTCGCCGACGATCTCCTCGAGCATGTCCTCGATGGTGACCAGGCCGGCGGTGCCGCCGTATTCGTCCACCACCACGGCCACCTGCGTCTGCTGCCGCTGGAACTGCTTGAGGAGTTCTGGCACACGCTTGCTTTCGGGCACGACCACCGCCGGACGGAGCAGCGGCGTGATCGGCCGCGAGTCGTCGCGCTGCTGGAACTTGACGAGGTCCTTCACGAAGACGAACCCGGCGATGTTGTCCAGGTTCTCCTTGTAGACGGGGAACCGCGAGTATTCCTGCTCGCGGAACAGCGCCAGCAGATCCCCAACCGTGGCATCGTCCCTGATCGCCACGATGTCGGGGCGCGGCGTCATGATTTCGCGCACGAGGGTGTCGCCGAAGTCGACGATGCTCTGGAGCAGCCGGCGCTCCTCGCCCTCGATGATCCCCTCGTCGGCGGCGCTGTCGATGTAGGCGCGGGCGACGTCGGACGGGTCGCTGTCCTGCTCGTCGTTGCTGGCCGGCGACGTCTTCCGGGCTGGCACGGCGCGCGAGGTCCAGGTGGCAATGGGGCCGAGCAGCCGCGCGACCGGCCGGAACGACGGCAGCATCGCCTCGAGCACCCGTTCGGGGTCGCCGATGACGAGCAGGCGCGGCAGCACCACCAGGGAGATGGCGATGAAGAGCACGACGCTGACGAACACGGTGAGGAGCCGCTGCGGTCCGTCGAGCCCAATACCTCGCGCCAGTAACACCGTGACCGAGGCGGTGACGACGGCCAGCAGCAGGCGCACGGGCACGAACAGCAGGACCGGATCGTCGAGATACTTACTGAGCGCGCCGGGGCGCGTGCTGCGCTCGGCGAGCAGGCGCAGCGACAGCCGCATCAGCGCGCTGAACGCCGCGTCGATGGTGCCGAGATAGACGGCGGCACAGGCCAGCAGGAAGACGGTAAGCGGGATCATTGCCGTTCGATCAGTCCTTCACGCAGATGCCCCTTGCGGCGCAGGCGCTTCTCGACACGCGCCATCTCACCGTGGTCGGTCTCGTGGTCGTAGCCGAGGAGGTGCAGCAGTCCGTGCAACGCCAGCACCCGCAGTTCAGTGGTCTCGGTATGCCCGGCCGCTTTGGCCTGCCGCCGCGCGACGCCGCGCGCAATGACGATGTCGCCGAGGTGCGGCACGTGGCCGAGCGCTTTGGCCAGTGCGGCGGGCACGCGGATGTCATCCGACTCCGCCGGGAACGACAGCACGTCGGTGGTGTAGTCCTTCTGGCGATAGTCGCGATTCAGCGCACGGACCCGCGCATCGGTGACGACGGCGACACTGACCGTGCCGCGCGCCGTGGCCGGCGCCACCTCGGAGAGCCAGCGTGCCAGCGAGCCACCGAGCGCACGTCCCCGTTCATCGGAGACGCTCACCTGGAGCCGTGCACGCACGCGACGTTGGTCGCCAGGTGCCATGGTCAGGAGGTAGACGGGGCGGCGGAGGGCGCCGGGCGAGCGCTGCCGTTCCCGTTGGAATACGCGTCGTAGGCCTTCACGATCTGCTGCACCAGTTTGTGACGCACGACGTCGCGGTCATCGAAATGGATGAACTCGATCCCCTCGATGTTCCCCACCACCTTGATCGCCTCGATCAGACCGGACGGCCGCCCGGTCGGCAGGTCGATCTGCGTGATGTCGCCGGTGATCACCGCCTTCGACCCGAAGCCGAGGCGCGTCAGGAACATCTTCATCTGCTCGGAGGTGGTGTTCTGTGCCTCGTCGAGGATGACGAACGAGTCGTTCAGCGTCCGGCCGCGCATGAAGGCGAGCGGTGCAATTTCGATGGTGCCACGCTCGAGAAAGCGCGCCACGCGCTCGGTGTCGAGCATGTCGTAGAGCGCGTCGTAGAGCGGACGCAGGTACGGGTTCACCTTCTCGGTGAGGTCGCCCGGCAGGAACCCGAGTTTCTCGCCGGCCTCGACCGCGGGCCGCGCCAGAATGATCCGGCTGACCTTCTTGTTCACCAGGTACGACACCGCCTGCGCCATGGCCAGGTAGGTCTTGCCGGTGCCGGCCGGGCCGACACCGAAGACGATGTCGTTGCCGTCGATCGCCTCGAGGTAGCGGCGCTGGTTGATGGTCTTCGGGGCGATGCGGCGCTTGCCCGCCGGCGTCACGCTCCCCTTCAGGAAGTGCTCCTGCAGGTTCACCGCCGGGTCGCGCGCGACGAGCTCGGCCGCGGTCTTCACGTCGGCGGCCGACACCTTGTAACCCTCGCGCATCAGTGCCGCGAGCTGGTTGACGATCTGGTTCAGCTTTTCCTGGCCGCCGTGGTCGCCATCGACGACGAGTTCGTTGCCCTGGGTGCGGATGCGGACGCCGAGCACCGACTCGAAGTGTTTGAGGTTCTCGTCGTACGTCCCGAAGAGCGTCGGAACCGCGTCTTCCGGAACGGTAATTCGTCTCATCAACGCACCAGGGCCAAACCAGTATGCATACCGCGCGCTACTTCGAGCTCTTCAGGTGGAGTTCGCGGAGCTGCTTCGGATCGACCGTCGACGGGGCGTCGGACATGAGGTCGACCGCCGTTGCCGTCTTCGGGAACGCGATGACCTCGCGAATCGACGCTTCGTTGGCGAGGATCGCGATGATGCGATCGAGCCCGAGCGCAATCCCGCCGTGCGGCGGCGTGCCGTATTCAAGCGCCTCGAGGAAGAAGCCGAAGCGCGACTTCGCCTCCTCGTCGCTGATGCCGAGCCGGCGGAAGATCCGCGCCTGCATCTCGGCGGAATGGATACGGATGCTGCCGCCGCCGATCTCGCTGCCGTTGAGCACGAGGTCGTAGGCCTTCGCACGAACCGAGCCCGGGTCGCTCTCGAGCTTGTCCATGTCCTCGTCCATCGGCGAGGTGAACGGGTGGTGCATGGCATACCAGCGGCCGTCTTCGCCGCTCCACTCGAGCAGCGGGAAGTCGGTTACCCAGAGCACTTCGTACTTCTCGGGGTCGAGCAGGTTCTCGCGCTTCGCGACGGCGAGGCGCAGCTGGCCGAGCAGCGATGAGGTGTTGTCGGCCGGGCCGCCCGCGAGCAGCACGAGATCGTCGGCAGTGGCGCCGATGCCGGTGATGGCCGCACGCAGCGAGCCCTCGCTGAGCGCCTTCACCGAGCTCGTCGGCGGTTCACCAGGGCGCACCCAGATGAGGCCGCCGAAGCCGATCTGCTTGGCCTGGTCGACGATGCCGTCGATCTGGTTGCGCGTGTACTTGTTGCCGCCGGGGACCGCGAAGCCGCGGATCACGCCGCCGTCGACGATGATCTGCTTGAAGACCCGGAACTCAGAATCGACGAACGCCGCCGACACGTCGTGGATCTCCATGCCACAGCGCAGGTCCGGCTTGTCCGAGCCGTACTTCGCCATCGCCTCGGCGTAGGGCATGCGGCGGAACGGCGCCGGCAACGTCTTGCCGATGCAGGCGAAGATGCGCTGGATGACCGGCTCCATCAGCCCGTAGATCAGATCGGGCGACGCGAACGCCATCTCGACGTCGACCTGCGTGAACTCCGGCTGGCGGTCGGCGCGCAGGTCCTCGTCGCGGAAGCAGCGCGTGATCTGGAAGTAGCGGTCCATGCCGCCGATCATCAGGATCTGCTTGAAGAGCTGAGGCGACTGCGGCAGGGCGTAGAACTCGCCCGGGTGCACGCGGCTCGGCACCAGGTAGTCGCGCGCGCCCTCCGGCGTCGACTTCGTGAGGATCGGCGTCTCGATTTCCCAGAAGCCCTTGGCGTTGAACTGCTCGCGAATGGCGAACGCCACCTTGTGCCGCAGGCCGATGTTGCCCTGCAGGCGCGGACGCCGCAGGTCGAGGTAGCGGTACTTGAGGCGCACGTCCTCGGACACTGGCGAGTCTTCGGCGATCTGGAACGGCGGCGTCTTCGCCTCATTCAGCAGCCGCAGTTCGCGCGCGAGCACTTCGACGTCGCCGGTGGCCAGCTTCGGATTCACCGTTTCGGGCGAGCGGCTCTCGACGAGCCCCTTCACACCGACGACGAACTCGGGACGCAGCTTCTTGGCCTGCGCCAGCAGTTCATCGTTGTCGCGGAAGACCACCTGCGACACGCCTTCGCGGTCGCGGATGTCGATGAAGAGCACGCCGCCGAGGTCGCGCACGCGGTGCACCCACCCGAGCAGGGTCGCGTCCGTGTCGAGGTCTGCCGTGCGGAGTGCGCCGCAGGTGTGTGTCCGAACCCAGTCGCCGAGCTGTTCTGCCATTACCTATGTCGCCTCTATGCGGATGCGCCGCGCGATGTCGCGCGCCGCCGTCGCCCGTGGTGCGGCCTGCTGCTGCCGCGTCTGCAAATCGCGCACGGTCACTTCGCCCCGCGCCCGTTCGTCCTCGCCGAGAATGACCAGCATCGGCACGTTGCGGCTCGATGCGTACTTCAAGGACTTGTCGAGCTTCCGGCTGCCGTCCGGGAACAGTTCCACGCGCAGCCGCTCCGCCCGCAATTCCGACGCCAGCCGCAGCGCATCCGACCGGAGGTCGTCGCCCAGAAAGGTGACCATCACGTCCACCGGCACACGTGTGACGCTCTCCGGGAACATCCCGCGCTCGGTCATCACCAGGATGATGCGTTCGAGCCCGAGCGAGAAGCCAGCCGCCGGCACGTCGCGGCCGAGGAACATGCCCACCAGTGTGTCGTAGCGGCCGCCGCCGCCCATGCTGCCCTGCAGCCCAGGGACGGCTATCTCCATGATGGCGCCGGTGTAGTATGACAGCCCGCGCGCCAGGCTCGGGTCGATGCGGATACGCCCGTGCCCAGGTCCGCCGTCCGTCAGGCGGACGATCGTGTCGAGTTCGTCGACCGCACCCGGCCCGGCGTGGTGCTTCTCGACGAACGTCCGCAGCCGCTGGAGCGCCGAGTCGACGTGCGGCATCTCGGTCGTGATGCCGGTGAAGAAATCGAGGCAGGCCTTGGTCGCGGCCGGGCTGACGCCACGCGTGAGCAACTCCGCGCCCACGCCCTCCGCGCCGATCTTGTCCAGCTTGTCGATGGCGGTCAGTGCGTCGCCCTGCAGCGCCTCAGGCACCCCGGCGGTCTCGAGCAGCGCGCTCAGCGCCTTGCGGTGATTGAGGCGGATGACGAAATCGTTGAAGCCGAGGCGGATGAGCACCTCGGACACGGCCCCCATCAGCTCCGCTTCGACCACGGGCGAGGTCGACCCCATGGCGTCGATGTCGCACTGGTAGAACTCGCGGAAGCGCCCCTTGGCGGGCCGGTCGGCGCGCCACACCGGCTGCATCTGGTAGCGCTTGAAGAAGCGCGGCAGCTCGGACTGATACTGCGCCACGACCCGCGCCAGCGGCACGGTGAGGTCGTAGCGCAACGCCAGGTCGGCCTCGCCGCTCGCCTCGTGCTCGCCGCGCTTGAGGATCTTGAAAATGAGCTTGTTCCCTTCCTCACCGTACTTCCCGAGGAGGGTCTCGATGTTTTCGTAGGCCGGCGTCTCGATCGGCTCGAAGCCGTAGCTCTCGTAGACCTCACGCACGACGCGCATCACGTAGTCGCGCCGGCGAACGTCCTCGGGCAGGAAGTCCCGGGTTCCGCTCGGCGGCTTGGTTGAAGTCGTGCTCACATGTAATCCAGTCGATAAGCGACGTAACGGTCGGCGTACATCTGGATTTCAACCAGATCCGCCTCGGAGAGCGGACGGCGCACCTTGCCAGGCGCCCCCATCACGAGCGACCGCGGCGGCACCTGCATCCCCTCGGGGAGCAACGTGCCCGCAGCGATGATCGAGCCGGTGCCGACGGTGACGCCGTTCAGCAGGATGGCGCCCATGCCGATCAGGCAGCGGTCCTCGATGGTGCAGCCGTGCACCACGGCGGCGTGCCCAACCGTGACGTCATCACCGATGATCGTGGGATGCGTGTCCTTCATCACGTGGACGATGGTGCCGTCCTGGATGTTGGAGCGACGGCCGATGCGGATCCGGTTCACGTCGCCGCGAATGACAACGCACATCCACACACTGCTGTCTTCGCCGATTTCGACGTCACCGATGACCTGCGCGCTATCGTCGATGAAGGCAGATGGGTGAACCCGGGGCATCTGTCCCCGGTAGGGCCGTAACATTCGGACTGATTATAGCTGGTCGGACGGGCCGGTCTGGCGGGGCGCGCAGGTCTGGACCTCCGGGGCCATCCCGGTCACCGTAGCGTCACCGCTCCGCAGCCGACCAGATAGGTCGTCACCGCGCGCAGGTCGTGGTAGTTGAGCTTCCAGGCATGTGCCAGCGGCCCGGGGGCCACGCGGCCGTCCGGACGCACCCGTTCGCGCCAGACTCCGGTCGCCGAATCGCTCTGGTGACTGGTGGTCCAGGCCAGTAGTTGCCCGCGCACCACGTCGTACCGGGCCGACGGCCGGTCCTCGAGCGCCACGCTCAGCGCCGACAGGAGTTCGGCCTGCTGCCACCACACCTTGTCGAGGCCATGCGCCGGCCGGTCGCCGTAGCCGAACTCGTAAACGCCCCCCTGCTCCAGGTCGACGCCTCGCTCGAGGGTGTGCACGAGAAACCGGTCGAGTGCCGCACGGTCGCTCGGGCGTCCAAGCACCTGTTCGGCACGCCGCGCCATCCAGGCGAACTCGACGTTGTGCCCGTAGGACACGAGCGGCCCGCGCGCCAGCGTCCGCAGCCACTCCCGCATCGGTCGAGGGCGCCACGAGCGGCTCGGCGAGCGCCAGTCGGGCGTGAACGCGGCGACCGTGGCGGCCGGCGACGGGAAGAATCGCTGGGTGTTCAGGTCGAGCGTCTCGGCCAGCGCCGCGCGCAGGCCCGGGTCTGGAGCGACA
>Ga0114974_10003793_pt1 | contig 11366 bp, 11 predicted proteins | sample S_130206_EF_Meta_FD_87318 | JGI IMG/M metagenome (GOLD analysis project Ga0114974, IMG submission 87318) | Freshwater microbial communities from Lake Simoncouche, Canada to study carbon cycling - S_130206_EF_MetaG | ecosystem: Environmental > Aquatic > Freshwater > Lake | place: Lake...
AAAAGTACCAGTACCCTGAATAATTTGATCAAAGGAAGCGGCTTTTTGAAGTGCGGCAAAAGCTTGTTGTAAAGCAAATGAAGTAGCAGCAGCTCCTGCATAAGCCGCAACTAAGCCGCCCAAGCCTTGCGACTGGGCGGCGAATTGTCTACCATTGGCTGCAGAAGTATTACCTAGTCTTGTAGTAGCTTTATTTACAGTATCAGCAGAAGCTGCTGTTTGTTCAGCTCCTTTAGCAACGAAGTCAGTTACAATACTATTAATTACACTTGCCACTAACGTTTCCTCGTAGAAGCCTCACGATATTTTCTCTGCTGTTCATAATGAGATTGGGCTTCATTTATACAAAGTAATAGTAAGTTAAAGACTTCCTCACTATCTTCAATTTTGTATATTCGCATGATATCACCAAGACCTGCAAAATCTTTACCTAACCAGACGCCGTTCATTCCTTCAATTTTATCTGGTAAAGCGTTAAATAATCGTAGAGCTTGTTGAGCTTCGTAAGTTAATTCGTGTACCTCAGGTGGCATTTCATCTGGATTAGGATCCCAACCCATCTCCTCACACATCATAATGTATTGATCTTGAGTTAGTCCTCCAGCTTGAAAATTATGCCTAAGATACTTTTCTAGTTTTTTGCGTCTTCTTCTCTCTTATTGATAGAAAACTGTTCATAGTCATTAAGAGCATCGGTGACGAACTGATCGAAAATTGTTGAACTTCTAAGAAGGTCTAGTGCATCTTCTTCTGTATAAGAAATTTCATCTTTTGGGTTCATCTGACTAATATCAACTGGGAGAAGCTTAGGAAGGTCTTTTACTTTTAAACCGGACCAACCTTTAATAGCCTTACGAGCATACTCTTCAATAAATTTTTCATTATCAACTTCTTCTTCACGTTGACGAGTACGTTTATTAAACTTATACCCTAGACTTGCATTACGAATCTTAAGTAGATCATCTCTACCTAGATATACTAACTTAACTACGAAACCGTCAATATCTGGAAACTCCACATCAATAACGGTTTCTTTTGCGATTAGATTACTAATTTTACTCATTTTTATTTTCCCCTCTATAATAAAAGAAGGTGCTCACTGTCTGTTTCAACTCATACCAAACTGAGGGGGCAAGTTTGGTAATTGTTAACAGTGAGCACCCGCCTGTAAATTAAATTTGCCCCCTCAGCAATTTTAATTAGGATTTAGCAACAATAAGTGTTAACTCATCTCCAGTACCTTTTGAGGTTTCCTGGGCTAAGAAGTTAACGCTGACTCCGATGACATCCTCTACTGCATGTGTTGGAATATCAAAAGATACAGCTGGCATATTTATTGCAAAGAATGGAGCAGTAGCACCACCAATTCTTAAGTTTGCATTTGATGTTGATGCAGAAGTAGTTCTGCCATCTTCCACAATCTGCTTTAAGAATTGTGCAGTATCAGATGATCCTGATCGTAAATATGCACTTAGCGAACCAGTTAAGGCACGAGTACCAGCAAACTGACCGATTGGTGAATTTAAACTTGATAATTCTTCTGGAGTTAGATAAGTAATATTGTTATTGTAATCAAAGCTCATTGCGGTTACTGGGAATGTAAATGTTACACCGGCCCCAGACGCACTTGGTGCGTGCTGAATAGTAATAGTTGAAAGTCTATTCTTAATAAAGCTTGCTGACGAAATTGCACCAGCAACATTATAAGAGTTCCATGGGTGATATGAGGATGCAGCTGTTAGAGCATAAGCATTTGAGTTAGCTGATATTGAAGTACCCGCATTTAAAGTACCACCAAATACAGAAACTGCATTATTTCTTGGTTGGTTACGTAATTCAATTAAGTTTGTACCGAATCCAGTCCAAGTTGTAGTTGCAATACCATCAATAGCTGCATCAATACTACCCTGATTAACAGTAGCATTAGCTACCTGATAAATAACGTTATCCATCTGGAAATATAGATGGTACTCAGAAGCAGTAGAAAAGTTAGCACTATGTGGAAAGGTGTTAGAAGCTTCTGCTCTCTCAGCTAGAGAAAATTTACCATCATCCTGCCAGTTACTTCTTCCAGAAGTTCCTGAAGCCCAAGTTACGTTACTCATCATAGCTTGCCACATAAACCAATCAGCTACAGGCATTGAGTTGCCTGAAGCATGCTTTTTAGTAGCACCAGATGTTTTTTCCATACCAGTTGGTTTTAGATAAGCCTGGAAATTCCAGTCAACTGGGTTTAGAGCAGTTCTGAATCTTTGCTGTGAACGATCAGGTGATGTACCACTTTCTGTTGATGTGATATCCTGAGTTGCAGCAGCCTGTGATACGGCATATCCAGCAAGAATTTCAACCTGCCAAGTGTTAGCTGGTACTACTGAAGTAGCAGCACCTCCACTGGCTAGATCGACAGTAGAGATAAACACTTTTGTGTTTCTTTGTAGATTAAGTTGCGCAGCCATTAATAAACTCCTTTATATATTTAGTTGATACCTTGCTAAAATATCTATTTCTAAAATTCCGAATGGAGCGACTAACCCTTCATCTGTAGAAACGCTTTGTATTATCATGTTAAGCATTCCAATATCTGATTTGTCTCCTAAGTGATAAACAATATGTTCTATATCATCTGCCAGATTTTCTGCCGTTGTTATAGGGTTTTCTGATTTCACATAAGCTCTTATATTTAAAGTTAGGTCTCCGGTAATTAGTCCTGATGTATCATATATTCTGGCTTCTGAACCAGCATTTACGCATATTGTAGGAAAATCATTTATTTCATCTAAGAATTTTAAGCGACGAAAAACATTATTAGCTATATTTGTACTATAGGTATAGTTAGCATCGAAAGTAGAAGAACCGCCATTTATTTTTTTTAGCTCACTAACTAGAAATTCTGTTATTTCTTTCCTACGACTTAACGCCATTATTTTTCTACCTTTTCATAGTATATCAAATTGATTTTTATAAAGCAAATACTAAATTCTTAAAACAGATTCTTACCCAGGTTAGAAACCCCTAATAATTCTAAATTTTTGAGAATATACGTCTTGTACTATAGATCTAATTGAAGCTTGAAGTAGAAATCTAGGGGCTCTTGCTCCTCTTCTTTCATGTATTTTATAATTAGGAGCGTAATAGTATTTAATCATATTTTGTCTAAAATCTTGAATAAGTTTTATAGAATTAACAAAAGTTCCAGTTCGGTATGTTAATACCGTAGGACTTAGTGGAGGACCTCTTAAAGGTCCTTTAGGCATTCTTTTCTCTACATCTTTTTGTACTAAAGCAGACATCTGGGCGTCAGAAATAGTTTTCTGTGAAGTATCTTGAACTTTATTATTTTTGTTTACTACATTATCTTTTATTAAATCTATTGTTTGATTACTTACGCCTTGTTTTAATTTTTTTATAACAGTTTCATAAATTATAGGAGTTTGTGATCCTTCTTGAAACTCCTTAGCAAGTCCTATAATAGCTGTTAAAAAATCTTGAGTTGATAATTTACTAGTAGTATCAAAAGTACTTATAGCATATTTTAAAAACCTAGTTCTAAAATTTGTACCTAATGATTCATGAAATTTGTTAGTAGCGTCTATTGCTTGTTCTAAGAAAATATCATAAGATCTATCTGATAATTTAGCTTCTAATTGTATAGAAACCTTCCCTCCAGATCTTCTAGACTGTCTAGCTACTAAATCTACAGACTTTTTAAAATTCTCTCTAAGTTTTAATTTTTGAGAAGCACCTGGTAATACTTTTATAGAAGCCTTACTATTATGTTTTTTATCTAAATAGTCAATTAAAACAAAGTTTTCAAATTTTTGTTCTATTTGTTGTATTAACGACTCACGTAATTTTTCATCAGTATCTACCCATTTATGTAATTCTTCAGAAGTTAATGTAGCTATACTTTTTCCTAAAAAAGTCTCCACATCATCTTCTTTCATGCTTCTTTGTAATTCAAAGGATTTTAAAAAAGCTGATTCTTCGTCAGAATTCCTAGCTAATGCTAATGAAGTTATAGTAACTTGTGTATCAGCAGATGTTTTTTGTTTTAGTTCTGCGTAAACTTGAGCGCCCCCTGTTACAGAAGTTTTTTGTAATTCAACACCGTAAGCTTTAAGAAATGCGTTAAAACTTCCTTGTTGATCAGGTCTAGCAGAAGCTTTAGAAAAGTTACCTGATTTAGTAGCTTCTTTTAATCCAGACCTATTAGCTATAAAATCTGACATTATTCTTAGAGCTACAGTTCTAGCTAATGCATTACCTTGTAAGCCGTTTTTAATAGAGGAAGATGTTTTATTAGCATAATCAGTAATAGACATCTTTTTACCATTATTTATAATATAGTTTTCTGATATTACTATTGTCATTATACAGGAATCCTATACAGATCTAAAATTCTCTTTATATGTGGGGGGAAATTAGAACTTAAAGCTCTATCTTGTACATTTTCTCCTTGGAAAGTAAATCCTTGAGATTCTTGACGATCTTTATGTAACATCTTAGCATAATCTAAGGTAGCAAGTGATAAATCATAAGGAACTTCTCCCGACTCGTATCCAGATCTATAATCTACCTTAACACCTCTTGGGAAATTTTTAAAAACACGAGCACCGACTAAAGATAGATCATAGAAACCAGTATTTTCACCTACGTTTCTAGTAATTTCGCCTGTAACAGGGTAGAATACAAATTGTTCTACAGTAGCATGCTCGTCTGAAAATTGTTGAGTATTATTAGGTCCATCAAAGTGTATTAATAGTACAGTATCGTCATCAGTAGAATGTTGATAGGTAGGAGGGGTAAAATCATCTGTATGTCTAGCAACAAGAGAAACTCTTAATTCATCTATAAAACCGTTGTAATAATTATATGAGCTAGTTACATTCTGTCTTCCTATTTCTAGCGAACCATTAATATCAGGCATAACATTAGCGGTTGTCTGGGTTCCAAGTTCTACACCATCTCTATAAATTTTAAAAGTAGAGCCACTTCTTGCAACCTCAACATGATGAAAAGAATTAGATACATAGCCAGTGTTATTAGCATGTGTTACATTTGCTATTTCTATACCGCTAGATAAAGCTCTAAAATTATAACCATTTCTAGTATCATAACCTAGTGACCAAAAATTACTTGAATCTCCTACTTGAGATATAAAAGTTGTATTAGAGCTATATGAATTAGCTCTAATTTGTAAATCAATAGTGAAAGGAGAATCTCCAAAATACCAGTCATCGGAATCTCCGGAAGATAGATAGTCTGTACTACCATTAAATAGTGCAGATGCGTCTCCAAACTTTTTAAATCTTGCTTTTAAAGTAGGATTACCATATGTAGTTAATACTGAATTGCCCGTCTGTAATCTAGTTACAGAAGATCCATCAATTTGTGGATTAGAAAGTCTTCTATAAGCATATCCATCATATTCATTTAAAGCATATACCTTTTGTAGAGGAAGCCTATTTACGAACACAGAAGCTCGACCTCCGTCAAAAGTTTCGGAATAGTTATTAGCTAAAACTTCAAATCCAATATAATTCTCTACAACAGCGCAAGCGTATGATATGAGATTGCTTAATCTAGCATCCTCATTAGAGCTTGTTATGCTTAAGTAATTTTTTACTTGATTTAATGAAACATATGGGTATTTACCGTATCCAGCCATTAACACAATCCCCTATTATTTAGTTGCCACCTTTATTTGCTTTGGTGTATCAACTTCTTTTTATAGTAGAAAGGGGGAGGCAGGCTAACCTACCTCCCCCCATTTTAATTAGTGACTCACCTAATATTAGGCTAGTGTTCTAATTGTTGAAGCATATGCGTATGTAGTTGATACGTTTGCACCGCTACCGACAGTTGAAAGAGCCTTGAAGTCAAAACGAGTTGACATGTACATTGCAGTTACCTGCTGACGTGGCTCGTACTCACTCTCGATCTCAATACCACGACGCTCAGCAATCATGAAGCCAGGCTTGTAGACTAGAGCACCAATGCTGTTTGAGTTTGAACCAATGTTGTCTAGGAACTCAGTGATTACCACTGGGATACCATAAACAGCACCTACTGAACCTGTTAGGTAAGTAGCATTTGGTCCGAACTTATCAACAGTACGGAAATCAGAAGTTGTTACAAGCTCGTTGTAACCTTCGATTGTAGTTAGGTATACTAGGTGATCACCTAGCTGTAGACCATATTTACCCATCTTAGCACGGGCTGAAGCAATGTTCGCGGCAGAAGCCTTAGTAGTTGCGTCAGCAGTACGTACTGATAGACCATCAGTTGCAACCTGGTTTGCCATGGTAATAATACCCTTAACAACGGATGCATAAACGTTAGTAGTAGCTGGGTTTGCAGTGAAACCAGTTAGTGCTCCAGAACCACGTAGAATTGCTTTATCAATTGAACGTGATAGACGACGAGTAGCAGCACGACGTAGGAAGTCGATTAGAGGAAGAATTGTATCCTCTTCTTCGTCCTTGGCTAGGTGAGTTGTTACCATGAACTTATGTGGTGTGAAATCTACAGATGAGATTGCATGCTGATTTGAAGTTGGGATGTTTGTCCCGTCGCCAATACCAGTCGCATAAGTACCAGAAGCAAACTGTGCTACAAAGTCATCGGTATCTTCGTTTGCTACTGGGACACGGAATGTCTTAGCATCAACCTGAATACGATCAAACATAGGAGCAATTACTAGCTGCTGTTCCATCTCTTCATAGATATTAGTTGAGAAGTTCTGTAGGAACTGATCAACAGAGGTAACAGCCTTAATCTGATTACCAAGTTTTGTATCGAATATGTCACGACGATTCATTGCCTTAGCTAATAGGAAGGCATTCGCCATCTGCTTCTCTGTGAAGCGTGAGGTATTACGACTCTGCTCCTGATAAACATTCTTACTATCAGAGATAGCTTTAATCTCATTCTTGTACTTTGAAATCTGTGACTTAAGTTCTTCTAGCTCTTCACGAGTCTGGCGAGAAACCTCACCTCTACGATCAACTTCGTCAGCTTCTTTCATTACAGTCTCGCCAGCCTTCTGGACTAGCTTCTCTGCTCTATTATCGCCAACTACTACTGAGACTTCAGACTTTTCTACCACTGTTTCAGTTGTAGTAGCCTTCTTTTCAGTCTCTAGTACAATTGGTTCACCAATATTTTCGGTTGCCATTGTTTCTTTCTCCTTTATAGTCTTAGTAGTCTTATGACCGTTTACTAGTAAAGCTAGATTCTTATAAGTCTCTTCGCCGTTTTCGCAGTCAATACTCTTAAGCTTTTCAATATTTTTAAGCATTATATTTGCTATATGATAATTAGTGTCATTCCATTCTGATGATGGTGTAGTTTTTAGGTTAAGTGTTTTATTAAGCTTTTCTTGTAAAAGTTCACTATTTTTAACAGTATCTTTATCTTTTACTGCATAAAGCTCTTGTTCTGTTGTATTTACTAGTTCTTTAAAGCGATCTCTAATATATGAACGCTCGGAATCGGTTAAGCTCTTAAAATCAGTTGAAGTTAGCTCAAGATCGTATTGTGATCCAATATCCCAAAAATTAGCTACTGATAAATTCTCAGCAGAAATTGTAACTGTATTATCTAATGATTTACCATTTAAGTCAACTTCTAAAAATTGAAAAATAGGGTTTTGGGCAGTAGCAATTTTTGTTACTTGGTACCTTTTTCCTTCGTATTTAGTATATGCTCCATTTTTAATTTGGGCAGTTTCAGCACTTAAAAGATTAATAAAAGGTATTAACTCATAAGGGTTACTTGATACTGAGTTTTCTTCTTCTACTTCTTCTTCAATAGCATCTTTTAAATCAATTTCTTTAATTGTGTCATCTTCGCTAATTTCTTTTGTTTTAGCCATAATATTCTCCTCTGTTTCGGAATATAAAACAACTGAAGAATAATTAGGATTTTTATTAGCAGCAATCTCACTCGGTGACATTGGACGCTCATCGTTATCCTCTTCAGCTTGTTGTGAACCGTTAGTAGCACCTGGCTGGACTAAGAATACTATTTCGTGAGTATGTCCTTGGTTAGGTTCCATTTTATAATTTGTAATCTTATGATAGTGGTCTTGACCATGTGATGCGTAAGTAGTTACTCCGTTACCACTAGAATCCATCTCAATAGTATGATAATGGTCATATACTTCATTGGTAATTCCCACATATATACCATGCATAGATTTAATTTCATCAGCACTAGATTCTTTTAAAGTCTTTTTAAACTGATCATAGTCTGAGTTAGATTCAAAACTTTTTCTAACGCTAAATAAACTTTCTTGATTACAAGGTACACTTACTACGCTGATTTCATGTAGTTCAACATCTGTAATCATAGTAGTATCACTTGATCTATCATAGCGACCATCTTTAACTTTAAAACCTACAGAAAAGCTTTTTAAAGCTCCATCCTCAATAAGAGTTTGTACTCCATGTAGTTTCTCAGCAGCGTCGCTTACATAAGCTTCTACGAAAATACCTTTACGATCAACAGAAATTTTTTCAACACGACCAATAGGTTTACTATGATCATGTTGGTATAAAAGAACTGGATTTTTACGATAGTAGTCTACGCCTTTAGCCCAAGCCTGAGCAGTAATGATATCACCTGCGCGATCTTTATCTGTGGTGTTGGCATATCCCGCAATTTTTAAGCCTTTTTTCTTACCTTTACCAGACTTTTCTACTGTTAAAGGACTATAAATATGAAATATTTTATCCATTCTGTGTATCCTCTGGTGTACTAGTTTGATCTCCCTCAGAAGGTCTTCCTCCTTGTGAGGAATCTACAGCACTACCTGTTATATTTTGTGGTATTCTAATGTCACTATGACCCTCAATAGTACCAAATCTTAAACCTTCTCTAGCTTCATTAGGTGTTATTATACCAGCATTAACTAAAGTGCTATAATACATAGCTTGAACTCTTTCATCGGCACGTAGTGATGAGACAGCTCCTCTATCTGGTCTAATAATCATATCTGGTCCAAAGAAATGAGCAAAAGAACTACAAAACTGTTCAAGTATTGGCATAATAGTATGATTATAAAATAATACTTGATTAGCATGAATATTAGCGTTATTACCACTCTTTAGAAGAACATAAGGAACTCCTAGTGCTTTAGCTATATCTTGTTGAACACGTTCAACTGAAGCTTCAAAATCTAACTCAGAAAACTTAACCTGACCAAAAGGACTAATTTGTAATCCGCCATCTAATATAGCTGGAGATCTTGCTCCTCCAAAAATAGCAGAATAGTTTTGTCTCCATTGCTCTAATACACGTTCTTTAACTTTAGGACTCAATACAGAAGCTGTTTGTAATACAATTCCTGGAACACCATTATTTTTAAAAAACTGACGTTGAAAATTAATTAGATAATAGTATAATTCTATTAAACGCTTAATAGATTTAAGTCTAGGAGCGCCTCTATATATACTATCTTCATTATCTGCTTTTATATGAATAATTTCATCTGGCTCAAATTTTAAATGACTATCTTGACGAGTAGTTTGTCTATTATAATTATAGACAGAGGATTGTTGTACATTTCTAATTAAAAAGTTATAATGATTAATAAAAGTTTTTCTATCAGGAATAACTTCCATATCATTAGCAGGAATTACGTACAAGTTTGTTTTATCATAATAGAAAAAAGCATTACCATCTATTAAATAATCTAAAAAAGCACGCCTAAAAAGCTTTACTCTATCTTCAAAAGGATTAGGTGATCTATTTAAAAGCTTATCCACTTTTTTAATAGCTCCACCACCTTCAACTATAATAGGTATCTCAATAAGTCCGTTAATAATAAGCTCTATAGATCTATTTACAACTTCTACTTCTCTATAAGCTTGCTTATAGTCAGCAACTACTTCAGGACTTACATAAGGTTGTGCAGCTGCAAGTGATGGCTGAGCAGGATTAAGTTTTTCTGAAACCCACTGTCTCCAAGCTGGAATATCGTTAGCCATTTTTCTCCCTTTGTAGCTTTAACCAATTAATAATTTTTACTGCTATATTATTACTATATCTTTGACCATATATATTATGAAGTCTTTCATGATGGACTTTACAAAGGGTATAGAGATTATCATTACTTAACCTATTAAACTCATCTTCATAAAATTTAACTCTTAGATCTTTTATAATATCTACAGAATCAACTTCTTTAATATTATTTGTCATACACCAGTTTTCAAATAATTGAGAAATTGAATAAATATGATGAAGCTCTAACTTTTCTTTACTTTTACAGATATAACATTCATCTCTTATTTTATAATCTTTTTTTATGTAATCCCTAATATATTTAATAGGAATTCTCTTTAAATTACTCATTTAAATAACTTTATCAAAAGCTAGACCCTGTGTCCAATCTTTAATTTTTAGAAGCCGTAAAAGGGGAACGAAAATTATGAATAACTTCCCATCTTTTTCTAAAGTGATCTGGATGTTTATTTAAGCCTACGCTACCTTCCTCTAATAAATTAACTTCTGTTTTAATTGTTCTATGTTTTTTCTTGTAATAATCAGTCATAGACAGAGATACTTGAATGTCGTCTCCTCTATCACGAAATCCCCAAGGGTCTAAATAGCTATCCCATATTAATTTTAGATGAGGAATTGAAACAGCTATACAAGCTCCAACAGCAATATCAACTTCTGAATCTATGCACTAGTTACTTTTTAAATTTTCATAATTAGTAGCTAATGAGATTTCTGATCTTCCATATATAGATACTAGTCTATCAGGTGTTTTTTCAATTTCTTGTCTTAAACGCATGATACAATGAAAAGACGGATCAATATCATCATCTAAAAGTATGGCATAGCGACAAGGTAGCTCTTTAGCTATTCTCCAACGCTCTATACACCAACGATTCTCACTATTATTTATAACTCCTACTCCAGGAATAGGAGATAATTTAACATCAGGATTATTATTTATAATTAATATAGGTAGTTTACCTTTAAACTTAATAATAAGTTTAGCAATATTAGCAGGTCTTTTGTAACTTAATATAATAAGGATAGTATCTTTAAGCATATATAGAAGCAGACTTCTTTACATAGGTGTAAATAGCGTATCTTACTGCGTCAGAAGCGTGAGAGTTATCATCGTGAACAGTAGTAGGTTTATCTGTGTTAGGATTCCATTTATAATTAGCTAGTGAATTAAAAGCTTGAAAACCTGTTTCTCTATCAAAAATAAGTTTATCATGATCTATAAGAGCGCACAAATAGTTTATACCATCGTTTACAGACTTAATAGCATTTTCACAGTATATATCATAATCACCGGCAAAATCAGCACGTAGTTGCTGAGCTGCAGAATCAATATATAT
>Ga0114974_10003794_pt1 | contig 11361 bp, 12 predicted proteins | sample S_130206_EF_Meta_FD_87318 | JGI IMG/M metagenome (GOLD analysis project Ga0114974, IMG submission 87318) | Freshwater microbial communities from Lake Simoncouche, Canada to study carbon cycling - S_130206_EF_MetaG | ecosystem: Environmental > Aquatic > Freshwater > Lake | place: Lake...
CGGAGCATCTTTAATGCGAAAATCTCCAGCACTAACTTCTACGCGGTCTTCGACTTTGCCCAGTACCTTGCCGTTGGTGAAACCATCTCAAGCGCGAGCGTTACAGCAACTGTCTATTCTGGGACGGACGCGTCCCCCAGCTCGATTATTAGCGGCGGCGCGACGAGCAGCGGCGCCCAAGTAACACAGACTATAACTGGTGGAGTAATAGGCGTAACCTACATTCTTACTTGTGTTATCACAACCAGCGCCAGCAAGACTTTTGTGCTTAACGGATATTTAACTGTAAAGGCCATAGGAACGTGAGCAAGGTACAGCTTAGTGCAGACTTAATTGAATCCTTTGGCGGGACGTTTATCTCGCCAAAGTATGATCAGTTATGCCCTACGCCTTTCTTTCACCGGGAAGCGTGGAAGCTGTACACGTCTGACGTAACTTCTGCAATGGTCATTGCTCCGCGAGATCACGCAAAGTCCAGCGCGCTTTCCATGGTTTATATTCTGGCGGAAGTTCTTTTCCGTTCCAGCGATTACGTAATCCTAGTCGGTTCTACGGAAGACGGCGCAGCAGAGCAACTTGGCAACATCACAGAAGAACTGTCCGAAAACGAAGACTTAATTCGAGAGTTTGGGATTAAGAAATTTCACCGTACCGCCACTACTGACGTCATCGTAGAAATGTCTGACGGGCACAAGTTTCGCATCCTAGCTCGCGGCGCTGAACAGCGTATTCGTGGCCGACTGTGGAAAGGTAAACGTCCTAACCTTCTTGTCTGCGATGACATGGAAGACGACGAGCAGGTAGAAAACGCTGATCGCCGCCGTAAGTTTCGTATTTGGTTTTTTCGCGCTGCCAAGCAAGCTTTGAGTAAATCCGGCAAGATCCGCGTACACGGTACAATTTTGCACGACGACTCTTTACTTTCCCGCTTGCGGAAAAATCGCACTTGGCAGCATCTATTTTACTCTGCCCACGCAAGCTTTGACGATTTCTCCGGAATGCTTTGGCCTGAGCGTTGGACTGAAGCACACTTGCGCGCGCGTCGACAAGAATTTATTGAGGACGGTGATTCTGCGGGTTACTCACAAGAGTTCCTAAACAACCCGCTTGACCACTCAGACGCATTTCTTAAGCAAGCCGATTTCAAGCATATGTCAAATGATGACTATGAAACGGATAAGATTATCTGCGTGGCTGCCGATTTTGCAGTATCTCGCGCGGACAAGGCTAACCGTACTGCTTTTGTAATCGGCGGAAAGGATGTTAATAATATCTTGCACTTTATTGATGTTCGGAAGGGCCGCTGGGATCCAACCGAATGGATTGAGGAGATGTTTGATATTCAGCGACAGTACAATCCTGAAGTTTTCTGGGTTGAGGATGGCGTGATCTGGAAGTCCGTCAAGTCAATGATTTACCGCGAAATGCAAGTGCGGGATCTACGCATAAACTTCGAAGCTATCCTGCCCGTCAAAGACAAGGGAACGCGCGGCCGTTCTTACCAGCGTCGTATGCGAGCTGGCCAGTGCCGCTTTAACAAGCGCGCAGAGTGGTACGCGGACTTTGAGCAGGAAAACTTACGCTTTACTGGCACTGCTCAAGCAACCCTTGACGATCAATTCGACGCAGCAGCTTTACTTAGCCGCGGCTTCGACGATCTTACTCACGTAGAACCTGAAGATTTCTTCACCGAAGACGAGTGGGAAATGGAAAAAGGTTTTTGGAACCGGCCAAGTTCTGGTGCTGACGGCCGTTCTGCGGTAACAGGATATTAAATGCTTAATCTTGACAGGCCTATTACTCTAAATGCCAAGGCAATAGGCTCGCCTAACCTTTGTGATTTGTTTGACTCTAACGATCTGCGGAGAATTGGAGAAGAGTGCCATGCAGGTTACACGCGAGATGAGTATTCTCGGTCTATCTGGATGAAGCGTAATGAGTCGGGGATGGACTTAGCGCTGCAGATCCAGAAAGACAAGACTTTTCCATGGCCCGGTTGCAGTAACGTAGCGTTTCCGTTGGTAACTATTGCCGCAATGCAGTTTCATGCGCGCGCGTACCCTGCGATTGTCAATGGAACTGACATTGTCAAGTGCACAGTCTTTGGTGATGACCCGCAAGGGGAGCAAACTGCCCACGCTGATCGTGTTTCTACGCATATGAGCTGGCAATTGCTGTACCAAGACAAGACTTGGGAAGAACAAGAAGACAAAGCGATCTTAAATCTTAGCATTATCGGTACGAATTTTAAGAAATCTTACTATTCTGCTTCACTTGGCCATAATGTCAGTGAACTTGTGCTTGCTAAGGACTTGGTGCTAGATTACTGGAGCAAGTCCGTCGAGGATTCTCCCCGCAAGACCCACAAGCTCCCTATGTTCCGTAACGAAGTTTACGAAAAAGTCATGCGTGGCGTTTTCTGCGATGTGCTCGAGCAGCCTTGGTATATGCACGCTCCGTCGCCGACGATTTCTACGCTGCAGCGAGTTAATCAGGACAATCGCCAGGGACTAATTCCCCCGCCGCCCGATGAAACTACAGCTTTGCTATTCCTTGAGCAGCATTGCAACATGGACTTGGACGGGGATGGTTACGCTGAGCCCTACATTATCACTTTTGAGTCTACTTCCAAATACGTAGTCCGTATTGTAACTCGCTTTGATCGAGAAAGTGATATCGAACGCGTTGCTAGCGGGCCGCATAAAGGCAAGATTATCCGCATTAACGCAATGGAGTACTTTACTAAAAAGACCTTCATTCCAAGTCCAGACGGCGGCATCTACGATATTGGATTCGGTGTTTTCCTTGGGCCACTTAACGAAGCCGTTAACTCCCTAGTCAATATGCTGCTTGATGCGGGAACTATGCAGACTACCGGCGGTGGTTTCTTGGGCCGTGGTGCTAAGATTCGCGGGGGCGTCTACACAATTGCTCCGTTTGAGTGGAAACGCGTAGACTCTACTGGGGATGACTTGCGTAAGTCTATCTACCCGCTTCCAATCAACGCCCCTTCTGACGTACTGTTCCAGCTGCTTAGCTTGCTGATTAACTATACCTCTCGGGTCAGCGGAACTACCGATATCACCGTAGGTGAAAACCCCGGCCAGAACACTCCGGCTCAAACTACACAAACCATGGTAGAGATGGGCCAGAAAATTTACACGGCAATCTTTAAACGTATCTGGCGTTCGTCTAAGGAAGAATTTTCCAAGCTATTCAAGCTTAACGGAATGTTCTTGCCTCTTGACGTACCCCAGCCCGGCGGAGCCACGCGTGCTGACTACCAAGGCAGCACAGATAAAATATCTCCGGTTGCAGATCCAAACGTAACCAGCGATTCTATGCGCTTGCAGATGGCTGGTGCGCTTAAGCAAGCCGCTATGACAACTCCCGGCTACAATCGCGACGCTGTGGAAGTGCGTTACCTTAAGGCTTTGCGCATCGACGGAATTCCTGCGGTATTCCCTGGCACTCAAGGCCAGCCTCCGGCAAAAGACCCCAAGCTTCAGATCGAGGAGACCAAAATTCAGGGACGTCTGCAAGAGCAGCAAATTGCCCTGCAAACCCAGATGCAACAATTTGCGATTACGCTGGAAGAAGAAAAGCGTATGAACAATGCGAAGATAATAGAACTTATGGCAAAGGCCCAAAACGAAGCTGCCAACGCGCAGACCGAACAAGCTTACGCCCAGGTCGCTATCATCAACGCGGAGATTGCGCGCGTCCGCGCAGAGAACGAGCACATCAACACCAGAATCGAGCACCTGCTTTCCGCTGCCAAAATCCAAGCAGCTCATCAAATCGGAATCCAAGGACTTGCTACGGCCCAAGAGAAAGCTAAGAAATGACACGAGCTATAACTGAATACGAATTCGAAGAATGGAAGTCACATCCAGTAACACTGGCAGTGATGGAAATCCTTGCCAAGAAACGCGATGAAATGCGCCATGCTTGGGAAGGTGGATCCTTCACCGATTACGATGAGCGCGCAATGGCTCTGACTAACGTGGGGAATATTGGTACTTGCAAAGGCTATGCTTTTGTTCAAGACCTAGATTATGAGCAATACATAGGAGAGTTAGATGACAGAGGTGATAAACACATCGGGCCTGGAACCACGCGGAGTGGCGGTACTGATTAAACTTTACGAACCCGAACGCAGAGGAGCTCAGATAGTGTTACCAGAGTCTGTTCAAGGACGCTTAAGCATGGTGGATAACCGTGCTGTAGTTGTTGCTGTTGGGCCTAGCGCCTGGCATGATGAACCGACTCCGCGCGCAGTTATCGGCGACCGCGTACTGGTGACAAAGTTCGCAGGTTTCATGGCAAAAGGGCCGGCAGATGGAATCATCTACCGTTTGGTAAACGACCGAGATATATTCTGTGCTATCACGCACGAGGAGACTGAGCATGGCTGATGAAAACATTGCAAGTGTAGAAAGCGTTGCACCAGCTGAGGTGCAGCAAGCTGCGGAGAAAATGGGCTGGATTCCTCCATCTCGCTTTCGCGGCGATCCTGAGCGCTTTGTCGATGCTGACGTTTACATCGAGCGTGGTGAAGCTGTGCTGCCAATCGTCAAAGAGCAAAATAAACGGCTACACGCAGAACTTGAAAACCTGCGAGGAGAATCCCGGAAAACCGTGGCTGCGCTAAAGGCAGCTCAAGATTCCATTTCCCAGATTGAAGAGCGGCATACGGTCGACACGCAGAAAGCTGTGGAAGCAGCGCGTCGCCAGGTGAAGTTGCAACTGTCTGCGGCTTCCGAAGCAGGTGACCATGATGGAGTAGCAGAGTTAACTGATCGGCTTACGCAGCTGAACACGACTCCTACGCCAGCTGCCAAGCAAGCGCCTCCGGAAGCCCCGCCGGTATTCCAACCGCCGCCCGATCTTGCAGAGTGGAATGCTGAGAACCCTTGGTTTGGCACAAACAAGCGTAAAACTGCACTGGCTTTGGGCATTGCCCAGGAACTGCGGGATGCCGGCGAGTCTGGAGTTGGTCGAGCCTTCTTCGACAAGGTTGCAGCGGAAGTTGCAAAAGAACTTGGCGGTGGCGAGACCCCGCGCGGTGACAAAGTTGAAGGTGCTCGAAACGGCTCCGACAGCGAAGTGCGCAGCAGTGGTCGTAAAGGCTACGCGGCAATGCCGGCGGACGCGCGTGCTGCTTGCGATGCGGACTCTCGCCGTTTCGTGGGCAGTGACAAAAAGTACAAGAGTCAACAAGAGTGGCGTAATCGGTACGCTGAGATATATTTCGGAGAATAAAAATGGAATTGCTTAACCCTGCAAACAAGAAAGAAAGCGTCGCGCGTGAGCGTAAGCGCATTCCAATGTCAGTGCCGGTACAACGCCATGAAGTGGCGGAGTTACCAGGTTATCACCTGCATTGGTTTTTAAGCACTCCGGAGCGCCTTCAGCGGGCTTTGGACGGTGGGTACGAGTTTGTAAACGAGTACGAGATGAAACTCAATAACGTAAGTCTCGGCGGCGAATCTAGCGTCAGCGGGAATACCGACATGGGCTCAAGAGTAAGTGTTGTCTCCGGGCAAGAGGTAGGAAAAGATGGTCAACCAACTCGGCTGGTTTTAATGAAAATTAAGCAAGAGTGGTGGGACGAAGACCAGGTACTGGTTGAGGCTAAAAATTCGAAGATTCGTGAGTCTCTTCTTGGCGGAATGATTGGAGCAGAAAACGATCGCCCAGGCGACGCCCAGCACCGCTATGTGGACAAAACGAAAACTCAAATTCCGGACTTTTTCAAATCCAAGCGCAGAAGCGCTTAACCTACGGAGATTTTCATGGCAAATGCTAATCGTCCGAGTGGTTTCACGCCAGTACAGTACCTTAATGGTTCTACCTGGAGTGGGCAAGCTCGGCTTTACTCTATCGCGGCGGCTTACGCTACCGCACTCTACATCGGCGACCCTGTTATTAGCAGTGGCACCGCAGATGCAAATGGCGTTCCAGGCGTTGTGCTTGGCGCTGCAACGGGCGCACTTCGCGGCGTGATTGTCGGCTTGGGGTCTTCTGAAGGTCTTCCAGCTAACATCATCAACCCTAACCAAGCTTTCCGTCCTGCCGCTGCGCAGACAACTGATTGGTACGCAATGGTCGTAGATGATCCAAATGTGATCTTCGCTATCCAGGAAGAGTCCAATGGTACTGCACTTGCAGCTACCCAAATTGGGTTGAATACTATTCCAGTTATCGGCACTGGTAACGGATTCATCTCGGGCTGGATGCTGCGCAGTTCCTCCGGCGCAACTCCCGCGACTACCGCAACCCTCCAGCTTCGTCTGATGGGCTTGGTTCGCACTCAGGACAATGCGTTTGGCGCCTATGCCAAGCACCTTGTGAAGATCAACGTGCATGAACTCGGCACAGGTACTGGCGCCGCTGGCGTCTAAAGGAGATATATTATGGCAGGCGGTGTAATTAACACAGGCAGTCACCCAAAGCTTTTGTGGCCAGGGGTGTATACTACGTGGGGTCAGGTTTATGACTCCCACGCTAAGGAATATACGGATTTGTACGACATCAAGATGTCAGACAAAGCGTATGAACAAGGCGTGCAGGTGACTCCATTTGGCTTGGCTCCGGTCAAGGCACAGGGCGCTCCAGTGACGTACGATGGCGAAGTTCAGGGTGTTGTCAATACCTATACGCACGTTGCGTATGCGCTTGGCTATATCGTTACCTTTGAAGAACTGCGCGACAACCAGTACAAAGAAGTAGCGACTCGGCGCGCAGAAGCTAACGCTTTCTCTATGAACCAAACGACGGAGAACGTGGGGGCTTTCCCTTACAACAACGCTTTCTCGACGGCTTACTTTACGACTGGCGATGGTGCGTCACTGGTTTCTACCAGCCACATCAACGCTACCGGCGGTACGTTTAGCAATGCGCTGAGCCCGGCAGCGGATCTGTCCGAAGCTGCGTTGGAAGACCTGACTATCCAGATCATGGGTGCGCAGAACGATACGGGTTTGCTGATCAACATCATGCCGGAGTCACTGCACATTTCTCGTCAGGAATGGTACAATGCTAACCGCATTTTGCAGTCGGTGTTGCAATCCAACACAGCTAACAACAATATCAACGTGTTGAAAGCTACTAATGCCTTTCCCAAGGGCATCAAGATGAACCACTACTTTACCGCGCCTCACGCGTGGTTTATTCGGACTAACTGCCCGAATGGTATGACGTTCTTCTGGCGTGATGAGCCGATGTTCGATCAGGACAACGACTTCGATACCAAAAACGCAAAGGCCGCAAGCTATATGCGTATGAGCGTCGGGTGTACTGATCCACGTGGTATCTATGGAAGCAATGGGCCGTAAGGTTTTGTTGTAAGTTAGCGCGGATTATTTAACCGTAATCCGCGCGAAATGGACTGGCAGTTCCAGTAAGTTTTTTGGTTGCAATGCAATCCCATTTAGGAGTTTCAAATGCCTTTTACTAATTTCCCCCAAGGTTTCTCTAACGGTATCAGTGTTCGCGGTATGCCGATTCTGCAAACGCAACCTGGTCAAGTATACTGGGTTGATAACTCGGTTCAGCTTAATCCTCAAGCTCGCGCTGGCAGCGATGGTAATCGGGGTACTTACCTTGATCCGTTTGCCACACTTAACTTTGCACTTACGCAAACTATGCCGGGGCGCGGAGATATTGTAGTTGTCGGTGCTGGGCATTTGGAAAGTATTTCATCTGCTACAACACTACTGCTTACCTCGTCTGACGTAGCTATTCTCGGCATGGGCAGCGGTGCTTCTCGCCCAACTTTCCTGTTCACTACCGCGGCTACAGCGAATATTCCAGTTACCGGCTCTGGTCTCAGCATTCAAAATTGCTTGTTTCTTGCTAACTTTGCTGACATTACTTCGGTGTTCACGGGTGTTAGCGCAAGCGTTACGGCCTCGATTGCCTCGACTACAATGACTGTTACCGCGGTCGGCAGTGGTACACTGTATCCCGGCGCAGCTGTTATGGGAACTGGTATTATTCCAGGTACTCGAATCCAGTCGCAAACCTCCGGTACAACTGGCGGCATTGGCGTGTATGTAGTTAGTTTTAGCCAAACCTTTGCTTCGGGGACTGTCACAACTGGCCCACAGGACTTTGCAATAGATTCTTGCGAATTCCGGGATATCAGTAGTATTTTGAACTTTATTACAGTCGTAACGGGGGCAGGAACTGCGCAGGCAATGGCAGGGTTTACTTTTACTAATTGCGTTATTTCAAGTCTTGGAACTACTGCAGCTACAACGGCGATTAAAATGAGTGCAGCGCAAGATCGTTTTAAGATTACAGATAATGTTAGTGTCCATGCGGTTCTTAATAACACGGCGGCTATGTTGGCAACCGGTGCTAATAGTGTTACAAACTTTTACTTTGCCCGTAACACCATTACTCGTTTGAACACTGCAACTACCAGTGGTTTGGCAATTAGTACCTCGGGTACTGCGTGGTCAGGCCAGTGTACAGATAACCGTATTTATGGTCTTAATAATACGGCGCAAATCTGGATTGATACTGGTACCAAGCTAGGATTCAACCATAATTTCTGCCCTATCACAGCTGCGGCCGACAAGTCCGGTCTGGTCAATCCCGCTGCTGTTTAACTTTACTCGGGGGCTAATCACCCCCGTTAGGAGAATTTATGTATCCCATTACACAGCGACTTTCAGCGGCCGGTTACGCTCCCTGGGTTCCAATCAATCGGTTACAGACTAGTTTTAACTGTAACGTAAGTGCTATGCTTTCAAGCGACGCAGTGCTTACCTATTCTATCGAGTACAGTCTTGACAACGCGCAAGACCCTATGAATCTTACGCAACAATTTACACTGTCGCGTACTACGACTGTGCTAACAATTACCAAAACTGCGCACGGCCTGAATGTAGGCGATTGGGTTAAGCTCTGGGGTAACGGTGGCGCTAATCTTGACGCTGAATTTAACGTAGCTACTGTTGTAGACGCAAATAACGTAACAGTTGCAATTGTAGATTCGGGACTTACTGCTGGTAATGGCGTGGGTTGGATGCAGACTTTACGAGTTTTGCCATTAACGTCTCCAACAGGAAATACTGTCGATGGATCTTACGGGTTGGATCACGTAGTAACTGCTGTGCGAATTAACGTCTCTTCTTGGACAAGCGGCACGGTTGACTTCCAAGTACTGCAAGGTCGGGGGTAAGCTGCCATGACTGCGCCTAATCCTAACACTCCAATTGCTATTATCAGCGATGCATACTTTGATGCGGGATTGACGCAGGAAGGGCAGTCCCCCAACTCCGAGCAGATTGTAACTGGTATGCGGAAGCTTACAGATATTATAAATCTGTGGCAGACGCAAGGGCTGAAGCTCTGGCTGAACGTAGATACGACAGTCCCCCTGGTTGCGGGGTTAGGGACGTATACGTTCAGTCCTACTGGGATTGTAGTTATGCCCAAGCCACCTCGGGCTATTGATGCTTACTACATGGACTCCAACGGTATTCGGCGGCCGCTGGTTCCGTTAAGCTGGAATGATTACATTCGCCTGAGCCAGGTTAACACAACTGGCCAGATCAACTCTTACTTTGTTAACAAGAAGCAGGAAGAGCTGAGTGTATTTTTCTGGCTAATCCCCGACGCAGTAGCTGCAACAGGCACTGCACACTTGCTGCTGCAAACGCAAGTTACTAATTTTATCTCCGTTACGGAGACTATGAATTTCCCAATCGAGTGGCGAATTGCGCTGCGTTGGGGACTTGCTGACGAACTGGCGACAGGCCAACCTCAGTCAATCATGGATCGTTGCCAGCAGCGAGCAATCAGCTATCGAACTATGCTAGAAGACTGGGACGTCGAAGACGCACCGACTCGGTTTACTCCCGATTCCCGCGGACAGTACTCTATGGGGAAGTTTCGTTAAATGGCACAAGCTGAAACAGTTGCGATTCCTAAGCGTTTGCCGCTGGTGCTTGAAGCGGCGAACCGGGATCACACACCTTTTAAAGATGCACGTCTTATCAATGGTTACGTCGAAAAGAATGACAAGACCGAAGAGTATTGGATTTTCAAGCGCCCGGGATTGCTGCAAACAGGCGCAACAAAAGTCGGTAATGGTTATGGTGTTTATAACTGGAATGGAGACATATACTCAATCTTTGGAGCGACGCTGTACAAAAATGGAACTAGTATTGGCACAGTAGACGCAACGGGCGGAGTGTATAGATTTTCTTCCAGCCTCGGGGCTACCCCACGTTTGCAGCTTGGCAATGCAGCAGCTTCGTATAATTGGGATAATACCACGCTTGCACAAATATCTGGGGTTAACTTTCCAGGCAACACTTACACGACTGCCGGGGCAGTTGCAGTTAAAGGATTTGCGTACCTAGACGGTACGACTTACGTGCTAGACACTACGTCTTATATCCACGGATGCGATGTCTTAAATGACCCTACCTTGTGGACAGACTTGCTAAACATTATTGGCGCACAGATTGAGCCAGACGCTGGAGTGTTCTTGGCTAAGCAACTTGTCTACGTCCTGGCTCTTAAAGGCTGGTCAACCGAGGTTTTCTACGACGCCCAGAATACTAGCGCATCTCCCCTTGGCCCGGTGCAAGGGGCTAAAATAAACTACGGTTGCGTCAGCGCAGATTCTGTTCAAGAAATCGACGGTACGTTGCTCTGGGTAGCTACAAACCGTTCGTCCGCTGCGCAGGTAATTCTAGTCGACAACCTTAAGCCGACTATCGTATCTACAAAACCTATTGAGCGGATACTAGGGGAAGCTGATTTCACCAACGTAGCATCCTTCGGCATTAAGTACGATGGACATAGATTTTATGGCATTACACTTAAAAACGACAACCTCACGTTAGTTTATGATATGACTGATAAGATGTGGGCGCAATGGACAGATGTGGATGGAAATTATTTTAAGATTGTTTCATCGACGTTTCTTCCGGGGACTGGCCGCGTGCTTCAGCATGAGACGAATGGGAAGTTATACCTGTTTGATTCTGATTATACTTCCGACGACGGTCAAGTTATTACTGTGGATCTGTTTACACCTAACTTTGACGGTGGACTGCGCCGAAGAAAACAGATGACTATGATGGAGTTCATCGGGGATCAGACTACTGGAAGCACCTTGCAGGTACGGGTGAATGACTCTGACTACGAAGCCAGCAAGTGGTCTAGCTTCCGCCTTGTCGACATGGGAGTACGCAAGCCTATCCTGGCAAACTGCGGCACCTTCATGCGGCGGACTACGCAGATCCGGCACCAGTCTAACACGCGGTTGCGGTTGCAGGCAATTGAACTGCAGCTGGATATCGGAACACTCTAATGGCAACTAACGTATTTCAG
>Ga0114974_10003796_pt1 | contig 11358 bp, 12 predicted proteins | sample S_130206_EF_Meta_FD_87318 | JGI IMG/M metagenome (GOLD analysis project Ga0114974, IMG submission 87318) | Freshwater microbial communities from Lake Simoncouche, Canada to study carbon cycling - S_130206_EF_MetaG | ecosystem: Environmental > Aquatic > Freshwater > Lake | place: Lake...
ACTGTTGTCCTTCTAATATTTTTTGTGTTATGGTTAAAGATGCCTCATTGTTATTTCTGCCATCCTAAATTTATTGTAACTCCAATCCATGTATATTTATTTTTTAATTGATATACAAGAGATATAATAACTGACATTTTTTTTGACATTAATTTATTTACATTGCCTTTAACGCCACTTGTGCTTAAGTTAGCTGCGTCTTTCATTACTTGATCAAAAATTTCTTTATTTGAGAATGAAGGTCCAGCTTTTCGAACTGAATATTTATTTCCATTTTTATCTTTGTATTCAGCATGATCTGGGCCGACATATGTAATTGTAATATTCCATTTCGGCCATTTTTCACCAGTAATAAGAATTTTCTCTTCACCAAACTTGTCTTTTAATTTGACTACGTTAGGTGGTTCAAGTTCAAGAAGAGTAAAATGTTGCAAAGTTTTTTCGTTCGCTGCTTTAGCTTCTTCAGCTATTGGTTTTGCTTCATATTTTTTAATATATTTTGAAATACCTGGAATTTTGTTAAGAGATGCAAATGGATTATTTGGATCTATTCCACCGCCTTCAAATCCTGCTAAACTATACTCTATTAAGTCAGCTGTATTTGGCGAGAATGCAATACTTATTAACATTAAAACTGCTTGTATCAATCCACCAACTCCTCTAATTACAGCAACTGCTTCTATTTGCCCGAATGCTGTGGCAACCCATGCTGCAAGAGCTTCAAGGTTTTGTAATTGAGCTCCAAAATTCACAGCAAGATCAGTTACTGATTGAGTCTTTGCTCTGTATTGATCATCTAATTCTGGATGATCAAAGAAATTAGGAATAATACCTCTCATAACTGGTGCATTTGTTGCTGGGTGGCTTTTGTCACATTTGAATGGAGCAAATATTCTTTCAATTGGATCTATTAAATCTTTTTGATAAGTTAGTGTTTTTGTATATCTGTAATTTACATAGTCACCAATGAATGGAATATATCTTTTAAGTCCTGGCGTTTTACTGGTTGGTTGATAAAGTGGTGCTACAAAACCAGCTGCATTTAAACTAAGCTCAACACCTTTTTTTGCATTTATGGCCGTGACAATACTGCTGCCTATTTCAATAAATTTATCTCCAATGGATGACAAACCAGTTGAAATTAAAAAATAAGGCTGTGGAATTTTTGTAGCAGCTTGTTTGAGCCCTGACCCCGCAGCTTTGAGGTCTTCACAAAATTTAATAACATCTGCTTCAGATTTAAGAATTTCTTCTCGTTTTTTCGCAAACTCTTTTTCTTGTTCTTTTTCCCAACTTGGCTCTTCCCCTGGAATATTTCTTTCAGCTTTCTGTGCAAATCTTCTCATTATTTTTCGTCCTTGTAAGGCACTGTATCAAAAGTCGCTTGAGGATTTGGAGTTGCTTCTGTTTTTTGTTTGCTGAAAACCATAACGTTATTATCTAATGTTAAATATACACCCATATTTGCCAATAAGCTTTTGAGTGTAGCAATGGCCTGAGGATTTAAGGATTTCGAGGCAGTTAAATTATTTTTTACCATTTCGAAAGATTTATCATCTAATGGCAAAGTGTTACCAGGCATAGCTTCAAATATAAAATTTGTAATTCCAGCTGCTTTTAAGGCGTCGTGAAGGGATTTACCAGGTGCTGCTTGTTGTTGGGCTCCTTGAGCTCCAGAAGGAGGTGGAGGAGGTGGAGCTAGCCGCCTTTGTTTAATCTGATCAGGTCCCAGTAAACCGCCTGAGCCTGCAGGTAAAGTTGATCCAGACAATGGGTTAATCATTCTTGCTGCTGGATTGTTTGGATCTATAGGTTCTGCAGACACACTAGTAGGAATTACTTGTTGAGGGGTATAAGGAGCATTTAAATTTCCGCCCGATGAAGTAGTTAGAGTAGTGATGTTGGTATCTATTAAAGCAACAGCACCAGCTTTTGTTTGTTTATCAATATTATTATTTGAATTAATTGAATTTTTGTAATTATTTAATGCAATGATTATCTCATTAAATGTTTTATCAGATTGAGCTAATATATTATTGATCCCTATTTGGTAACCACTTATAGCTGTTTGATCTACTGTAGGCTGAACTTGAGCTTTTCTATACCACATAACTTATAATACCTCTATCATATAAATTATAAATAAAAAATAATTATCCTGGAAATATTCTATCTTAAAATTTAGCATTTCGAGTCTATTAAGGTTATTAAAGGGGATATATTTTATATGGCAACAATTACAATTTCGAGCGATTTTTTCGAGAATGAAATTCGTAACTACTCAAATTGGGAACAAGCATTTTGGCGAGAATTATTTCAGAACTCTATTGATGCAGGAGCCAATAAAATTGATATCTCTTACGAACTTATAAACAATCATTGTATTGTTTCATTTAGAGACAACGGTAAAGGTATGGATAAAAATATATTAGAGAATGTATTTTTTAACCTAGGTACCACAACTAAAAATTCAAGCAATTCTGTAGGAGGTTTTGGTCGCGCAAGAATTATCCTCTGCTTTGCTCAAACAGATTATCAAATATATACAAATAATTTATCTGTAACAGGATCTGGAGCTACTTACGAAATTGAAGAAGATATAAATTTTTTAGCTGGATGTAAATTTGTAATAACAATTCCCTTAAATAAATTTTATTCAAATTTCGAGAAATTCGAGCTAGCTCTAAAAAGATACTTACTCATGAGCAATATTAGAGCTAACATAAATATTAATAATAATAAATATGATTATCAACCTCTAATAGCGCGCGGCAAAAAGAAAGAGCTCAGCTTTGGCACAGCTTATGCAAATAAAAGCGCTGAAGATAAAAATAAAATTATATTTCGCGTAAATGGTGTTGCGATGTTTAGCAGATATACTTCAGCTAACATCCAGGTAATTGTAGAAATTAATCCAGAAAAATCCCGCCAGGTCTTACTTTCTAATAGAGATTCCCTTACCTGGAGCTGCCAAGATGAGGTAGAACAATTTTGTGACCTTATAGCCAAAGAAACACTTTCAGCATTTAGAGATAAATCACAAGGCGAAGAAATTATTATTGGCTCCGCCCGAAAATTCCAAAGAAAAAATAATAACCCCCTATCAGCTAAAGGCGAAGCCAATGAAATTATTTTTAATAATAATATAAATTTTATAGAAGAACACTCCCATAAAATTTCAACTCTTCAAGCTAAGAGCTCAATCACAGAGGGCTTGGTGGTTCTCACAAAGACCGCAGACAAGAAGATTAAGGCAGCTGCCAGGAATTTCTCGCCCGACAAATTAGAAGCCCCAGAATCAAGAAAATTAAAATTATTAAAACAATGGGCAATAGCATGCGAAGCAGCATTAGAGTCATTGTGTAAATTAAGAGCAATAGATGAAATAGATTGGAGACCAGGATTTGTATTTGATGAAACAATGGAAGCATGCCATAAATTATCAAATGATGGAGCACATACTCTAATGCTAAATCCAATACATATAAATGGAAATGATATAGGAAAAATAAAATTCTCTATAACAAATTTCAACTCACATGTAGAACTTCTAATTCTAGCAGCACATGAAGTAGCACACTGTGAACATAAATGGCACGACGAATCATACGCAGGATTATTTACAGATATTATATCCGATATGATGAAAAATATTAATATATTAAGTAAGGAAATGAAAGCTGCGTAGTATAAATATATATAGGAATATCATTGCCGATACTCCACTATTCGTAGATGAAAATTTAATAATAAAGGAGACGAGGGCAATGAAATTCTTAAAAGAGTTTGAAGCATTTTTAATAAGTGTATATTCGGTAGTATTTGATTTTAAATATGAAGGTTAATAAATAAAGGGCCCAGAGAAATCTGGGTTTTTCTATCTTATAATATATTTATTTTATTTATTATAAGATGTTTTTAAACAATAATATAGTGAGGTTAATTTTATGAGCACAAATGTATTAGTGTTAAATAGCGATTATGAACCGCTCAACATCTGCAACCTGCATAGAGCAATTAAATTAATCTACAAAGACAAAGCTGACATCTTACACTATTGTGGAGAAGAAGCCGAAGATGTGGAATTTGTATTTGATGGCAGCGATAACGATTATGCTATCCCAACTGTTATTAGACTCAAATTTCAAATCAAAAGACCAAGAGCTGTAGCCCGATGCTCCCGTAGAGGCATCTATATGAGAGACAGCTATCAATGCCAATATTGTGGATCCACAAGCGATCTAACATTAGACCATGTTATACCAAAAAGATTAGGCGGCAAAGAAACCTGGGAAAATCTGGTAACTTGCTGCAAAAAATGCAATGGTAAGAAAAGTGATAAACCACTTGATAAAAGCGGTTTAATATTGAGAAAACAACCAAGAGCACCAAGATATAATTCATCGCTCGGATTCTCTAAATACTTATATGGCACATCACATAATGCCTGGAAATATTACCTCCCAGACGAAGGTGAAGCAATAACCTGGTAAACATACAACCCCTCAAATAAGAGGGGTTTTTTATTACAATTTAAATAAATAAATTTATAGTTAACTGAAAGACTATTTTCACTTAACTCGACTTAACTGAAAGACTATTTTCACTTATGCCTAGAAACTCAATAAAATTAAATTATAAAATACAAGCACTCTTAACCCAGTTAGGTGAAAATATTCGCACGGCAAGATTACGACGAAATATAACCATGGAAGAATTATCAATAGGAGCAGATATAAGCTTACCCACACTTAGAAATATAGAAGCAGGAAATCCAAACACAAGCATAGGAGCATACTTAAAAGTATTAACAGCCATAGGCCTAGAAAAAGATATAACAAGAGTGGCATTTGCAGATCCAACTGGAAGACAATTATATGATAAAAAATTAGGTGAAAGAGTTTATAAAAATAAATAATTTTATATTATAATATAAAATGCACCTAGAGACAAATACAATGGAACAAAGCAAAAAAGATAAACTCATAGAGGCAGGATTCCAAATAGGAACTGCAGAGGAATTCTTAAATCTCTCAGATGATGAAATCAGAACAATTGAAGATAAGATCCGAGAATATAAACCTAGAACTGGACTCGGCAAAAAATTAATTGATAACAAATATGCTGGAATTCTACTGGATGCTGATTCCCTTTCAAATGAGCTAGAACGCGTCGCAATTGACCCAAACGAGTGATTATGTAAGACAGGCCTAGAAACCCTCATTCTGGGCATTTTAGGGGCCACTGAGAGGATTCAATGGATACATTAGATAACTGCCCAAAGGGCTCAACTTGTATAGTCAAAAAATTGGTTGGTGAAGGCAGGTGCAGATTAGCTGAATTAGGATTGTCACCAGGCACAGAAATTAAAATTATTAATTGTAGCGGATGCAATGGGCCAATCATGTTAGAGGTCAGGGGTTATACGCTGGCAATCAGAAAAGAACAAGCAGAAGATGTTATAATACAATTGGAGGGCGATGATGATAAACCTGTATGAGAAGATTATAAATCATAAGTATGGCGGAATTTTAATTATGCTTGTGGCGTTTGTTATTCTAAATATATTAATGTTGCTTACAAGATAAGCCCCTCTATGAGGGGTTTTTTATTTATATAAATTTTTTGTATGGCCCGGGAGAGGAAAAAGTTTCCCCCCAGAATCTACAAAGGGTTAACTTTGGTTCTGATTCTGTCTTAAAAAATGTCGTAGGTATTCTATATAAGATGAAAGGTATAGAATATTATGATTACTGCAACTGCTACACGCACCGTCTCCACCCTCGGCAACGCAATCGAGGCATCGTACACCATCAAGGATTCTTCCAAGATTTTCAGCATCCTCCGTTCCAACATCTACTCTGACAAGATGCTTGCTGTTGTCCGTGAGTATTCTACCAACGGCTGGGATGGTCATAAACTTGCTGGCAATGAAGACCGTCCTTTGAAGGTCACTCTCCCTACTACACTTGCGCCTGTATTCAAGGTTCGCGACTTTGGCGTAGGTCTGTCTGAGGAGTCAGTTCTCAATATCTATACTACCTATGGTGAATCCACCAAGGAGAACTCTAACGATTTCAACGGTACATTTGGTCTTGGTTCCAAGTCTGCTTTTGCCTACGGCAACTCTTTCGATGTCATCTCCTTCTTTGACGGAACCAAGACTATGTACACGGCTTACCTTGATGAATCAAACATCGGTAAGATTCGCAAGGTTTACTCTGAGCCTACCACTGAACACAATGGTGTTGAAATCAATGTCTCTGTAAAGGTCTCCGACATTCGTCAGTTCAACGATACTGCCCGCAAGTTCTACCAGTATTTCACACCTTGTCCTGTGTTTGTCAATGCAGATGAATCTTTCAACCTGTATATGGAAGATGCTCATAATCCTACCATTGTTTCCAAGGGCGATGGATGGTGTGCATACCAGACGCAGAACGATGTTCAGAATATTATCGTGATGGGCAATGTTGCATATAACATCAACCTTGATGCTATCCCTAACAAGTCTATTTTCTTCGACATCCTCAAGCGTGGTTACTATTCCCGTAGCACACCTGCCTACAAGATTGAAGCACCTATCGGTGCTGTATCAATCACTGCTTCCCGTGAATCCCTTGAATATGATGCTCGCACCATCGCTTGGATTTGCAACAAGGTTGATTCAATCTGCGAGGAATTGGCTCGGAACATTCAGTTAGATGTTGATAACACCAAGAATAGTGCTTGGGCTACCGCTAACATTGTCAATACTTTCAATAATGGCTATAGCAATCAGAATGCCGTGATTCTTGACAAGATAAAGTTTGACAAGAACATTGCCGGATTCTACCAGAATCACGCAATCTCATACGTCCAAAGCCATATGCGTAAGGCGCAAACTGAGATTGGTTACACTGAAATGGTTTCCTATGGCACTTATTACAATACGCCAAGGCTCAAGCCATACAAGTTTTCCAGTCTTACTCCACGCAACTCCTACCTGTTCGTTGCAAATGTCGCTGACAAGGTCAAGGAGAAGGATGTAAACAGCCACATTCGTGGTGTGAACAGCGCATTCCCCGGTAGGGAAATCGTTCGTGTAAACTTTCCAACGGATGCCAGCCTGACTGCATTCAAGAATCACATAATGTTTGCCGATGCTCAAATCGTGAATATTGAAGATTATCCAGTAATGCGATATTCTTCCCGTAGAGTATCTGTGCCAAGCCAGCGTGGTAAAGATATGGGCAAAGCCAAGGTCTTTGAATACCTTAACACATTGCACAATACCAAGTCTGACAACTGGGAAATCAGCGACAAGGATTTGATGACAGACGGTGGAGTTTATGTTCGTATCTCCAACTATGATTGCGCCACTTATGCTGGCGGTATGCGGGAGGTGTTAAGTCTTCTTCAACGCTTGTCGGTTCTAACAGGTGAAGATTCTCCATCGATTTACGGTATTCGTGACAGCGTCAAGGAGATTGGCTCGCAGTGGGTTGAAGCAAGTGCATACCTTGTACAAAAGACAAATCAATACATCAATGAAAATAACATTGCAGATAAACTTGCTAAGTATTACGGCAATAGCACAAGCAGTGAGTACTTTTCGATGAGAGGTTCTATCTTGGGTGCTAATACCAAGACTGCACAATCTAGATACAACTATTCGACGGGTAAGTATGATAACTCGTTCTCTTTTCTTGGCATCATATTGCAATCAGATGTTGAAACACGCACCAAGCAACTTATCATTCAGATTGCTGATGAGACAAAGGGACTGCTTACGCATTCTGAGGAGGTGTTCTTTACAAATGCTAATCCATCAATGTTTGGTATTACACCTCTAAATACCACAGATGTTCTGATTGCAGAAATGCTTGACATCAATCCATTGCTTACAGCACTCTATGAGCAGACTTTTCCTGAATCAGATTCTGCCAAGGTCATCAAAATGGTTACCCAACTGGAAAAGGGACGGTAACTTATGATTGGAGCCTCTTATCTATACCTTTCAAACCAAAATAAGAGGCTACAATGCATTTTTTATCAAATAAAACAGATAATAGAACAAAATACGCAATTTCCGGGACCCGCCCCAGAATCTACAAAGGCGTAAGTTTCATCTTAAAAAATATCACAAAGTATCTATAATAGTATCAGGAGTCGGGCGTTAAAACCTAGATTCTGTCTTAAAAATCTTTTGCTTGGTTCTATTATAATGTGGGTTCCCACATAGGAGAAAAATAAAATGTCAGTAAATGTCCAGTCTGCTATCTTGTCGCTTTCCGAGGAACACGGTGGTTCCCTGTCCGTTGTTGTTGATTCCAAGCAGTACACAATGCGTAACGACAACCCATTGTTTGGTCAAGCCGTCGAGGCTTACCGTAAGGAAGATTGGGATTCCCTTATGGGATTCCTTTCCCCTGAGAAGGCTGTTCGAGAGTACCTCTTTGAATATGACGATGTCAAGGTTGAGAATGGCGCAGTCTACTTTGGTGGCTCTGCCGTCCACTCTCTCTGTGTTGACCGTATCCTTCAGTTCTGTGATTCTGGCTTCAGCCCGATGCCTCTTGTGCGCTTCCTGTCCAAGTTGCAGAAGAATCCTTCCCGCCGGTCTGTTGAAGAGTTGTACCGCTTCCTTGAGCGCAATAGTCTCACAGTTACTACCAACGGCAACTTTCTTGCCTATAAGGCAGTCACCAGTGATTTCTTTTCAATCACTGCTGGCAATGCTCAGTTGCTCAAGGGCAAGGATGACGGCAAGGGGCGTATCTTCAACGGTGTAGGTGAAGAGATTCAGGTCTACCGAAACTATGTTGATGATGATGCCAACCGTGGCTGTTCTGTTGGACTCCACGCAGGTACTCTAGAGTATGCACAGACTTTTGGTGGAAGCAGTGGTACTCTGGTCATCGTTGAGATTGACCCAGCAGATGTTGTGAGCGTTCCTCACGATTGCGAGTGCCAGAAACTCCGCACCGCTCGCTACAAGGTTGTAGATATCTGCACCCAGCGTCTTGAACTTGCTGTGTACGATTCCCGATTCTCTACAGAGAATGATGATTGGGATGACGATGAGTGGGACGAGTGTGAGTGCGAAGATGGCGAGTGTGAGTGGGAAGATGAAGAAGAGGATGATTTCCTTGAGGGCGTTGTAGAGGTAAAGTCTCTTGTCAAGTGGTTGTATCAAAACGACTACGATGAACTTGCCTTTGAACTTTCAAGGATGTTTTCTAGTCAGACCTCGGTAACTTGGGAAGATGTCAGTGAGTGTGAATCTGACATTGATTTCCTCAAGCGAATCGCTGAAGAACTCTAAAAATAAGGGGGTGAAAGCCCCCTTATTTATTTTAATCCCATCGAATTCGGTGGGATTAAAACTTCTTAAAATCTCGCGGCCCCGCCCCAGAACCTACAAAGGCATAACTTTCATCTTAAAAATATTATATTGATTTCTATAGTAGTATCAAGTTACAAACTGAAGGAAATCAAAAATGAGTAATGTTGTTCTCGCTGGTCTCGTCAAGACTGCTGTCGCTGAGTTGGTAAATGAGCAGAAGCCATTCAACCTTGCACTTGTTCTCTCCCGAATTCCTGCACAGTCAACCACAGTTGTTGATTTAGATTTCGTAGAGACCCAAATGAACAAGTTGTTCTATGCTGAAGAAATGGCAGATTTCGAAATTTCAATCGTCGATGGCGATATTGTTTATGCTCCTATGACGATGTCGAATCAGCAAATTTCTGATGCTCTCTCTGGTAAGCCTCAAGCAAAGACTGCACAACGTCACATCTACAATCTGGTTTACAGCCCAGACTCCCGTGGTCGTATTCGATTCCCTGTGCGTTTGACAGCCACTGTTCAAAAGACAGATTCCAACAAGGTTTGGGTTGTCACCAATGGTAACGAAATTCGAGTATCTTCACACAAGCCTCGTAGTGTTGCAAACCCAAAGCAGTACACTATTGACTGCTATGGAAATATCCTGATGAAGGTTCCTGCAGACTCTGTCTACGAAATGCGAACAGGTAGGTCTGGCACTCTGGTTGCAAAGCCTGTCACGATGTAGGTTTTCGAGGGAGGAGTTGATTCCTCCCTCCCTTCTTAAAAACATTAAAATATAATCTATAAGTGTAGAGGTAATAAAATGGGTGCTGATATTTATCTAAAAAGTAAGTTTGATAAGAATTTTGACAATGTACAAAAAGAAATCGATGAAGCAGAAACACTTTATAAAGTTACTGCACAACATAGTATTATTGATGTTGCAAATGGTGAAGAAAGTCCGTATGACACAATAATCATGCCTTTGTTAGAGAAGCAGCATTCTGTCGGATATTTCCGAGATGCATATAACTCCTATAGTCTTCTTGGTAATCTGGGTATGTCTTGGACACGCGAAGTTTATGAAAGACTTGATGGCGAAAGTATGCTTTCAGTAGAAAACTGCAAATGGCTTTTAGAAGAGATAAACAATAGGAGAATTGGAGAAGAAGTAGCCAAAGAACCTATTGTTGCAAGATTGCATAGTATGTTTGGTGATGTAAGTTCTACCGTTGAGTTAGACGCTGAGAAGATTGAGCACTTGGTAAAGAAGAAGTCTAAATTGACAAACCTTCTCCAAGACGCTATTGAATTGAAAGAATCATTATATTGTAGTATTTAAGAGGTAAATAAAATGTCTGAAACAATTGAAGTTAAAAAGTTTACTGTTTATGATGATGGTGGTCACTGCTATTGTGCTGTACCGCTTGAATTCTTGCGTGAATTACGCATTTCTAAGTTAATTTCTGGTTTTTCATATACAGACCACAATGCTGGAATGGTTTATGTTGAAGAAGATTGCGATATGGCTATTCTCTGTGAGCGAATGAAGGCAGATGGAATCAAGTTTGAATTGGAAGAAGAATGGGTTGAGCCCGATGAAGATTCTGATTTCAGCCGGTGGATTCACCAGTTTGATTCATACGAAGGTGATGATGATTGTGAAGAAGACCAGAACACAGATGGTATCGAGCAATGGGTTTACGGTGAAGATGAAGACGAAGAAGACTGGGACGAGGATGATGAAGAGGAGGAGGACTAGAGCCCCCTCCTCTTTTCTTCTTAAAAATAATATCAATATTTCTATAATAGTATGAATACGATTTACTCTACTCCTCTTCTTCAAGCGTCTACATCCACTGGTAAGAAAAAGTTTTGGCAGGGTCATGCTTGCACCGATGGTGCTAACTATTTTACATACACAACATATTGCCAAACTATTGGCAAAACCATTGTTGATATCCAATCGGCTGATGACCTCAAAACTCACGAGGGTACAAGTATTTCGAAGATTACACAATCTGCATATGTCACTATTGAGGGTA
>Ga0114974_10003798_pt1 | contig 11357 bp, 14 predicted proteins | sample S_130206_EF_Meta_FD_87318 | JGI IMG/M metagenome (GOLD analysis project Ga0114974, IMG submission 87318) | Freshwater microbial communities from Lake Simoncouche, Canada to study carbon cycling - S_130206_EF_MetaG | ecosystem: Environmental > Aquatic > Freshwater > Lake | place: Lake...
AGCACACCAGAGTTGATGGCAATGGTCAAACAAATACGCCATGCAAATGGCACTGAGTCAATAGAGCTGTTAAGCGGTGCTCGTCTTGATGTAGTAGCAGGAACGCGAGATGGATCGCGTGGTCGCACTGCCGATTTCTTGTGGATTGATGAATTACGCGAAATTGATGAACAGGGTTTTACAGCTGCAACTCCAACCACGAGAGCGCGTCCCAATGCTATGAGTCTATTCACATCGAATGCGGGTGATGCATTTAGCACAGTGCTCAATAACATGCGCGAAAAGTGTTTGACAAATCCGCCTAAATCCCTTGGTTATTATGAGTATTCTGCCGAGCAGTATTGCAAGATTGACTTTTCACCAGCTTTTTGGCAACAAGTGGCAAATGCTAATCCTGCCCTTGGCTACACAATTACAAAAGAAACAATAGAAGAAGCTATTTCAACATCTAGTTTAGAAGCTACAAGAACTGAGATATTGTCGAGCTGGATTGATGCTTTACAAAGTCCTTGGCCTATGGGTATTCTTGAAGAAACATCCGATGCCACATTGGAATTGACTGTCGGTGCATACACAGTATTTGGTTTTGATGTTTCTCCAAGCAGACGCACTGCAAGCCTTGTTGCTGGACAACTTATGCCAGATGGTCGCATTGGCGTTGGTATTTTGGAGCAATGGACATCTCAGGTAGCTGTGGGCGATTTACAAGTGGCCGCTGGTATAAAGGCATGGTGCGATTTGTATAGACCAAGGCTTGTTTGCTTTGATCGGTATGCAACTCAATCCATTGCAGATCGCTTGACTCAAAGTGGTGTTGTTTGTGCCGATGTCTCAGGTCAGCAGTTTTATCAAGCCTGTGGGGATTTGCTTAATGGCCTTGTCTCTCATTTAGTGGTTCATAATGGGCAACAAACTCTCATAGATCAAATGAACAATTGCAGCGCGAAAGTCTCGGATTCAGCTTGGAGAATCGTAAAGCGTAAATCAGCAGGCGATATCAGCGCATGTATTGGACTTGCAATGGTTGTAAGCAAGTTAATGCTTCCAACACCTAAACCTCAAATTATTGTTTAGACAGTTCGTGGCGTGTTGTCTAATTACTTGACAAATGCTATACTCTGTGTCTATGGGTATATTTTCGCGCACAGTGTCACCTCAAAAGAAGCCGACTGTCGAAGCACAGTATGCCCCTACTATTATGGGGGAAAATCTTAACTCCATAGTAAATATGATTCTGCCGCGTGTATCTCGCAACGCTGCCATGTCCGTTCCTTCCGTAGCTAGATGCAGAAACCTTTTAAGCGGTGTCATTGGCGGTCTGCCTCTCAATCTTTATCGCGTTTCTACGGGAGAAGAATTAGGCAATCCAGTTTGGTGCAATCAACCTGCACTTAATCAACCACGATCTATTACAATGGCATGGACAGTCGATTCATTGCTTATGTATGGGGTAAGTTATTGGCAAGTAACAGAGGTTTATGCCGAGGATGGTCGCCCTGCTAGATTCCAATGGATTCCAAATGTCAAGGTAACTTTTAGCACAGATTTAACTAACACAAATGTTACACAGTATTACATTGATGCTAAAGCTGTACCAATGTCAGGTCTTGGAAGTTTAATTACATTCCAAGCATTTGATGAGGGCATTCTCGAACGCGGATCAGAAACGATACAAGCAGCAATTGATTTGCGTAAAGCAGCAGTTATTGCAGCAGCAACTCCAATGCCTACTGGTTACATTTCCAATTCGGGTGCTGACCTTGATCCAAAAGAAGTTCAAGGATTGCTTGCTTCTTGGCGACAAAGCAGATTAAATAGATCAACTGCTTATTTAACTTCTACTCTTAGTTACAATGTTGCATCGTTCTCACCTAAAGACATGATGTATGATGAAGCACAACAATTTTTAGCAACTGAAATTGCCAGATTGTGCTCAATTCCTGCTTACATGCTATCGGCTGAAGCTAACAATTCTATGACTTATGCAAATGTCTTGGACGAAAGAAAACAATTTTATTCTCTATCACTAGCTCCTTATGTATGTGCAATAGAGGATCGTCTTTCTATGAATGACATAACAGCAGCAGGAAACGCTGTTCGATTCGATGTAGATTCTTCCTTCCTTAAAACAGAACCAATGCAGCGATTGCTAGTTATTGAAAAGATGCTGGCACTTGGCTTAATTACTGTTGAGCAAGCGATGGAGATGGAAGATTTAACACCTAACGGAAGTAATGGTATCCAATGACAAATATCCTAACTTTCTCGTCAGAGCTTACAGCGAACCTAGAGGAACGCACCATCTCAGGCAAGATAGTCCCACAAGGAACAGGCGAAGTCGGTAACACCTCAGCTGGTAAAGTTGTATTTGAGAAAGGCTCAATTGCACTTCCAGATGATCCTAAAACTATTAAGTTACTTAATCAACACGATTCAAAAAAACCACTTGGTAAAGCGACAGCATTTATTGAGCAAGCAGGCGATGGAATTTATGCATCATTTGCTATCAGTCGCTCTGCAAGGGGTACAGAGGCTTTGATTCTTGCAGAAGAAGGATTGCAATCTGGTCTTAGTGTCGGTGTTGAAGTAATTACATCAAAACAAAAAGGCGGCGTGATGCATGTCTCCGCTGCTAAGCTCTTTGAAGTCAGCCTTGTAACTGAGGCCGCTTTCAAATCAGCTATGGTCACAGATATTGCAGCTGAGGAATCCCCAGTTGTAGAAGAAGAAAACCAACCAACAGAAAGCGAGGCAGTCGTGGAAAATACTCCCGATGTCGCAGCACCAGAAGTTGAGGCAACGGCTGTCGAAGCTGCTCGCCCAACTGTTAGCATAACCAATGTGCGCGAGCGCGTTGCACCACTTACAGCAGGACAGTACCTTGATGCAAACATTCGCGCAGCACTTGGCGATTCAGATGCTCGCCGTAAAGTCATGGCTGCTGACGATTCAACATCGACAAATACTGGCCTAACACTTGCGCCACACCTTAATACATTCATGACAGATACATTCACAGGCCGTCCAGCATTTGAAGCTGTCACACGCGGCTCACTTGCAGGCGTAACTGGAATGTCTTTCACCATTCCTCGTTTATTTACTAATGCTACATCTGCAGATACAGCACCAGCAGTTGCAGCTGTAAATGAAGGCTCAGCAACAACTGAAACTGGAATGACTAGCCAATATGACACAATTTCTGTCCAAAAATACAGTGGCCTCAACGAGGTCAGTTTTGAGCTCATTGACAGAAGTTCTCCTGCTTTCCTAGATTTACTTATGACAGAACTTCGCAAGGCATACGAAAAAGCAACAGATGCTGCTCTTATCGCCAAATTCACATCAGCGGGAACACAAGCAACGGCTACAGCTGCAACAGCAGCAGGTTTGCAATCATTTATTGCAACTGAAACAGCAGCTGCATATAAGGGAACTGGTGGCGCATTCGCTAACAAGTTAGTTGCTTCAACAGATCAATGGGCTGCAATCAACGGATATGTAGATGGTTCTTCACGACCACTATATGCAGCACAAGGCCAGACACAGAACGCATCAGGCGCAGTAGTACCAACAGCAGTTGTTGGAAATGTTCTTGGTACTTCACTTATTGTTGATCACAACATCACAGTAAGCGGTGTTGTTGATGAGTCTGCTTTCCTTGTTGCACCAGAAGCTGTTTATACATGGGAATCACCACAGACTGAACTTCGCGTCAATTTGCTTGGTACAGGCCAAATTCAGATTATGCTATATGGCTATCTTGCAATGTATTGCGGTAATGGCAAGGGCGTACGCCGCTATAACCTAACTTAATAAGTTAGAAACTAAGTCGCTCTGAGGGTCAGTAGCCCTCTGACCCTCAGAGTCTTTAGAAAGGATTAACATGTCTCTTTGTACAGAAGCTGAATTACGCGCAGCACTTGGCGTAGGCAGTCTGTATTCTTCTGCCACATTGCAAACAACATGCGATGCAGCAGATGATGTAATCCTTCCTATGTTATGGGCAAATTATGAATTTAATTCGGCTCATAGCAACACAACAACTGAAGGCACTTTATATTTTGATTTCGACATAAGAGATGTTTTTTATGTAGGTCAAGTTGTCACTATAAGTCAAAATGGCAGCCCTTTTAATGGTTCAAAAACTCTGACAGCTGTTGGAGAAGATTCAATTACCTTTGCAGTTACTGGCTCACCTACTGCTACTGTCAAGCATGCCGCTGTTCCTTTTGGAAAAGTTGCTGGCACATCCAATGTCGATTGGACAGCAGATTCAGCCGTACAAGAAGCAGCTTTAATGATCGCTGTTGATATCTGGCAAGCCCGTCAAACCACAAGTTCAGGCGGCGTTGCTGTTGATTTCCAGCCCTCACCTTGGAAGATGGGTTCAGGACTTCTTGCAAGGGTACGAGGTTTGCTCGCACATACACTCGATCCGCGTTCAATGGTTGGATAGGCCATGACAGTTGCTATCACTACACTTAGAACCACACTTGCCACAGCCTTAGTCAATAACGCCAAATGGCAAACATTTGCTTATCCACCAGCGACAATTCTCGCAAACAGTTTAATAATTTCTCCAGATAACCCTTACCTTGTTCCAAACAATAATAGTCGCAGCACTATTAGCCCATTAGCAAACTTTAAGTTAATTATTACTGTTCCTCTTTTTGACAATGAGGGGAATCTTAATGGCATTGAAGATGCAGTTGTAAGTGTGTTCGCACAACTTGCAGCGACTTCATTGGTCTATAATGTAGGCGCAGTCAGCGCACCAAGCGTTCTCGAAGCTCCATCAGGCACACTTTTGAGTTGCGAGATGTCCGTATCAATACTAACAAGTTGGAGTTAAATTATGTCCGATAACGACAAGGCAAACGCAGATTGGCTCGTGCGAATCGGTCAAGCTGCAACAGAATCAAAACCAGTTACTAAGAAAGATGAGGAATAATCATGGCTCAAGGCTTAACCAATAAGGTCGGTTTTAAGGTAGGCACAACGAGTCCTGCTTCAATCGATCTCAGTGCGTATGTAACAAGTTTCACATTAACTCGTTCAGTTGATAGCTTGGAAACCACAGCAATGGGTGACACAGGCAGACGATATGTGGCTGGACTCCAAACAAATTCCATTACAGTGGAACTAATCAATGATGATGCAGCATCAGCAGTTCTTCAGACAATGAACACATTGTTTGCAACTAATGCATATTTCAAGTGCGCACTAGATTCATCATCTATAGGTTCTGCTGCAAATCCTTTCTACAGCGGTCTAATGTTGGTTGATTCTATTACTCCTATAAATGGCTCTACAGGTGATTTAGGAGTGCAGAGCTTGACTTTTCAGGTTTCAGGAGCAATTACAGTAGCCACAACAGGTACATTCTAAACAACTAAAAAAGGGGCAAATCATGGCACAGTTAAAAGTTACATTTGCAGATGGAAAAGTAGTGCAAGGGGAAGTGACTCCCTTAATCGAATATCTATTCGAACAGCATTACAACATGGGGTTCCACAAGGCGTTTCGTGAAGAAGAACGCCAAACTCAAGTGTATTTTCTTGCGCATGAAGTTGTTAAGAGGTTAGGTGAGCCAGTAGATGCAAGGTTAGAGACTTTCATCAGCACTCTTAAAAGTGTTGAGGTGTTAGACTCCGACCCTTTGTCTTAAAGCGCGATCTTCCATTCACTTACCTTATTGCTAGACTTAGCATTAGGTTGGGGATTGCGCCACAGCAGTTATTAGAGTTAGACCCAATAATGCTTCAAGCCTTGTTGCAGGGTCTTAGAGATGAAGCAAAGGAGTCCAGCGATGCCAGTAGAGGTAAAGGGCGTAATCGCACTCCGTAAGGCTCTTAATGCCTATGCTCCAGATTTGGCCAAAGAACTGACTGCTGAGATTACAAAATCCTTAAAAGTTATCCAAAAGGATGCCAGAGGGTTTGTGCCTAACAAGGCTCCAGCTGGTCTTTACAATTGGGAGTTTAATCCTAATCGTAAATTAACTGCTAAAAATTCTATGTTTAGAACTTTTTCATCAGAGGGAGAACGAGTGCGATTCTTCCCACTTTACAATGCTTCCGAAATAAAGCGCGGCATTGTCTATCGCACTGGCTATGGCAAGCCAAATGCTAAAGGATTTAGATCATTGTTTAGGGTTCGTAATATGTCGGCAGCTGGTGCAATTTATGAAACTGCTGGTAGAAAAAATCCTGCTGGTGATCCTAAAAGCAAATCTAATAATCCCAATGCGGGTGCTAGGTTTGTTCAACAAGGTGCTCTTTATGGTCGCAAGCGCGATGGCCAAGATATGCGAGGACGGCTTATATTTCGTGCTTGGGATCAAGATGAGGGCAAACAGACAATAGCAATTTTCAAAGCTATTGATGTGGTTAATGCTAAGTTTAACAAGCGCACAACTGTGAGCAGTTCTCAGGCAATTGCATGAGCAATATCTTAATTAGTCTTGCCGCTGAATTTACTGGGAAAAAAGCATTCAGCCAAGCCGATAAAGCAGCTAAAGCCCTAACTAAAACTATAGGTAATCTTGCTCAGGGATTTGGCGTAGCCTTTTCAGCTAGAGCGTTAGCCCAATATAGCAAGCAAGCAGTCATGGCATTTGTGGCCGATGACAAAGCAGCAAGAGTTCTTACTCGTACTTTGAACAATCTTGGTCTGGCTTTCGCTGACCCAGCAGTTAAAACTTTTATAGCAGACTTAGAAAAGCAATACGGCGTTCTTGATGATCAACTTCGTCCTGCCTATCAAAAATTAGTTACCACGACTGGAGATTATCGTAAGTCTCAGCAGTTATTGCAGACTGCTCTTGATTTAAGCGCACAAAGTGGCATTGATGTTGTTTCTGTAACAGATGATATTGCAAGGGCGTACGCGGGTAACACTAAAGGCTTGCAGAAATATGGACTGGGTTTAAGTAAAACTCAATTAAGTGCAATGTCATTTGCTGAAGTCTTGGTTCGAATTACCAAGATTTCTAATGGTCAAGCAGCTCTAGCCGCTGAGACTTATTCTGGAAAACTAGACAAACTTAATGTTGCAGCAGCAAACGCCTCTGAAACTCTGGGCGGGGCATTGGTTGATGCTTTCAGTACCATTGCAGGCAATGGCGATATAGACAAAGCAATTGGCAAGATTGATTTCTTTAGTAAGCTCTTGGCAACCCTGATTTCCCCTAAACTTTTTGAACAGGCTTTTACTGGGGTTGAGTTTAAGTATGGCTTAATTCCAATGAATAAAACGCCTTTGACTAATCGTTCAAAGAGTCCAGCAGGAACCTATGCTAGAAATCAGGCAGAGATTAAGGCTGCCGCTGCCGCTAAGAAACAGCAAGCCGAGATGCTGGCAACCAATAAAAAGACCTTGAAATCCCAGCAAGATGCATTGAAATTGTCTAAAGCAAAGGCAATCTTTGACATCCAAAAGATTCAGATTGAAGCAGCCCTTAAAGGTAAGATAAGCGAAGAAGATCGCGTTCGCCTGTTACTTATGAAGGCCATCAATGCTGAGAACTTAGACGACATTGACAAATATACAAAAGCTCTCGATGCAGCACAAGCTAAGACTAAAGAATTACAAACATTGCTTGATGCAATGGGTAAAAACAAACTGGGCAACATTGTCTCATCAGAGTTTTACAAAGGAATGAGCGAAGCTGAGATTGCTCTGGAAAAGTTTAAGGAATCTGGCAATTTAAGAATCGCTGGTATTGGAAATCCCGTAACAGCAGACTTTTATCGTGGTTTAAGCGATGCCATGATTGCCTTAGAACGATTTAAGGAAGCAGGCGGATTTAGACTTGCTGGAGTCGGCGGTCAAAGTACAGTCACTACTAATGGGGCAGGTGGTTTTACAGATGCACAAAACGCGGCAAAACTTGCAGCAGAAGCGGCAGCAAAAGCAGCTGCTGATGCAGCTGCAGCTGCAGCTGCTGCTACTACTGTTGTTGTCAATATAGCAGGCACTGTAACTGCTCAGGCAGATTTAGAAAAAGCAATCCAAGATGCAATTAATGCTTCTAGAGCTGCTGGCAATGTTGATGCATTAGCTCCTAAATCATGGCGAGGCGAAGTGTAATGGCTTTACCTGCAACAGTAGGCGTAACAATCAACTTTAGTGATGGCCCAGCGTATGCACAGGCTATGATTCTTGATCAAGGTTTGTTAGGCACAAATGTTCTTGCCAATAGTGCAGCAATTATTGTTGATTACTCAGCACAGACTACTCAAATTGCCACACGCAGAGCGCGTGACATCATCAATGACATTTACAACACAGGCAGTGCCTCAGTCAAGATTCTTGATCCTGATGGGGATTTTAATCCCACCAACACGCTTTCTCCGATTTATGGTTATGTAAAACCTTTACGCAAGATACAGATAACAGCTACTTATGGGGCTACGACTTATAGCCTGTTTAGTGGTTACATCTCTGAGTATCGATATACCTACCCAGAAGGCCAAGAGATTGGCTATGTGACAGTTCAGGCTTTTGATGCCTTTAAGATTCTCAACCTTGCCTACATTTCAACTGTAACAGGCGCAGTTCTAGGCCAAGACACAGGCACTCGCATTGACAAGATTCTTGATGAGGTCGATTGGCCTGCATCAATGAGATCAATATCAGTGGGTAATACAACTTGCATTGCAGACACAGGCACATCTCGTACTGGCCTACAAGCCATCCGCGTGGCAGAGTTTAGCGAGCTAGGGGCTTTCTACATGGATGGAGCAGGCAACGCCATTTTCAAAAATCGCACTGAGACTATTCAAACAGCAGGTGGCACTCCTACAGTCTTTAATCAGACTGGTGGCATTGACTATGCAAACTTAAAATTTGCCCTAGACGATAAGCTCATTATCAATTCAGCTAATATAACTCGCGCTGGTGGTACAACTCAAACTTCTACAGACACTGTAAGCGTTGATACATATTTCTTGCATAGCGTTAATTCCAACAACCTCATTATGCAAACTGACGCAGATGCCCTTAATGTGGCACAGCTCTATGTCGCTTCCCGTAAAGACACAAATTTGCGCATTGATTCAATGACCCTTGATCTTATGACTGATAATTACAGTGCAGGCGTTACTGCCGCTTTAAGCATGGACTTTCTTTCTCCTGTCACTATTTCTAACATTCAACCAAATGGAGACACAATTACAGAGACTCTACAAATTCAGGGAATGAGTCACGACATTACCCCTACTTCATGGGTAAGCAACTTTTTGACAATGGAACCCATAACCGATGGCTTCCTGCTTGATTCGACAATATGGGGTATCCTTGATACATCCGTACTTAGTTACTAGGAGATAAGATGGCTAAACAGACCTTCACCACTGGGCAGGTGCTGACTGCTGCCCAAATGACATCGCTGCAACAAACAGCAATGGGCGGTGGATCAACTACTGCCAAGACTACAAGTTATGTCTTGGTAGCTGCTGATGCTGGAACAGTCGTACAAATGAATAGCGCAAGTGCTACAACCATTACAGTCAATACTGCATTGTTTGCAGCTGGAGACACTGTCCAAATTCAGAATGTGGGAAGCGGCGTATGCACTGTGACTGCTGGCACAGCTACAGTCAGCACAAGTGCAGTCTTAGCATTAAAGCAATATGATGCTGGCAGTTTGTATTTCAACAGCACAAGCGCGGCACTATTCTTTGCAGCCGATGCAGCCGACAATACTTCGCCCTTAACTACAAAAGGTGATTTATACGCTTTTTCTACGACCAATGATCGCTTGCCAGTCGGCACAAATAACCAAATACTTGTGGCGGATAGTACCGCCTCTACGGGCTTGGCTTATAAAAGTGTAGGCGTTGCCAATGGATTGACTACAACTGGCGACACAATTTACTCATCAAGTGGTACAACACAATCTCGTTTAGGAATTGGCTCAACTGGTCAAGTATTGACTGTGGCTGCAGGTGTGCCTAGTTGGGCTACTCCAGCAAGCGGTGGAGGTATGACTTTAATATCTACTACAACGCTCTCAGGTGCATCCGTAACTCTTTCTTCAATTCCAAGCGGTTATGTCAATCTTGTTTTGACAGTAAAAAAGGCAACTAACTCAACGGCTGACGGCAATTTCGCTATTGAGCCAAATGCAACAGGTGCAACTGGTTACAACTGGGTTACTGGTGTCTATGACGGAACGGCTTACGCTGGCAACTCAACACGGGTCAGAACACTTACCACGCAATTACGCACTAATGATGCAAATGCACTTACAACGACATTCTACAATCACGAACAATTAGACTGGACTGCATTTTCAATGGATGGCGGTTATTATTCTGGAGATTATCACGCTCTTAATAATGCTGGTTATTGCTATGTACCAGCTTCGGCAATCACTTCACTCAAGATTCTTAATACTGGAGGCAACTGGGCTTCAGGTACTGCATACCTATACGGAGTTAAATAATGACTAAACCTATGATTCGTATTCACGATATAGCAACTGATGAAATTATTGACCGCGAGATGACTGACGCAGAGTTTGAGATTCATCAGGCTGAACAGGCAGTTTATGCTGCAGAAGCGGCAGCAATAGCAGAAGCCGAAGCAGTTAAAGAAGCAACTAAACAAACCGCACAGGCAAAACTCGCTGCACTTGGTTTGACTGCTGACGACTTGAAGGCACTTGGGCTATAAGTGGAACACTTGACTAAGATGATTACTTATGAAGCCGCGTCTATCTAAAGCTGCTATCCAACTTCGTGAGCAGTTAGATGATTCCTTCCCAGATCGTGACAGGGCATCGGATGGTTGGGTCGGTGATACCAGACACGCTGCTCGCAAGTCTGATCATAATCCAGATGAGCAAGGCTGGGTTCGTGCCATTGACCTTGACGCAGATTTATTCGGTGCAGGGGTCAAACCGCATATCATGCCAGACCTTGCAGATCAGCTTCGAATCAGTTGCAAGTCTAAGACAGAAAAGCGCATCTCGTACATTATTTTTAACGGCAGGATTGCGTCTCCCGTCCTTAACTGGAAGTGGCGCAACTACACAGGGGCTAACAAACACACTCACCACATGCATGTCAGTTTTAAGAAAGAAGCTGACTTACTGGGTGAGTTTTATTCGATACCTATGTTAGGCGGAAACTAATGAACATGAAGAATCCTTTCATCCTTACTGCTGGCGCATTCCTATCAGCTTGGGCTGCATCTAACTTTGCACTTGACTATCGTGCAGTTCTTTGGGCTGTTCTTGCTGGTGTATTTGGATATGCGACTCCTAAAAAGTGACACAATCCGACTTCTTCACGCTCTACTTAGGCACACTGGCAATAGTCGGTGGCTTGTCTGGGTATGTCATTACCCAC
>Ga0114974_10003799_pt1 | contig 11356 bp, 21 predicted proteins | sample S_130206_EF_Meta_FD_87318 | JGI IMG/M metagenome (GOLD analysis project Ga0114974, IMG submission 87318) | Freshwater microbial communities from Lake Simoncouche, Canada to study carbon cycling - S_130206_EF_MetaG | ecosystem: Environmental > Aquatic > Freshwater > Lake | place: Lake...
CCAAGCGCAGTAAGGCTTGTTCCAGTTTGAGAGCCTCCTGCCAACGCACTAGCGCCAAGCGTTGTATTTCCAACTATAGAACCATTGCCTTTACCTACTGTTAGACCTGAGATAGATGCGTCAGATGTTGTGGTAATCGTAGTAAACGATGGAGAAGCACCACTCACCGCCATAGTCCCTGATGCGGAAGGTAGTGTGACTGTGACTGTCCCCGCTACCGCAGGTGCAGATAGGGTTACTGCCCCAGATGTATCGCCATTAACAACAATGCTTGCCATATTTTTTCCTTAAACGACTACCCAGCGTGAGCCGCTGGCGACTGTTACTGATTGACCACCTGCTATTGAAACAGGTCCCGCAGACATAGCGTTAGACCCAGATGCTACTGTGTAACTTGTACTAATTGTTGCGCTGTTAACCACAATACCATTACTTGCATTTAAAACCGTAGAACTGAACTCTCCAGTGCTTGGCTTGTATAGCAACTTGGCGTTGCTCGTGTAAACGTTCTGTGCTGTCCCGCTGGTAGCCGCTGCAAGCAAAGGATAGATGTTGGAAGACGTTGAGGTGTCATTGCTGATTGCTGACCCACCCACTGACTTCCATGCTGGGGATGACCCACTATAGCCCTCAAACTCATTGCTTGTGGTGTTGTAACGCAACATACCCGTAACAGATGAAACGGGTTGTTGTCCTGTCGTACCCTTACTAATGGTCAAAGCACCAGTAGAAGAGAAGATAGAGTCTGCCGAAGCGTTGAGGGTGGTGACGTTAGAGATGCCGTATTGATTGGCAATCTTTACAAAGTCAACCCCATTCCAAGCGCATATTGCCAACTCATTGGCTAAGATAGTTACGCCAGTTGTTGGACCTGCTCCTACCAGTTTGATGGACTGGGTGCTACCTGTCTTGTTAATAACAATGTAGACCTTAGACTGGGCTGGCGCTGTGATGGTTCTAGTGACTGTCCCGCTGGCTGTCCATAGGAGAATGGCTTCCCTAGATGTATTAGAAACGCCATTAGTAGTAGTTAATGTTACATCTGCGTCAGAAGATATGGTGGTAGTTCCAGCAATTGCTGATTCCACAAGATTGGTGATGGAGGCATTAACGACATCGCCCCACGTACCCGACAGTTCACCTGTTACGGGCAGTGCAAGTCCCAACAGTGAGGTATATGCTGTGGTCACGTTATGCTCCTATATTCTTTCATTTTATAGCCCTTTTTACTAAACTACAACCCAACGAGCGCCAGAACCTAGAGTAACTGACTGACCGCTTGCAACGGTGATTGGACCTGCTGACATGGCTGAGTAACCTGCGGCTATGGTGTAACTTGCACTTACTGTCTGGCTGTTTACATGAAGTCCATTGCTTGCAACCACATTAGAACCAGTCAGCGTGTTTGGCGTAGTAACTGCTCCAGCCGTGCTTATAGTCAAGGCATCCGCTGTATTGACAGAACCGTTAACAATAAAACTGATTGCTTGGCTGTCCCAAGTTCCTATGGCTAGTGGACCGCCATTTGATTCTAAAAATACCGCTGATGCAGCAGAAAATTTGTTGTTTGGATACCCTGCCGCAGAAAAACTGTAAGCCGAGTTGTTTGCACCAATTTCAAGATAAGCCGAGCGATTTTCATTATTAACCGCATAAGCACCGTAACTTGTATTGCTTGAACTTGTGTTTTGTAAACTCGTATAAAGATACAGTGTTTCACTTGCTGTAAAAGCCGCAATCATTCCCGTATCAGAAGTTGTTGTGTTACCAACATTCAATGAGCCAACAGTAGATGCGCCAGTTGTATAGGGAATCAGAACCCTGCCATTAGCGTCTTGGTTTACCGACTTTCCAGAGGGATAGGTAACAAATACGTTTTTTGTTCCAGCAGAAAAGTTAACCAACGAACCTGAGTTGCTAGAAGAAAGAACGGTTGTACGGGCTAGGGTTGTCCCTGATGAGGTGTATGTTCCTATCCCAACTTCCCACTCGGAGAGTGTTTGACTTGCAATTGTGTAGTAAGTGGTGTTTGCGTTACCTACAACGGAAAATGATTGATAACCCGTAACCGCTCCAAGCAAAGTCACTGTTCCCGTACCAGTCGTTGTGGTGGTCTCATTTACTCTGTCTGCTAGTACAAGTGCCATATTTTTTCCTTACGCTACCGTGTCAATGACTTGCCAATCAGCGGTTTGACTATCATCTATATTTTGCCAGTTTGCTGTTTGACTGTCATCTATAGGTTGCCAAGAGAAGTAACCAAGTTGCCCCTGATAGCCTCTGGCAAAATTACCAGTCAAAGCCTTTGAAATACTAAACCCAGTAGTTCCAACGTTACCAGTGGCGTTTAAACCAGTTAGTGCTGCTGCCTTGCCGGGCAATATTGTTCCAACAAACCCAGAAGCACTATTACCACTCAAAGCAACAGAAACACTCTGTCCTACTGTTCCTACGTTACCACTAGCCGCTACGCCTGTTAAATCAACTGTGATTGATGAAGTGACAGTACCAACGAATCCTGATGCAATATCGCCTGTTTGTTCTGGGGCTAGGGATGGGGTTACCGTACCCACTGCTCCAGAAGCCACAGCACCAGTCAATGCCACCGACATGGTTGGCGTAACTGTACCTATAAAACCAGATGCCACATCTCCTGTTTCTGCGGGAGATACGCTTGGTGTAACCGTTCCTACCGCACCTGATGCTGTCCTGCCTGTTAGCGCAACAGACTGCTCTGGTGTTACCGTACCTCCAAAACCTGATGCCAAGTTGCCCGACAGAGCAACAGAGACACTAGTTGTAATTGTTCCAACTAAGCCAGAGGCGTTTAAACCAGTTAAGGCAACAGTCTCGCTGGTGGTTACCGTTCCAACAAACGCAGATGCAGAAAGCCCCGTCAGGGCGACACTAACGTCACTTGTCCCTAGACTCGCAAACGGGGATTGAGCAAAAGCGGAGATACCAAACATGGTTTAAACGGCTTTTAGCCGCCTCCGCTTATGTTGTAGAGATACGCAGTAAAGCGGTGCTGGTTGTGTTTGAAGGCATCGTCAACGCAAAAGTACCAGCGGTAATCGTTTGGTTACCAAATGTATATACGCCAACAGCCTTGTTTGACTGGGTTGAGTTATACATAAGCATCGCATTGAAAGAAGTTGTCAATGTGACGTTGGTATAACTGATACTTGCTGAAGGTGTCCAGTACGCTACACCAGCAGTTGCAGAACTGTTTGTCGAAGCAGGAGCAGTAGCGTTAGTGATTGTTACGCCACCAGCCGTGTAGTTAGTTCCAGTCACTTCGCCTGTAGCCGAATAAACGGTAGTAGAAGCGTCAATCGTGGCGCTGGTCAAGTACAAAGCCGCCTTGAATGTGTCTGCTGTAGTTGCCGCACGGATAGGTGCTACGCCAAAGTTATGAGTTGCTGTAAGCACTTCTCCCAAGAAGGAGGTGCAGAGTGATGCTGTATTTGCCATGATGTTTCCCTGTTAGAAAGTGCCTACTTCGCCACCGATAGGTAACGAGCGTTTTAGTGTTACATGGGCAGAGCGATGAACCATTTCACCTTCCAGCCAGTATTCAACCCAAGTGGTTAATTCGTTGTCGTCCTCAAATGTCCCCTCACGCTTTTCTAGCAGAGAGTCATCCATGTCGCCTTTAGTGGTGGTTACTATCAACTTGTACTCCTTATTAAAGCACTGGTAACTGTGTTTGCTGGTAATGTAACTACAAAGTTTGGACCAGCGGTTTTGTCTGAGCCAAAATTCAGTATTGCTATGGATTTATTGCCTTGTGTTGCATTGTAAATTAATGCTCCTCTACAAGTAAAGGAAACGTTAGTCCATGACACATTGTCAAAACTTACATACACCGTGCCGTTACTTTGATTGACGGTAACGTTTGTACAGACTTTACCGCCAGCGGTGTAGTTAGCAGAGGTCACCTCACTTGTTGATGCATACACGGTAGTGTTGGCATCTAGATTTGCATCTGCTGTGTACAGCGCCATCTTTACGGTGTCCGTGCTCAAGTCTTGTACGCCCTTGAACATGTCCACTATAAATGAGGTGGTAATGGTTTGAACAATCATGTGACAGGATATTTAGGTAAGCCGTCACGATAAGCATCGCCCTTCTCCTTGGCATCGCCAAGTTGTTTGAGAAGAGCCATAGATTCATCCGCACGAGATTTATAAAGAACAACCAAGTCCTGCTCGCCTTTCATGTATGTGATGGCTTCCATCAAACACATATTGAGCAAAGCGGTATCAAAGTTATCGCCCAGCCATGTTGTATTGGCAGTAACAATTGACTCAGGATAGTAGAAATAATGCAATTCCATCTTGTATGCCACATCTGGGGTGGGAGCAAGGATGAAAGACAGTTCTGTAGGATTGCCCGTTTGAGGTCCAAAAAGACCGTAATACATGGGTAACCCAGTATCTTTAGGATTTGGGTAGGCTTGGCGTATAAAGTTAACGTCTTTATTTAGAAGATACGTATAGTTTTCGTTACTCAAGCCGTAGTTTTCAATGACAGCCAAGGAAAAAGTAGACAAATAATCGTCAGGAGCAGATAGGTAACGATTGTTTACCGTACAGTTTCCTATGGAATTCTTACGCAAAGATGGCAACTGAACAGAGTTGTAAATCTTCTGTTCTGCTTGCTGAATGAAGCGGTTTACATCGACTGTCGGAAAAGTGTTTTCCGTGTAATCCTGTATAGCCGTTACCAATTGTGCGTAATTCATCGTTTAAACCTTATGCCATCGGACCACGACTCATCGTGCCCTTGGTGGCTGCGCCTGTTCCACGCATTTTGATACCAGATGTCTTTGTCTCTGGGTAGTTACCCTTACTAATACCAGCGACAGATGGGTTCATCTTGTTCATAAACTCAGCACCAGTCTCGGTTGGAACTGTTGCAGACATGGCTTTGCCATCCATAGTGTGTGGCTTGGCATAGACGCTGGCATCGCCAACTTCTTTGCCCATCATTTTTTTAGAGAAACCCATTATCGACCCCTTTGATTAGCAGCACGTGCCAAGTTACGACCCATAGTCTTATAGTTGCTGTTTAAACTGCTCTTGGCGGATTTTGGTCCTTTGTCAATAATCTTTTTTCCATCATTTGGAAAGACCTGTGCATCGGTTTTACCTCTGCTGGCTACGCCATCTGCTGTTTTTTTGTATCCCATTTTCTACTCCTAACTGGTTGAAATTGTTACCGTACCTATCTGAAAAGATAATACCAAACTGTTGGGTGTAAGACTAGCATCAAAGCCTTGTGAACCACCTACAGGATTCCATCCCCATTCAAATACTCGACTGCCGCCCTCTGGGTAACCATTGGCATTTTGTGCCGTTGTATTACTGTTAGAAACCTGCAATCCGCTATTACCAGACATCTGGTAACTCACATCTGGTCTAGGCTCCAAAACCGCCTGTGGGTCAAACACTGGGTACATACCCAGAGATAACTGTGGCTGGTCGGGGTCCCAACACTCAGGACAAACCTTAATGTTATAAAGGCGGGTCTTGATGATTTCCTTCTTCAACTCCTTGAGCATGTAGCGCTGACCGCACCTGTCACACTCGGCAATTGAATGTTTACCTGATGCGTAAGCGTTTGCCATTTTTTAACTAAAGAACATTTGACGAGGAACAAGCCGCAATGAGGCTTTCTCTCTGTCTTCTTGAGATGCAACTAGCCACGCCTCGTCATACATTTGTTTGAGCATTTGAACCCTGTTTTGCGCTTCTGGGTTCTTTACTGACAATTGATACGCCAAAGCAGCAATCATGCATGGCAAAAAGCGGAAAGGAATGTCCTCAACCTGAGTTCCAGACCCAGTATCTTGCACCCTACGCATGCGCCAGTACACCAATGTGTAGTCTCCGCCATCGTTAGGAGTGGGCCAAACGCTTACAGTCGGCAAATTCTGCTGGTAAATCGTTGCTCCAGAGGCGTGTATAGCGGCAGTTGTATTATTTTGACCACGAGCACACAACTGCAACTGGTTATTTGCAATGCTGGTGTAGTAAATGGTCTCTGCGCCAACCTGAATGTAGCCAGAAGCGGCTAAATCAACAGTCGAGTTGACTTGGATGTTAGTGTCCGTTGCGCTGATACCCGTTACTGTGCCGTTTGAACCATTCCCAAGCACGGTAGCGTTGGTTAAGTTGGTCATTCCAGACTGACGGTTGATATACAACTGGATTGGACGACCATTTGCCAACTTATTGGGGATTTGTAGGTACGTTACCGCAGAAATACGGGTAATACTGATGTCAATCTGGTTTGTAGTGCCTTGATTCTGGCGTACAACGTGGTCTAGGAGGTCAATTGTGTCCACGGGAAGGGGGTAGGCTACCTGACCCGTTACAAGCGGTATCTCGCCCTCTTCTACCGTCCACAAATTGATGCCTCGACTAGCCCAATCCATCGTAATCAGGTTAAGACTACGCCTAGCGGTGCGTAACTGATAGCCAGTACGCATTTCAATTCCACAACGCTCATACGCCTCTTCCGCAATTTCATTGAAATCGAGGTTAAACGTTGATGTTCCGCTAGTATTTGCCATTTATCTAAACCCTGCTGTTTTCTTTGCTATGCTTTTTGGCTGGGCTACAAACTGTTTGCCCTTGGCTTTACCTGCTCGCTTTGCTTTTGTCGTTGCCGCATACTCTTTAGAACTTAAAGACTTGATTGCCGCCTCTGGCAAATAGCGCTCGCCTGTTTTTGATGAAGGCTTTCCCGACTTGGTACGCCACTTCTGGTCGCCCCAATCTTTAAGGGATTGCTGTGGCGCTTTCAATCTTTATATCCTCCACCCGCTGCCTTGTATTTCTTGGCAACTAACTGTGCTTTACGTGCAGACCATTGTCCTGCACCTGTACCTTGCGTGGCTGCGGCTTTTACTTGAGACAAAATCCTCTTGCGAAGACTTGGCTTTGTGTAATTGCCAGCGGCATTAACCTTCCCGCCTTCTTTATATTGAGTAAAGTCGGTGTCATCCCTACGAGCGGTTTTAACGCCTTTGGGCATCTTGGAAGGGCTAATAGCGCCCATACCACGTGAGGCTCTCATTTAAACCATCTTTCCACGGGTTTTACCACGCTCGGCACAGCCATCAGCACGTTTAGAAGCAGTCATACCGCCTTTAGCCATTGGTTTGCGGTACATCAAAGCCGCACCACCGCCAGTTTCAGCGGAAGTAAAGTTAGCCTTCTTTGCTTTTTCAGCAAATGACTTTGGTTTTGGTCTTGCCTTTGGTTTTTCCTTCTGGGTGTTGTACAACTCGCCAGTCTCTGGATTACGTTTCAGGCGAGAGTTAACTGCGCCTGTTTCGTCTTCCACGCCCATGCCACGTGTATTTCGCACTTCAGCAGTTTCTGGAATCTCCATTTCGATGTCCATAGCATCGGTCAAACCACCATCGTCATAACGTCTTTTTTTCATGTCAATCTCCTAGCAGTAACGTTTACCAGAACCACCACCAGCCATCTTAATCATCTTGCCTTTGGTGAGACCTTTTGTAGCAACACCATTGATGTTGCCGGGATTGGTTTTAACTTTGCCCATGCTAGTCATGCCGCCAGAAGCCATCTTCTTGGTTGAGCCGCCTTTTTTCATTGGCATAGTAGGAGCGGGAGCGCCAGCAGGAGCCATTCCAGCGGGCATTGCAGGACGGGCAGCGCCACCCATCATTGCGGCTTTCTTCTTAGCCATCATTGCCGCCATACGTGGGTCAGGCATTCCACCAGCCGCCATCTTTTTGACGTTGCCGCCTTTTTTAAGTTTGGACAGATTGGTGTGTTCGCCTTTGTGCGCTTGCTTGTCATGCATAGCAACCGCCCGTTTAATCATTTTCTTGTCTTGTGCTAAGTCTGCGTTTTTCATTTCGCCACCCTTCTTAAATGTTTTGCCTTTATCGGCTTTACTAAACTCTTTGCCCACTGACTGTGGGACTCCTGCTTTCTTAGCAAACTCTGGGTTGTTAGCCACCGCAGCCATGAAATTATGTTGTTTTTTGCTAGTGCTTGGCATTATCTTCCCGCTTGAATAAGTTGGTCAATTTTTGCTTCAAGCCTGTTAAAGCGCTGGTCAATGTGGTCAGTAATTCGTTGAACTTCTGCTTGAGTAATGTAATCACGGGCAATCTCCTCACGAGTAATGTTTAAAAGGCGCTCGACACGTCTTATGTCTTCGCCTACGTCTTTTACTTGACCAAGTTTCTCTTTGAGAAAAAAGCCAAAGCCACCCATCACAATGGAGAGGACGGCTGACCAAATTAGATTAATGTCCATTAGCATATCTTTCCACGTGTTTTACCACGTTGTGCTATACCGTCTGCTCTTTTGGAGGCGGTAACTTTGCCGCCTTTAGAAAAAGGAACTTGGTAGGAAAGGTTTGCAGACTTATCTTGTCCACTCTTTCCAAGGGAAGCCATCAATTTCCCAGACCCAATGTCTCGGCTGTAGTTAATGTTTTTACCGCCACCAACCTTTTCTCCACGATTAACAATCTCGTTTAAACCGCCAGACAAGCGTCCACCAAGGAAAGGCATGTCGCCTCTTAGTTCTCTAAACTGTGTGTGTGGGTCTAAATTAGAGCGGGAGATGCCAGCGGAAACTGAGCCTTCTCCAATAGGTTGTCTGTATGCCGCTTTTATGTTGGCTGGGGAATAGTCTTCCCGTTTAGAGCCACCAATGTTTTCTTGTTCTGTTTTGCCTAGATTAGTTTGTAAAGACAAACCGTTCTTTTCAGCACGAAGTCCTGCCGAAGTACTTTCGGCTGAACCTTGTTTGTACTTCCCAGTATAAGGACGAACTAACGACTCATCGTCATCGCCAGAGTACTTCTTGACTTTTTTCATTGTCAAATAATCTTTCCACGGGTCTTGCCACGCTGGGCTATACCATCTGCTTGTGATATATAGCCACCTTCAGCGCAGTTCCATGCTCTAAGACTTTTGTTAATCCTAGAGTTCGGGTCGTTCGCTGTTTTTGCGGATGTCAATTTCTTTTTCATCCCGCTCATTCGGGCGCAAAAAGAGTCTCGCCTTGAGCCGCCCTCTGGTTGAGGCGGTTTCAAGTTGTGCCCTTCTCTCTTCGCAGAGGCTCGCCCTTTGGCGTTTAAACCGCCATTGGGGTTCTTGCCTTCCTTGCGTGTCCATGCGGGACTAGCCATAGAACACCGTAATACCAGTTATAGAACCAACACTCAATGTTAGATATAGCCCCGTAGAAGCCAAGATGCCTTCACCGGGAATCAAGATATAGGAAGTGTTTGGAGTACCAAGACTTGCTATGTCCATTGTGTATAAGACAGCGCCACTAGAACTACCATTTCTAATCTCAAATGTTGCGGCTGTACTGGCTTTTGGGCTGATAACAATACCTTTTAGCCGTGTACGTCCAACATAATAAGAACCAGCCGAACTAAGGTGGGCGGATAGAACGTCAGTTTGCATCATATTAATTCTCCAAAAGTTAAAGCAGGGAGTTGCCTCCCCGCTAAGAATTAATCGAAGTTACCGTATGGGTAAGTTGTTGTGTTACCGATGTTGTTATCGGGTTGTGTATAGCGCACAGCAAAATTAAATTTGCCGCCTGTAGGTGCTGCAACAGTAGTACCAGTGATTGACAACGTAAACACTACTTGAGATAGGTTTGATTGACCATTACCAAGAACAATGTCTGTTGAGGTGGACAACATGTTAATCAAGTTGGTTGCGGTATAAGAAGTTGTCTTACGACCAGCAGTACCAACAGTGGTAGTTCCCAATTGCGTAGAAGCGTAAGTAGGAGTTCCAGCGGCAGCGGTAGTTGCATTGGATACATAGATACTTACATCAGACAATGTAGCGCCACCTTCTCCAGTGATTGCGCTCAAGTAATCAATAGTGATGTCTTGGATTGTGCAGCCTGTAGGCAAATACATAATAACGCCACGATATACCTGTGTACTTACATCCGTTGGAGGGGTTGTAGTGGTAGCAGGATATGCAGAAGACGGGGTAAAGAGTTGACCTTGTACGTTGGGGATGCCGTTAGCAAAAGCATAAAGCCCCGAAGTGCCAGAGTAACCAGCCGTACCGGGAGTGGTAACAGAGAGGTCAATGTAAGCGTCTTGAACCAACTCAACGTAACCAACGTTACGCTGTGGACCAAAACGGTTATCGCCAGCAAGTACTGGACCTTCAAAAGTAGAACGTGCCATGAAAAATGTCCTTATGCAAAAGTAACTCTATCAATCGTTGCATCGTCTGCTGGGGCAGTGCGATAGAGCCAATCACCCAGATGTTTAAATATACAACAAAAAAGAAAAAAGGGGGCGTTTAAACCCCCTTTATTTTTAGTACGAACCAGAAGAACCGTACATACCCAATGGGTCAGACCAGCCAAATGAGTAACGCTCACGAGACTTGTAACGGACGTTACCAGTATCGAAGTCGCCATCCATGCTGTTAGACAATGGGGTACGAACGAAGTGCTTCATGCCGTTAGGCACATCAGTTGTCAAGAACCAAGCATTGGTGTCGGTCAAGAAGTGGTTAATTGTGTAACCATCTGGAATCGAACCGTTGTTCTTGATTGCGTTGATGTCGTTGTTGTTAGTACCAACACGCAATTCAGTTTCGAGCAAACGAGTTGCAACGAACTGGAGAGCAGGAGGAACAACCAACTTCTTAGGCTTAGCAGCAATCAGCAAGCCACGCTCATCAGTCCAAGCGGCAATAGCGATAACTGCGTTTTCCAACGAAGTTTCGTTCAAGTCTGCTTGAGTTGTGGGAGTGTTGCCGTTAGTACCGCCAGAGACCAAAGGATGCGCTGTAGAGAACAAAGAAACGCCATCACCGCCTGTGTAGGCAGAAGAGAAGCCGTTGTTCAAAACTGCTGCCGCTTTAACCTGCTTGGTGTAAGCCATAGCACGAGCCAGACCCTTGGTATAACGTGCAGACAATGAGTCATACAAGTTATCTTCAATTGCTTCTTCAGTTAAGGAGAAGCCAAGAGCGATAGTCTCATGGTTGTAGCGAGCAGTCCATGCCTCTTGAGCATTGTCATAAGCGATGGCAGAGCCTTCGTTCTTGACAGGAGCAGCAGAGAAGCCAGACAGTTTGGTCTCTTCTTCAAAAGAACGCTCAGAGGTTTCGGTTTCATAAATCTCTTTATGTTCCTCACCATAACGGGCGTACTCTAGACCGAACAATGCGTTCAAGCCGGGAAGGAGTTCTTTAAGTAGTTGTGCGCGTGAAATAGCCATTTTAAATTACTCCTTAAGCAATGCTAGTGGCAGCGTAATACTGGTGTTGACCGAAGTTCAACTTAACCAGCAACTCTGGGTACTGTGC
>Ga0114974_10003800_pt1 | contig 11352 bp, 2 predicted proteins | sample S_130206_EF_Meta_FD_87318 | JGI IMG/M metagenome (GOLD analysis project Ga0114974, IMG submission 87318) | Freshwater microbial communities from Lake Simoncouche, Canada to study carbon cycling - S_130206_EF_MetaG | ecosystem: Environmental > Aquatic > Freshwater > Lake | place: Lake...
AAGACTACCTACAAAGTCTTGTACATAAGTACCCAGCCACTCCGGAAGGTGAGCAAGCGTTATTAGCAGAATTGCAACGCGCTCAATCGCAAGGAAATGAGGCTATGGTAGAAGCTATTCAAAATGAATTGGCTTTCCGTAAGTCTATGCGTTCAGGAGTTGCAAGTGCTGTAACACCACAGATTGCCCAAGATATGGAGCCAGTTGCCGCAGCTAATGGCGGTATTGTTGCGTTTGCCGATGGTGAATTAGTTACAGACCCAATGGGTAACATAATTAGTGGTGACTCAACTACAGGTAAAGATTTTAGTTTTAATGAGAAGAACCGCCTTGCGCTAGAAAAAGCAGAACGAGCCATACAAGAGTCAAAGAAACCAGCGGCTAGTACTGCAACGCCATATAACGCGGCTAATGCTACACGCCGTGCAGATTTTGAAAAACCAGTTGCATCAAAGCCAAGCGCAGAGGTATTTAAAGGGTTGTCCGAAATGTCAAAAGCCACGGGCATGACTATGGACTCTATAGTTAATCAATGGAAAGCCTTAAGTTCATCTATAAATACAGAGAGCGCTGAAGATTTAAAACAACTTGATAAGTTAGCTAGCAAACTGTCCGGTCGCTCTGACCAGATTAAACAAGAAGGTCTTGGTAGAGCGTTGGCTGAGTTTGGCTTTAAATGGGCACAGTCTGCGTCTAGACCCGGCTCACGTTTCATTGGTAGTGCGGCTGAAGCGGCACCAGCTATTAGTACCTCGTTGGCTAAGACTCAAGAAGCAATGCAAGCGGCTGAAGACAATCAACAGCGTATTGAAATTGCTATGCAACAGGCTAAGATTGCTAGTAAGCAAGGCAATAGAGCGTTGGCGGCTCAACTTACACAACATGCAAACATGTTGGCGCTTCAAAATAAACAGATTGAACAAGCGGGTAGATTGGGTATGGCACAGATTGCCTCTATAGATAAGTACCGCGATACTATGGCGAACGTACAAGAAAATAGAAGCAAGGCCGCTATCATTGCCGCTGAAGCCAAAGTTATACCTCTGTTCCAAAATGATAGAGGCGCAAAAGACTTGGCAAAACAGTTAGAAAGTAAATACGGTAAAAACTGGCAACAACAGGTTGAACCACAAACACAGTATCAAAATTACTTTAAACGGTTTAAAGCCATGCACTTGCCCTCTTTGATGCCAGAGTCTGGAGGCGACATACCTTATAGTGGCACCCTATGATTATTGATCTACCTAAACTTGGCCCAGTCAGATTTAAGGATGATTTAACGCCTGAACAGCTAAATGCGGAAGTTCAACGGCTTTCCGCAAAGTATGACTTCAAGATGCCCAGACCCGATATTGGTTTGGGTGAGATCGCCAAGCGCGGGTTTATGCGTAATCTGGGTGAAACAGGTATCGCTTTGGGAGATGTTATCCCAGCGGCAATATCTAGTGCGTTTGTACACGGTGGCGGCGACTACGCTAAACGGCAGATGGAAGAAGCGGAAAAAAGCCGTGCAGAGTTGGAGGAGAAGTATCCAACTCGCTTCAAATCGTATACAGAAGTAGGTAGCCCAAGAGAAGCCTTGGAGTATGTGGCTGAAACTGGTGGTGAGTTGTTACCAAGTGTTGGAACTGCATTAATCCCCGGCATTGGTCTTGAGGCATTGGGTGCTAGGGCTGGCGCTTCAGCCGCCGCTAGACTTGCCGCAGAACGTGGGCTAGGCGAAGTTGCTACTAAAGCCTTGATTGAAAAAGGTGCCGAATCCGCAGGTCGTAAAGGCATGTACGGTGGTGTGTATTTGGGCTCGTTTGCTCAAACTGCACCCGAAGTATTTGAAGGTATATACAGAGAGACAGGTAAGTTTGAACCCGGAATTGCCGCCCTAGCAGGTGGTATTGGGGCTGTGCTGGACTCTGCGTTACCAGCAAAAATGTTCAGTGGATTAACTAAGTACGGCAAACTAAAAGTTGTTGAAGAGTTAGCCAAAGACTCACGGGCCGCGCCAAAGGTGTGGAAGTATCTTGGCAAAGAAGCGGCACAAGCCGCTGCTACAGAAGGTCTAACTGAGTCTGCACAAGAAGCCATAGGTGCTTACGCTAAACAAGTTGCTGGTAGTGCAAAGGGGTTGCTTGACCCTGAGAACATCCAACAATATAAAGAAGCCTTTGTAAAAGGTGCTATAGGTGGTGCTGGCTTTGGTGTCCCCGGGGGTATTGCTAAAGGTATCACCGCTAAACAAGAATATGCAAGACAGCAAGAAGCCGCTGCCGGTCCCGTAGAACAAACTCAACAACCTACAACACCTGAACAGGTACCTGCTACAACACCTGAGCCCGCGCCTCCTGTAGTTGAAACCGCTACACCACAGCCACCAGCACCTACACCGCCTGCCGCTCCAATAGTTGTGGCAGAAAAACCTGCGGTTGATATAGTTGCACAATTAGGTCTGAACAAACAATCTAAGATAGCACGTAGTCTTGCGGGTATAGATTTAACTACGCCCGAAGGTGTGCGGCAACTTATTACGACTCTTGAAAACCCTGCTTTCAAGGGCAAGATAAATGAAGCAGCGTATGACGCGTTAATAAAGTCACTTGACCCACAGTTAGTGGAAGCGGCGGCACGCGCTGAATTACAAGGAGCAGTTGATGCTAGACAACCTAACGGTACCCCAAGTGGAGAAGGCGCTACAGTGGATAGCGCAACCGATCAAGGAGCCCCCGCCGAAGGGGTTGGAGGAGGTGAACGACCTAGAGTGGTTTCTACTGACACGGATGTTGCAGGAACTAATGTCGGAGAAAAGCCAACAGCCCCTCCAGTAGACCCAGAAAAAGTATTTGAAGAAGGTAAGCAAGCCTTACTTGAAGGTCAAAGTATTGATGACCACCCATATGGCGACTCTGAGTACGCCATGTATTTCCAATCAGGATGGCTGGAGCAAGAACGTGAACTTCAATCAGAACTTAACCCAGAAGATACGGCACCACAAAATAAAGTTGTTGAGCCTGAGCCTAAAACTACCCCTGCCGAAAAGGTGGAAAAACCAGTTGTTGATACAACTGCTGAAAGTCTAGACTTAAAGCCAACTCCTAAAGTAGATACAACCCCTGACTTCACCAAAGACATAGACTCTATTGTTACTAAGTTGGGTGATCAAGCGAAAAAGCGTGGACATACTGAACTTGAGAAAGATGCTCGTGCATACTTTGGGCGCAACTACCCTGACTTTGCGCTTCGCACCCTTGCAAACGATCTAGCAAGTTTTAAATTTGTAGACAAGACAGGTAAGGGTATATACCGTGGCGGTGCTACTGCATATCGCAGGGCTGAAATGCCTGCGTTTAAAGGTACGGCTGGTGGTCCAGAAGTTGCGTTCACAGAATCAGAAATGAAGCAACACGAAGGGCAAGGTGGTATCCATGCTAAGAATGCCGAAAAGTGGGCACGTGCAAACTTGTCTCCTGAGTCTCTTGCATATTTAGATAAGTGGATAAAGACGTACGCAGATGAAGATGCGACTAGTGCTAGGTATCAAAAGAAGGCTGAGAAACAGCAGACGTTGAAAAAAGCAAATAAGGCTCAGTTAAAAGACGAAGAGTTCACTACGGATAAAGCCGAACAAGAAGCCTTGTCGGACATTGAAGAAGACCTTGGTAAAAAACGCAAGGGGCGTGTTACCGAGAAGATGCGTAAAGATGCCAAAAAGTTGGCAAAGCAAGCCTTGGAAGACTACATGGGCGTTGAGGGTATTGAAGACATTACCGACTCTGGCTTCAATGAAATGCGTGCGTCACCAGACATAGCCTCGCTATATAACTCTTCTCACCCCAGTGTGTTGCGCTCATTGCGCGATGGCAACTTGGTAGATGCGTTAAAGCATTTGGCTGAGACTACAAATTTTGACTCGTTGAGCAAAATTGCTGATACCTTGGCTAAGTATGTTGGTAACGTAAATGTTGTGTATGGTGCAAAAGAATCTAAGTATGACCCCAAGACCAACACAATCTACTTGACTGAAGATGCTACTAACTACGAAGTGATGCACGAAAGTGCCCATGCCGCGCTGTCTCATATACTTGCTAACCCATCACATCCAGTAACTCGACAACTGGACAAGTTGTTTAAGGAAGTTAAAGGTAGCCTTGATGGGGCCTATGGCGCAACTAACTTACAAGAGTTTGCCGCAGAGTTGTGGAGTAACCCAGAATTACGCACCAAACTAAAAGAGATGCGTACAGATTCTCCTGTCTTGTCTATGTGGGACAAGATTATGAATGTGTTGCGTAGAGTCCTTGGCTTCCAGCCACGGCAGACAGACGCTTTAGATGCGGCTGACCGCTTGACCAATCAGATAGTCAGTGTGCCCCCAGCATCGCGCATGGGTGATTCACTGTATGCACAGTCAATACACAACCCCAACATTTTTGACGACATACTTAAATACACAGGTAAAGTCACAGGTAGTGGCACTATCATGAATGAAGATAATGCCGTTAAATGGATAGCCAAAGCGGAAAAGTTGGGAGTTGGTGGTCGCCAAGTCTTGCGTAAGTTCCTCAATCTGTCTGCGTTGGGACAAGTGGCAAGCAAAATAGTTGGCAAAGGAGCGATTGAGTTCGCTGATAACGTCAATGCTATGGCTGGCTACTATGAAAACATGATGGAGAAACTCAATCCATTACACAAACGCTTGGAAGAGTTTGCTAAAACAGACCGCTATGAGGCATGGTCTAGGCTAGTCAATGAGACTACTCGCCTTGATGTAAACCCAAATGCGGATGAGAAGGCAATTGAACGGTACAAAAACGATGCGGAAAATAAAGACAGGTATATAAACTACCAACAGTACAAGGCTGAGTACAACCGACTCAATCCAACAGAAAAGAAGTTGTACGATGACCTCTTCAAATCGTATAAGGTGTTGTTCGATGAGTTGAAAGAGTCACTCCATAACAACTTAGAGGCAAAGTTTCCTGACGATAAAGGCAAGGTCACGTCTGTCTACAACAAAATTATTGACCAGATTACATCGGCTGGCGTAGAACACTATGCACCTCTGTATCGTCAAGGTACATACTTCCTGACGTATCTAGACAAAAATACAAACGACCATGTGTCTGAATTGTTTGAGTCGCAGATTGAACGCGCTCAAAGAAAAGCCAAACTGCAAGCCGATGGGTACGGTGGGTTTGAAGAGAACACTAAGTTCGACCAACTGAAGTCACGCAATGTGCCATCAGGTTCTATTGCTGGTCAAATCATTAAGATAATGAAAGACAACGGGGTTGACGAAAAAGGTGTAGACAACTTCTTACAACTTATTGTTAGTGCGATGCCTGAGACAAGTTTGCTCAAATCGTTTACCAAACGTAAGGGTACGGCTGGCTACATCAATGATGCGGCTTTGGCTTTCTCCAACGTAACAAGTTCTACTGCGCGTCAGTTGTCTCGCATGAAGTACAGCGAAAGACTGCAAGCAAATATTACAAATATGGAAGAAGTTGTTCGTGGCAAAAAGGTAGATGACAAATACGTTGGTGGTTTAAAAGGCACGACAAACATCTTGGGTAATGAGTTCATAAAAGAATTTGAAGCCCGTATGGTGTATGCAATGAACCCAAGTGTGGCTGACTGGGCACGCTATGCAAGCACTGGTGCGTTCTATTTTAACTTGGCTGGTAACGTATCTTCTGCGGCTGTTAACTTGTTGCAGACACCAATGATTGTTTTACCGCAGTTGGGTGGTACATATGGGTTTCTCAAGGCTGGTGCGGCTCTGATGAAAGCATCGAAGTTGTATGGCAAATCAGGACTCAGCCGCACAGTCAAAGATATTAACGGTGAAACTGTTACGCAAAAAGCCATGCTGTCCGTGGACAACCTTATTGGTAATGGTGAAAACGCAGAGTATTCTGAGTTGTTCAAGACTTTGAAGGGTCTTGGGTTTTTACAAAACTCTACCGCCCGTGATGCACTGCAAGCGGCTAATAGAACACCATCAGAAAAAGGCGGCGCTGTGCCGTTGACTGAGCGTGTAGCAACATATTCTGCATTCCTATTCCACCATGCTGAGCGTATGAACCGTGAAGTTACGGCTATTGCGGCATTTGATTTAGAGATGGAGCGGTTAAAAAATAAAGGTGTTAAAGAAGCGGAAGCAATTCCTCAAGCCGTAGAAAAAGCCATACGTATGGTTGAGTTCACACACGGTGCTGGTCACACAGAATCTGGCCCCAGCATTGGTCACTCAGACATAGGTAAAGTTCTTACTGTGTTCAAGCGGTTTGGCTTCACTATGTACTATATGTTGTTTGACACCATACGTCGTTCATTCCCAATTAGCAAAGACATGACTGCTGACCAAGTTGAGGCAATGAAAGCCGCTCGTAGACAACTTGTTGGCGTGTATGGCATGGCGGGAATATTTGCTGGTGTCAAAGGTATGCCTCTGTATTGGGTTGCTGAGATGGCATACAACGCACTTCAAGATGATGACGATGATGACTTTGATACAGTCATGCGTTCATTCCTTGGTGACTTAATCTTTAAAGGTCCAGTTAACTACTACACAAATCTTGCGATTGCAGACCGTGTGGGTTGGACAGACTTAATCTACCGTGAAAACAAAGGCGGCAAGGCTGATGCAAGTGCCTTGAGTCAGATTACCGAAGCGATACTGGGTGCGCCATACTCAATCATTAACAGTTTTTACCGTGGAAAAGAGTTGATAGGTGAGGGGCATTTTGAGCGCGGTGTCGAGGCTATGCTACCTGTTGGACTACGCAACATATTGAAGGGCGTGCGTTACGCTACCGAAGGAGCTAACACATTGCGCGGTGACCCAGTTATGGGTGACATCAATGGCTACAACGCCATGATGCAGGTATTAGGGTTTGCCCCAGCAGACTTGCTGGCTAAGTATGAAGACAACGCCTACGCTAAGAAGGTAAGTGACGCAACTATTGGGCAAAGTAAAAAACTGCTAAAACAATACTATGTGGCTGACCGCCTTGGTGACTACGACCGTGCTGATATGTTGAGAGACAAGTTGTTTGAGTTGAGCGATAAACACGACCTTGGTATCACAGAAGAGACCATAAGTAAGTCGGTCACGGCACGGGACAAGATATCTGATGATATGTATAACGGCATACAAATCAACAAGAAGATACGCAACGAAATAGAGCGTAGCATTATGGAGATGCACGATTAAAAAAACCCCCGATGATTAGTCGGGGGTTAACTAGGGAGATAGCAACTGAAAGGAGAGAGGAGATTCAGTGCTAGGCGAACTCTATCACGAAATCAATTTACACGCCAGAACCTCACACCATGTGTGCTACCTTCCTTGCGAAACTGAAACTTGACTTTCATGTTCCGCTCACTGGCGGCACGTCTTACTTCTTCTGCTAACGTGTCGGGCGTTAGTGTTGGAATATAAAACGAACTGCCAACTACGAATTTGTGCCATTCAATAAAAACTGGCACTCCGCTATTGTAAATCGTCATTTGAAGGTATAAGCACTGGTGGGTCTTCGGGGTCTAGCGCTGTTGCTTTTCTGCAATCAATTACCAATGAACTTACAGGTGGCGTGGACATATCTGACCCACGAGACATGGCTTTTTTCATCACACCAAGACATGCACCCATGCGATTGAGGTCATCAACCAGCCCTTTATAAGAAACTTGATTCTCACTACACCACTCGCGCAGTAGTTTGACGGTGATGAATAGATGCTTGGTATCAGGCTCAAACCTAGTGATAAGTTCTCCACGGGGTTCCCTGATTGGCACTTCGAGTAGCCCCGAACGCTTGTCCACGGTGCTGTTGACCACCAGCATATTGTTGTTGTGCTGGTTCAGAAACAAACCAAGGTGTGATAGTGGGCCTGATACCCCGGGCCGAACTTCAACCTTCATCCTACCGATTGTTTCCACAGCCCATGCGTAGATAGAGCCTACGTCAATGTCGTGCAGACCCAACTTTCTAGTGATGACACCAGCAGTCAAGGCACATGCCGCAGTAGCAGACCAGTAGCGTTCACGCTGAGTAAGCCCTGCCGCTTTGTCAAACTTACGCTGGATTTTGACCAACATCTTTTTAACTTCGGGCAAGTTAGCAATAACGTAGCGCATGAACACTTCGCCAGCCACGCCATAGTTCTCGTACATACCATTAAATATCTCATCCGACTCAGCCTTGCTCATGTCATCGTTCTTGGAGACATTGAACTCCAGTATCCGCATGAGTTCGCCTTCGGGAAAGTCCTTGAGGTTATACAACTGGTCATACAAACTCTTGTTGCCTGACGTGATGGCGATAAGCGCCCAGCGTAGCGAGTTGCTTCGTTCAGCGTTAACTTGTGACTGCATACGGTTGCGCCCTCTGCCGTGCGTCATGCCGTAGCCCATGTTGCTAACCTCTTCGTCAGCCATATTGGTCAGTTCGTCAATCGTTGGCGGTAGATTGCCAAGCACAGAGACTCGGTGCATACGGGCTAAGTATTTGTCTTCTTGGTTTAGTAGGGTTTCTACTGGTCTACCCCAAATACTGTTGACCATATGCTGAATGGTTGTCTTACCAACACCTGATGTATTGTTTGTAAGGTGAATGATAGAACCGCTAAGTTTTGTAAACTTAAACAAAGCAGAACCAAACCCAGCAAACAGAGTAAAGGCACGTACTTCGTTGCCCTTTCTGTTGTAGATGTTGGCTACCTTCGCCCACTCAGTAACAGTTCCCTTCTTGGTGTAGAGGGTTGCCACCTCTGCCGTTGCCGCAGATGAGGGGCTGTAGTTCACACCCGATGCCGTAATCTCACGATTGCCCACTACAAATACAGTGTCGTTGTCGTGCCAGCCAAACTGTTGACGTGCTTTCTCAGCCTCAGAAACTTGTTGTAGGTCATTGACCCACCGTGTTACGTATGCCATAAGGTTATCCAATTTCTTGTTGTATGCAGTTACACCCTGATACGCAAGCACCTCACGGAACTTATCCTTTGATAGCACATGCGATAAAGGGCACGAAAATTCCCGAATGCCATCTTTAGGCATATGGAGGCGCATCCAAAGCGACTCTCCAGCATCAGGGTCGGTCAGCCTTTTGACCACATAGAAGTCGTATTCATATACAAGTACGTCACGCTCTTCTTCATCGTCTTCGTCTTTCTTCTTAGCCTTTTCGGAGGGTATGCCACGCTTGTATACGCCCCCGTTCTTGCCTCTGAAATAGGGAAATGGATACTCAGGTATCTCTACCGTTATATCTTCCTCTAGCGTGGCGTTACGCATGACAACGATGTTGTCTTCTGCCTTGGCTTGGGCAATCTGCGAACCAATCTGTATGGGAGAAGTTATGGTGCCTTTGTTTGGACAGTCTATACAGCCGCTTGGGTTAAGTCCACCAAATGTTGCACACTTGTACGGCTTGCCAATCAGAGCGGTGGCTTTGTCGTGTGTGTCTTTCGGGTCATATTCATCATGGGCGTGGGATATCTTGTGGATAGCCAACTCGCCATCCTCGCAATTAACCGCAATAGACAGACCCGCCCTCCACAGAGGCTCTTCAATCTCTTGTTGGTTCTTATAAATATGTACTAACTGGGCGCATCCCTTACCATGTGCGCTTTTACGCATGATGGTGCTGAACCTAGATACGCTGTTACCCATCAATGCGCGAGTCGTGGCATCTATTGGGCGACGGTGCGCGGGTGCGGAGAATGGCAGTTCGGGGTCATCTACTACTTCTTCCTCCGCCCCTACTATGGCTTTGAACCTATCGAATGTTATAGGTTGTGAGGTGAGCATCACATCTACAGGAAGCGGTGGCGAATCCTTGTAGTTCAATGTCTCAGGGATACGTAATATCCTAGCCCCATCAGCCGTACACGCCGTATCAGCGTGTAATTTATATGACGCGCAAAACTTCTTAAACGCTTCAGCCGTTGGCTTCCAATCGTTATAAAAGATAGTGTTTGTCAGTGCCCAGTATGCGTGTATACCATGCCCTGAGTTAACCATTGTTGGTCTTGGTAGACCTGTCTCCGATACAAACTGTTTCAGCGCATCTAGGGCGACTGCTTGTGATTCATATGGCTTGCCTTCTCCGCAATCTAGGTCAAGCCAAAAAGACTTAAACCATTTCGCGTTCTGTGCTGTACGCCCTTCTGAGGCATTCAGATACTTAGCACACCCAAAGTACACATCGTACCCTTGGGATATTAGTCCATCTACTACACCATCAATCTCTTCAAGTGTCTCTACAAAAGTTTGTCTCGGAGCGCCTTTCTTTAGCCCTACTACACAGTACAAGCCTTCGGTGGCAAGGACTGCGGATAGGAAAGGTATCCGTGAAGTCATGTTCGCTCTTTAAAAATTGATAACTTGCTGGCGACAAGTTATCAACGGGGTTACTGTTTGGCTTTGAGGTTAGCAATGAGTTCTTGCAGAGTCTCGCGCATATTGGGGTGAGGTAATGACTTACCCAAGAACCACATATACACGGCTTGCCTAGACACACCGATGAACTCAGCCGCATCTTGCACAGGAATATCGCGTAGTATGCAGATACGCCCAAGTTGCACACCAATATGTCTTTGGTCTGCTTTCTTGTTTGCATCTACAAACTTGCGTGAATAACCTTTGTTGTTCATAGTGTTAGAAGGGGGACAAGCCCCCAGCCCCTTACTCAGCCCAATCGTCCAAGATTTCGCTCACATCTTTCGGTGCGGCTTTCTTGGCGCGTTTGGTTGGTTCGGCTTCTTCAGCATCTACCTTGGGTTGCGCTACGGGTGTTGCTACTGCCTTTGGTTTCGCCCCATCTAATAGTGCGGGGTTTGAAGCGATAGCGTTCTTGGCATCAGCAGACTGACCCTTCTCTTGGGCGGTTGCCATCTCGGTTTCTTCCAAGGGGCGAACTGCTTTGAAGGTCAACTTAGGCGTAGCACTCTGTGTATCAAAGCGCATCTCGGTTACTACGGCAGTAATTGGCAAGCCATGACTTCCCAAGAACTTAGCGTATGCTTGCAATGGCATCTTGCCACCTTCCACATCACCAAAGATAGACTGCGCTGGCAATGTCAACTGATATACATTACCTTGTAGGTCGTTCTCTAGCGTAACTGCCAGTCGTTGGCTGTAACGGCAAGCACGGCTCTTGCCCTGTCCCGAACCAGCGATATTGTTAGGGCATGTGGCGCACTTGTCCGACTGTGGCTCACCGACTTTGGAGTCAGGTGAAATGCCGTCATTCGACCAGCATGTTGGGGCAATGTTCTTGCCCTCTTCATAAGTTTCTGCATAGTAACTACGTGATACGTGTTGATTAGCCGCTACAACAATGATGTTCATTG